>JACCEC013310260.1_pt1 | contig 12682 bp, 10 predicted proteins | sample 7450121 | NCBI WGS metagenome assembly JACCEC01 (sample SAMN15323455, study PRJNA562643) | freshwater metagenome | isolation source: river surface water | place: USA:Blue River Watershed | collected 2017-08-18 | reverse complement strand
GTTGAGCAGCTTCGCTTCGCCGAAATAGTTGCCGATCAGCTGCATGCCCACCGGCATGCCGCCCTCGCCGAAGCCCACCGGCAGGCTCATGCCGGGCAGGCCGGCCAGCGAGGCGGGCAGGGTGAAGATGTCGGCCAGGTAGTCGGCCAGCGGGTCGCTGCCATGCTCGCCCAGGTGCCAGGCCACGGTGGGCGCGGCGGGGCCGGCGATCACGTCACAGGACTGGAAGGCCTGCTGGAAGTCGTCCGCGATCATGCGGCGGATCTTCTGCGCCTGCAGGTAGTAGGCGTCGTAGTAGCCGTGCGAGAGCACGTAGGTACCCACCATGATGCGTTGCTTGACCTCGGCGCCGAAGCCCTCGGCGCGGGACTTCTTGTACATGTCCAGCAGGTCGCCATAGTCCTTGGCGCGGTGGCCGAACTTCACGCCATCGAAGCGAGAGAGGTTGGACGAGGCCTCGGCCGGCGCGATGATGTAGTAGACCGGGATGGACAGCTCGGTACGCGGCAGCGAGATCTCCACCAGCTTCGCGCCCAGCTGCTCGTACTGCTTCAGGGCCGCGTCGATGGCGGCGCGCACGTCGGCGGCCAGGCCCTCGCCGAAGAACTCCTTGGGGATGCCGATGCGCAGGCCCTCGATCGAATCGCCCAGCGAGCGCGAGAAATCCTCCGCCGGCACGTCCAGCGAGGTGGAGTCCCGGTCCGGGTCCGGCCCGCACAGGGCGGACAGCAGCAGCGCGCAATCCTGCGCCGAATGCGCCATGGGCCCGGCCTGGTCCAGGCTGGAGGCGTAGGCGATCATCCCGTAGCGGGAGGCGCGGCCGTAGGTGGGCTTGATGCCCGTGATGCCGCAGAACGAGGCCGGCTGGCGGATCGATCCGCCGGTGTCCGTGCCGGTGGCTGCCGGCGCCAGGCGCGCGGCCACGGCCACGGCGCTGCCGCCCGAGGAGCCGCCGGGGATGCGGGTGGTGTCCCAGGGGTTCTGGCAGGGGCCGTAGGCCGAGTTCTCGTTGGACGAGCCCATGGCGAACTCGTCGCAGTTCACCTTGCCCAGGGTCACCATGCCGGCCTGCGCCAGCTTGTCGACCACGGTGGCGTCGAAGGGCGAGCGGTAGCCTTCCAGCATCTTCGAGCCGGCGGTGGTGGGGAAGTCCTGGGTGACGAAGATGTCCTTGTGCGCCAGCGGCACACCCAGCAGGGGCGCGGCATCCCCAGCCGCCAGCCGGGCGTCGGCCGCGCGGGCCTGGGCCAGGGTGGCCTCGGGGTTCGTCGCCAGGAAGGCGCCCAGCCCCTGGTGGGCGTCCATGCGCCCCAGGAAATGCTGCGCCACCTCCACGGCGGACACCTGCCTGCCGCGCAGCCCCGCCGCCAGCTCGGCGACGCCCATGTCATGCAAGGCCTTGGAACTCATGGCGGGCCTCACTCGATCACCTTGGGGACCAGGAACAGGCCCCGCTCCACGGCGGGGGCGCTTCGCTGGTTGGCCTCGCGCTGGTCGGGCTCGCTGGCGCGGTCCTCGCGCAGGCGCAGGGCGACGTCCTGGAAGGCCGCCACGGGGTGGGCCAAAGGTTCGATGCCGGCGGTGTCGACCGCCCGCATCTGCTCCACGATGCCGAAGAAACCATTGATCCGGTCCAGCATGGGGCCGGCTTCGCCGGGCGCGAGTTCGAGCCGGGCCAGGTGGGCGATGCGGCTGATGTCGTCTTGTGTGAGGGCCATCGGGTTTTTGAAGGGGGCGAAAAAAGGCGTCAGCGTCGCGTAATTCAAGCGCGGCACGGGCCGGGAATTCACAGGGGATCAGGTATTATCCCGCCTTCGGGTGCCCCGGATGAGGCCGCCGCATGGCGGGTCGATCCGGGGTTACCAAATGCAACGGCCGCATCACGCGGCCGCTTTCGCAAGATCACGAGGACCATCCTGATGTTCGGAGCCTTCCGACGCTACCTTTCCACCGACCTGGCCATCGACCTGGGCACGGCCAACACCCTCATCTACGTGCGTGACAAGGGGATCGTGCTGGACGAGCCGTCGGTCGTCGCCATCCGTCACGAAGGCGGCCCGCAGGGCAAGAAGACCATCCAGGCCGTCGGCCACGAGGCTAAGGCGATGCTGGGCAAAGTGCCCGGCAACATCGAGGCCATCCGCCCGATGAAGGACGGCGTGATCGCCGACTTCACCGTCACCGAGCAAATGCTCAAGCAGTTCATCAAGATGGTCCACCCGCGCTCGGTGCTCAAGCCCAGCCCGCGGATCATCATCTGCGTGCCCTGCGGCTCCACCCAGGTCGAGCGCCGCGCCATCCGCGAATCCGCGCTGGGCGCGGGCGCCTCCGAGGTCTACCTGATCGAGGAACCCATGGCCGCCGCCATCGGCGCCGGCCTGCCGGTGTCCGAGGCCTCCGGCTCCATGGTCGTCGACATCGGCGGCGGCACCACCGAGGTGGGCGTCATCTCGCTGGGCGGCATGGTCTACAAGGGCAGCGTGCGCGTGGGCGGCGACAAGTTCGACGAGGCCATCATCAGCTACATCCGCCGCAACTACGGCATGCTGATCGGCGAGCCCACCGCCGAAATGATCAAGAAGAACATCGGCTCGGCCTTCCCTGGCTCCGAAGTGAAAGAGATCGAGGTCAAGGGCCGCAACCTGTCCGAGGGCGTGCCGCGCTCCTTCACCATCTCCTCCAACGAGATCCTCGAGGCGCTGACCGACCCCCTCAACAACATCGTCTCGGCGGTCAAGAACGCGCTGGAAAGCACGCCCCCCGAACTCGGCGCCGATATCGCCGAACGCGGCATGATGCTCACCGGCGGCGGCGCGCTACTGCGTGACCTCGACCGCCTGCTGGCGGAAGAAACCGGCCTGCCGGTGCTGGTCGCAGAAGACCCCCTGACCTGCGTGGTACGCGGGTGCGGCATCGCCCTGGAGCGCATGGAGCGCCTGGGCTCGATCTTCACCAACGAGTAAGCCGCCGGAAGGACAGCGATGCCACTCGGTACGCTGGACAGGACACCACCGCCGTTCTTCAAGCAGGGCCCCTCGGCCCTGTCCAAGCTGATGGTGTTCAGCGCGCTGGCCATCTTCCTGATGGTGGCCGACACCCGCTTCAAGATCGCACAGCCGATACGCGCTGTTCTCGGCACGATCCTCTATCCCGTGCAGTGGCTCGCGATGCGTCCCTCCGCCATGGCCGAGGACATCGGCGACTACTTCGAATCCTTGCGGGGCGCCCAGGCGGCCCAGGCCGCCGAGGCCCTGACGCGCGCCCGCCTGGCGCAGCAATCCCTGCGGATGCACCAGGTCGAACAGCTCGCCCTCGAAAACGAGCGCCTGCGCAAGCTGCTGGACCTGCGCGAGCGCGTGACGACACCTGGCCAGGCGGCCCAGGTGCTGTACGAAGCGGCAGACATCTACTCACGCAAGGTGATCATCGACAAGGGCGTGGTGCACGGGATCGAATCGGGCTCTCCGGTGATCGATGAGTTCGGCGTGCTCGGGCAGGTCACGCGCGTGTATCCGGCCGTGAGCGAAGTGACCCTGGTCACCGACCGCGACCAGGCCACCCCAGTGCTGAACGCGCGCACTGGCGCGCGCAGCGTGGCCCATGGCGACACCTCGGGCCTGCACCCGGGCCTGCTCGAATTGCGCTTCATGGCGGCCAACGCCGACGTGCAGGCGGGCGATCTGCTCACGACCAGTGGCGTCGACGGCGTCTACCCGCCAGGCCTGCCGGTGGCCCAGATCGAGAAGATCGAACGCCGCGCGGATTCGGCCTTCGCCCGCATCCACATCACCCCCAAGGCGGCGGTCTCCGGCGCGCTGCACGTGATGGTGCTCAAACCCGTGGGCGAGCAACTGCCGCAGCGTCCCGCCCCCGACGCGTCGGCCCCCGTACCCGCCAAGACCGGAGGCCGCAAATGATCATGCGACCCGGCAAGCAGCTGCTGCTGCCCGCGCGGCCCGGCTTCATCTGGGGCACGCTGGTAGCCGCCCTGTTCGTGAACATGCTCCCGCTGGGGCGCCAGCCCTGGATGCCCGACCTGCTGGCGCTGGTGCTGGTGTTCTGGAGCGTGCACCAGCCACTGCGCATTGGCATCGCCACCGCCTTCCTGTTCGGCCTGGTGATGGACGTCCACCAGACCGCGCTGCTGGGGCAGCACGCGCTGGCCTACACCGCCTTGTCGTATTTCGCGATCATGGTGCACCGCCGGCTGCTGTGGTTCACCGTGCCTTCCCAGGCCTTGCAGGTGCTGCCCCTCTTCGGGTCGGCGCACGCGATCGAGCTGGCCGTGCGCCTGCTGGCCGGCGGCTCCTTCCCGGGCTGGAGCATGGTCCTGGCCCCCATGATCGAGTCCTTGCTCTGGCCTGTGGCCACCGTCGCTCTGCTCGCCCCGCAGCGGCGTGCGGTGGACCCGGACAAGAACCGTCCGCTGTGACAGCAGCTGTGACAGTGTCAGGCCATGACTGAACTGCGCAACGTCGAAGCCGAGATCTCGCGCTTTCGCGGACGGGCGATGGCCGCCAGCGCGGTGGTCCTCCTGTGCTTCTTCCTGCTCGCCCTGCGCCTGGTGTGGCTGCAGGTGGTGCGCCACGACGACCTGAACGAGCAGGCCGAGGCCAATCGCACCGCCATCGTGCCGATCGTTCCCAATCGCGGCCTGATCCTGGACCGCAACGGCATCATCCTTGCGAGCAACTATTCCGCCTATACGCTGGAGATCACGGTCTCGCGCCTGAATGCGCCGGTCGACCAGGTGATCGATGAACTGTCCCAGGTGGTGGAGATCCATGCCCGCGACCGCCGCCGCTTCAAGAAGCTGCGCGAGGAATCCAAGAACGTCGGCTCGCTGCCCATACGCACCAAGCTGACCGACCAGGAGGTCGCGCGCTTTACCGCGCAGCGCTTTCGCTTCCCGGGCGTCGAGATCAAGGCGCGGCTGTTTCGCAGCTACCCCTGGGGTGAACTCGCCAGCCACGTGATCGGCTACATCGGCCGCATCAACCAGGCTGAAAAAGCCCAGATGGAAGACTGGCCCGAAGAGGAACAGGCCAACTACCGTGGCACCGAATACATCGGCAAGCTCGGCGTGGAGCAAAGCCTGGAGCGACAACTGCATGGCCTGACCGGGGTCGAGGAGGTTGAGACCTCCGCCGCGGGGCGCGCGGTGCGCAAGCTCGCGAGCAAGCCCGCCACGCCCGGCAACACGGTGATGCTGTCCATCGACATCAAGCTGCAGAATCTGATCGAGCAGATGTACGGTGACCGCCGCGGCGCGCTGGTGGCCCTGGACCCCAAGACCGGCGAGGTACTGGCCTTCGTCTCCAAGCCCACGTTCGATCCCAACCTGTTCGTGGACGGTATCGATACCGAGAGCTGGCAGGCCCTGAACGAGTCCATCGACAAACCGCTGCTCAATCGCGCCCTGCGCGGCACCTACCCACCCGGCTCCACCTACAAGCCCTTCATGGCGCTGGCGGCCCTGGAGACCGGCAAGCGCAGCGCCACGCAGATCGTCCAGGACAACGGCAGCTGGTCGTTCGGTGGCCACGTGTTCCGCAGCCACGGCGACACCGGGCTGGGGCCGGTGGACATGTTCTCCAGCATCGTGAAGTCCAGCAACGTGTACTACTACTCGCTGGCCAACGAAATGGGCGTGGACACCATCCATGATTTCATGCGCCCCCTGGGTTTTGGCGATGTGACAGGCATCGACATCAACGGCGAGGTGCGCGGCGTCCTGCCAAGCCAGGCCTGGAAGCGCAACTACTACAAGCGCCCCGAGCAGAAGAAATGGTTCGCGGGCGAGACCATCTCCCTGGGCATCGGCCAGGGCTACAACAGCTTCACCATGCTGCAGCTCGCGCAAGCCACCGCCACACTGGCGAACAAGGGCGAGAAGCACAAACCCCGCCTGATCATCGGCACGCAGGATCCGGTGACGCGCGTGGTCTCACCCGTCCCGGCCGAGCCTCCGCTGGCCCTGGGCTTCAAACCCGAGCATGTGGACGTGGTGCGCCGGGCGATGGTGGGCGTGACGCAGGGTGGAACCTCCGCGCGCGTGTTCGCGGGAACACCCTACCTCTCGGGCGGAAAGACCGGCACGGCGCAAGCGGTCACCATCGGTCAGAAGGAAAAGTACAACGCCAGCAAGCTCGAGGAGCACCAGCGCGATCACGCCCTGTACATCGCCTTCGCGCCCGCCGACGACCCCAAGATCGCGCTGGCGGCGATCGTCGAGAACGCGGGCTTTGGCGCCGCGTCGGCCGCCCCGATCACGCGGCGCATCTTCGACTACTGGCTGCTCGGTCAATACCCGAGCGAAGAAGACCTGATTGCCGTACGCAAGGGCCTGGCGGCCAATCCGATCGGCAAGCCGCGCGCTGCGGCCGACGTCGCCTGGCCCCCCGGGGCCGCGTTATCGGCTGCGGCTGAAAGCGCCGCGCAGGCCGCATCGGTCACCCGCGTGGCGGCCCGGGCTGCGTCCGCGGCCTCACGCGTACGCTGAGCCGCCCGCCTGGAGGGGCGCCGTCGTCCCTCCAGGCAGGCGGCCAGTCTGCGCCGCCAGCCAGTCCAGGACGGCCTCGGGCATGCAGCGCACATCACCGGGTGGGCTTCCGCGGGGAAATCCCACATGGCCGCCTTGCTCCGGCTGCCACAAGGTCACGCAGGGTCCGACCTCACCTGCCAGCGGCAGGCTGTGCGCGGGCACGAAGGGATCATTGACCGCATTCAGGGCCAGGGCAGGAATTCGGATGCGATGCAGATGGGGGCGAGCCGAGGCGCGCGCGTAGTAATCATCGGCATCGCGGAACCCGTGCAAAGGCGCGGTGAAGAGATGGTCAAAGGCGTAGAGATCACGCGCAGCCGCCATGGCCTCGGCATCGAAGAGTCCCGGATGCTGCGCCAGCTTTCTCATCGCCTTGGGCTTCATCAGGCGCAGGAACATCGTGGTGTAGACCATCCGGTTGAAACCGCGTCCGATGGCGGCACTGCCGGCGGCCAGGTCCAGGGGCGAGCACACGCACGCCGCCGCATCGACAGCACGGGATGCCTCCTGGCCGGCCTCGGCCGCCCACCGCATCAGCGCGTTGCCGCCCAGGGAAATGCCCACGGCGAACAACGGGCCCGGATGCCGCACACGCACCTGCTCCAGCATCCAGCCGATCTCCTCGTGGTCCCCCGAGTGGTAGGCGCGCGGCGCACGGTTCATCTCGCCGCTGCAGCCTCGAAAGTGCGGCACCACGAAATGCATTGCGCGCTCGCGGGCCAGGTCGGCGAAGGCCTGTGCGTAGTGACTGCGGGACGACCCCTCCAGCCCATGGAACAGGGCCAGCAGCGGTGCGCCGGGCGAGGACGCGCTGTCCGCCAGCCAGTCGGCGTCGACGAAATCCCCGTCCGGGGTAGTCCAGCGCTCACGTCGGTAGGCCACGGGCGGCCCGAATCCGGTGCGGGCGTACAGGGCGGGCCAGATCGTCTGCAGGTTGCCGCCCGGCAACCAGCGTGGTGCGCAGTACTTCATGGGGTCGGTGGATCCCTCGTGTCCGACCCGCCGGGTCAGTGCAGCACCTGCGGTGCGTCGACGATCTCGGGGATCTCGGTGGCGCTGCCGGGGCTGGCGTGATGGGCCACCAGACGCCAGCCCTGGGCTGTCTTGAGGTACACGTTGGTGGCGACCACCCAGGCCTGGCGGGGTCCCAGCGGCGTGAGGACCTCGACCTTTTCGACCAGGTGATGGACCGCGCTGCCCACCGCCTCGACCTTGCGGACCTGCTCGGGCCAGGCCCGGACGGTGCCGTTGGCAAACATGGCCTCGAAGGTGGCACGGATGGCCGCCGCACCCACGATGCGGGGGCCGCCCGGGTGGACGCAGACGATGTCATCCTCGTCCGCCCAGCAAGCCATCAGCTTGTCGATGTCGCCGTTTTGCAGCGCGTCGTAGAACGCGGCTTCGACCTCGTCAGCGTTGCCCGCAAGGTTGGCGGCCTGGAGTTTGTTCTTGCGCATGAGACCTGTGATTTTGCCGGGAATCGGCATGCAAGCCGAACCGGTCCGGCCTGGCGGCTGGCGGCCCAGGCGCGCCGAGGGCCTGGCCACCTGATCCGCCTGGGATTGGCTGCCCTGCTAGGATCCACTGCTCCCCGGGGTAAGCGTCCAACGCGCACGGGTGCCCGGACGCCCAAAGCCTCTTCGCTCGCATCAGCAGATTCAATCCATCGATGCGAGCGCCGTATCGCAATGCACATGGCAGCCGATTTTCTCGATAACTTATTCAACCAAGCAGTCCGCGACCAGATGCGCGGCGACTTCTTGGCGGCGATCGGGAAGTATGAGCAATTGATCGCTTATCTCCCCCGCCATCCTGAGATCCTGCACCGGCTGGGTGTGGCCTACCTGCAGCTCGGCGAGCTTGGAAAGGCGGTTCACTCGATCGAAAAAAGCATCGAGAGTGACCCACGTCAACCCAGCGCCCTGTCCAACCTGGGGTACTGCCTGAACCTGATGGGACGCCACCAGGAGGCGATCCGGGCGTGCGAGGAGGCCACCCGGATGGCGGAGAAGAACGATAGCGCCTGGACCAATCTCGGGAATGCCCAAAGGGCGGCAGGCCAGCCCGAACGCGCGCGGGAAAGCTACCAGAGAGCCCTGGCCATTCAGCCGGGGCATGCGACCTACCTCTATAACCTCGCCAGCGCGCTGTATGAGCTCAAGGACTACGAGAACGCAGCACAGCACTTCCTGCAATGCCTGGCTGCGGACGGTACGCTGGCAGAAGCCCGCAACAATCTGGCTGCTTGCTTCCTGGAGCTCGGCAGGTCAGGTGATGCGCTGGAGCAAATCGATCTCGCGATTCAATTGAGGGCCGACTATGCCGAGGCTTGGAACAATCGGGGCAACGTGTTGCGGGCGCTCAAGCGCCATGACGAGGCTTTGGCCGGCTATGAACGATCCACGCAACTCCGGCCGGACTACGCCGAGGCATGGAACAACCGGGGCGTCACCCTTTCAGACCTGAGCCGTCATGAGGAAGCGCTGCAGTGCCATGCGCAATGTATCGCACTGCGACCGGATTCGGGTCAAGCGTGGAATCACCACGGCGTGGTGTTGAATGAGCTAAAGCGCTTCGGCCAGGCCCTGGTCAGCCACAACCGGGCGATTGCGTTGATGCCGGATGACGCGCAGCCCTGGAACAATCGTGGCGTTGCCTTGAACGCACTCCAACGCCACGACGAAGCTTTGGAAAGTTATGACCGCGCTCTCGCACTTGCTCCCGACAACGCTGAGGTGTGGACCAACCGAGGCGTCGCGCTCGGTCATGTCAAGCGGCATGAGGAAGCCTTGGCGAGCCACGATCGAGCCATCGAATTGAAGCCCGATTCCGCGCAAGCCTGGACCAATCGCGGAAAGACCTTGAATGACCTCAAACAGCATGAGGAGTCCCTCCGCAGCCACGATCGATCCCTCGCGTTACAGCCGGGGTACGCCCAGGCCTGGCTCAATCGCGGTAACAGCCTGAAGGACCTTCAGCGCTGGGAAGAGGCGATTGCAAGCTACGAGCAGGCAATCCTCGCAGAACCGCATTACGCGGATGCGCACTACAACAAAGGGCTGTTGCAGCTGCAGAGGAGGGAGTTTGACGAAGGCTTCAAGAATTACCTTCACCGGTGGCAGACCCCGTCCTTTTTGAGCCCCTCGGCCCGAACCCAGCTCCCTTCCTGGGATCCGAGGCAACCCGATCGCAAGGTTTTTCTGTGGGGCGAGCAGGGTATTGGCGACGAAATCTTTTATGCAGGCCTGCTCCCGCAAGCGCTATGTACTGGCTCGAAGCTCACCCTCGCCGCCGATCCGCGTCTGCATACGATCTTTGGTCGATCGTTCCCGGGGATCCAGATTGTTGACAGAGCGCAGGCGGATACAGGGCTGGCGGGTTCCGAATTCGATGCGCAAGCGCCGATGGGGGATTTAGGGTACTTGCTGCAGTTTGATCCAGCGAAACCGGAGTGCGCGCGTCGGCCCTTCCTGCGGCCCGACGCCGCCAAGTCTTCCGAATTCAAGGCAGACCAATGGTTTGGCAGCGGGAAGCGGGTCTGCGGCATCGCCTGGCGCAGCGCGAACAAGGAGTTGGGCGCTGACAAAAGCATCCGCCTGGCCGACCTCGAGCCAGTACTGTCCAATCCGTCCTTGTCATTCGTGAATCTCCAGTACGGCGACGTCGACAGCGAAATCCATTCTTTCAACGCCTTGGCGCGCGGTTCGATCCATCAAGTCCGGGGGCTCGACATCTACAACGATATCGACGGTCTGTTGAGTCTCATTGACGCGTGTGATCTGGTGATCACCACCAGCAATGTGACAGCGCACCTGGCGGGCTCGCTGGGGAAGCGGGGATGCGTGATGGTTCCGTTTGCCAAAGGGCGCATCTGGTACTGGCACCTGAATGACATCGTCAGTACCTGGTACCCCAGCCTCAGGGTTTTTTACCAAGACGATCCGAACAGCTGGTCGGGTACGATCCAGCGGGTAACCCAGTGGGTGGAGGACTGTTGCTGATGGACCCGGTAAACATCATTGTCGGCTTTGATCAAAAGGAGGCGATTGCCTACCATGTCTTTTGTCAGAGCGTGCTGGACCGATCGAGCGTTCCGGTTCGATTCCTGCCGTTGACCCCCAGATCGCTGGCGGGCTACCAGGAGCGTCACCGGGACGGGAGCAACGTCTTCACCTACACGCGCTTCCTGTGCCCCTACCTGATGGATTTCCAGGGATGGGCGATCTTCGCGGATGGCGACATGGTGTGCCGTGAGGACATCAGCCAACTGTGGAACCTGCGGGATCCAAGCAAGGCAGTTCAGGTCGTCAAGCATGACTACAAGACCAAGGCCCACCGAAAGTACCTCGGGAACAAGAACGAGGACTACCCGAGGAAGAACTGGTCGAGCGTGATTCTGTGGAACTGTGGGCATCCCGACAACAAACAGCTGACGCCCGAGTTTGTTGCCAGCAAGGATGGCGCTTTCCTGCACCGGTTCCAATGGCTCAAGGACTCCGAGATCGGCGAGTTGGACAAGGCGTGGAACTGGCTGGCCATCGAATATGAGCCGAGCGAGGAAGCCAAGCTCATTCACTACACCCTGGGGACGCCCTGCTTCGAAGAGTACCGAGCCACGGACATGGCGGAGGATTGGCATGCCGCCTGGGCTCGCGCCTCGGAGGGGCTGGAGCGGTCGGGTGAAACCGGGGGAGCACGTCCCCTCTGCCCGTAAAAAAGCCCCGCCATGTGACTGGCGGGGCCGAGTGCGCGGTTTTTAGCGCTTCTTGTTCAGGGTGACGTCAGAGCGAAGGAATCAACGCTTCTGGCGGTACTTGCGTAGCGCGGCCAACTGGGCCGCCATCACGGCCAGCTCGGACTGGGCCTTGGCCAGGTCGATTTCGCTCTTGGCGTTCTTCATCGCCTCTTCGGCGGCGCGACGCGCCTCGTTGGCCTTCTCTTCATCGAGGTCCTTGCCGCGGATCGCGGTGTCGGACAGCACGGTGACGACGTTGGGCTGCACCTCCAGGACGCCACCGGCCACGAAGACGAATTCCTCGGAGCCATCGGCCTTCTCGATGCGGACCGAGCCGGGGCGGATGCGCGTGATCAGCGGCGTGTGGCGGGGATAGATCCCCAGCTCGCCGGCCTCGCCGGGCAGCGCCACGAAGCGGGCCTCGCCGGAGAAGATGCTCTCCTCGGCGCTGACCACTTCGACGCGAAGGGTGTGGGTCGAATCGACCATGATCAGGCGGCCAGCTTCTTGGCCTTCTCGAAGGCCTCGTCGATGGTGCCGACCATGTAGAAGGCCTGTTCGGGCAGATGGTCGCACTCGCCGGCAGTGATCATCTTGAAGCCGCGGATGGTCTCGGCCAGAGGCACGTACTTGCCAGGCGAGCCGGTGAACACCTCGGCCACATGGAAGGGCTGCGACAGGAAACGCTGGATCTTGCGGGCGCGGGCCACGGCCAGCTTGTCTTCCGGCGCGAGTTCGTCCATGCCCAGAATCGCGATGATGTCGCGCAGTTCCTTGTAGCGCTGCAGCGTGCCCTGCACGGCGCGGGCGACGCTGTAGTGCTCTTCACCCACAACCAGCGGATCCAGCTGACGGCTGGTGGAGTCCAGCGGGTCCACGGCGGGGTAGATGCCCAGGGCGGCGATGTCACGCGAGAGCACCACGGTGGAGTCCAGGTGGGCGAAGGTGGTGGCAGGCGAGGGGTCGGTCAGGTCGTCCGCAGGCACGTACACGGCCTGGATCGAGGTGATCGAGCCGACCTTGGTGGAGGTGATGCGCTCTTGCAGGCGGCCCATCTCTTCGGCCAGCGTCGGCTGGTAGCCCACGGCGGAAGGCATACGGCCCAGCAGTGCGGACACTTCGGTACCGGCCAGGGTATAGCGGTAGATGTTGTCCACGAAGAACAGCACGTCACGGTCTTCGTCACGGAAGGATTCGGCGATGGTCAGACCGGTCAAGGCGACGCGCAAACGGTTGCCCGGGGGCTCGTTCATCTGGCCGTAGACCATGGCCACCTTGGATTCGGCCAGGTCGTCGAGCTTGACGACGCCGGAGTCGGCCATCTCGTGATAGAAGTCGTTGCCCTCGCGGGTGCGCTCACCCACGCCAGCGAACACCGACAGACCCGAATGGGCCTTGGCGAT
>JACCEC010845671.1_pt1 | contig 12693 bp, 7 predicted proteins | sample 7450121 | NCBI WGS metagenome assembly JACCEC01 (sample SAMN15323455, study PRJNA562643) | freshwater metagenome | isolation source: river surface water | place: USA:Blue River Watershed | collected 2017-08-18 | reverse complement strand
AGTTTTATAGATGTTTATCAGAATCATGTAAAAATAATTGCCAATAAAGCCTATTTCTACACAATAAATGCCAAAGAAATATCCATTTACGTAACTGATGGCACTCAAAACGGCACAAAGAAAATTTGGTCTGCCACTGGTTCCGATTATGTATATGTTGATAAGGTTGTGGCGAATCAACGCCAACTGGTATATTATCTCAACATTCCTCAAAACAATGTATATACCAAGAGAATCATAGTTATAGAAAACGGGGCTGCCAACGAAATCAATAATATTCCTTCTCTCAAATTTGGTTTTGATGTAGTGCTTACCCAAGCAAACGTATATGTAGTAAATTCGGGTGAAAAAAATGGATGGTCGTATCAAGAATTATATAAACTAGAAAGCACCAACCTCAAACTAATAGATACAGAAACCAATGATTATAAAGTGTATCGAGATAAGCTCTATTACACAAAAATAAGCTATGGCAGAGGTACAGGCTATGCAGGGCTATATTATTATGATGAGGCAAAAAATCAGATTTCCCTTGTTACGAAAAATAATATCGACGAATATCATATCTACGGGAATAAACTGATTTTCATGACCCGAACCCAGCGAAATACAGAGAATTTGCTTACTTATACAATCAAAGATATGCCTTCTGATAACATTGATATGACGATGTCATATACTTATCCAAACAATGACCTAACATCTTTTAATATTCAAAATATAGATGATAACTCATTGATATTCAGCAATTATCGAAAAATAATATTCATTAAAAACAATGAAAAAAGAGAATATGATTTGAAATACAAACTACTCGAACCACCCCGAAAATATGGCAAAGGCATACTGGCACAGGAAGTATTAGAGAGCGATATATATACACCAATCAAGCTCACTTATTACGATTTTAGTAGCAATACCATCACCACAATTTTAGAAAATGAGCCACACCAACCAATTTTTCATAACCCAAATACTAATTTTATTTTAATTCCGTTTGCTAAAAATTCCAACGAACGCACTTGGAAACAATGGAATCATTACACAAAAACCTTACAAGATTTAGAAGGAAGTTTTTATCAAATAAACTGCAATTCGGCATTTGGAGTAAAACATAATGGATACGAAACACTATACGATTATTGGGATTTCGATGGTAAAAACCTCCATAAAACTTATCAGATAGAAGGCTATGTTTTCAATTATCTTAAACGACAAGAGGCATATTTTAGCGTTAAAAGCCCAAATATCATTGCCTTGGGTAAGGACTCTACAATATCAATTGCTCGAATGGTAAAAGAAAATGAAGGTTTTAATCTTTATGATATTTTCCAATTTAAAAATCAACTTTATACCTACACCTTCACTTACAACGAAGGTTATCAAGTTTGGAAATTACCTACACTTACTAATGATAAACGGAATCAATTATCACAAGACTGTTCATCATTGCTCAATTATACTGATGTCCTTTCAACCGAAAATAATAATGTTGAAATCAATATCTTCCCTAACCCCGCCAGTCAAAATTTATATGTTGGAATTGAAGAAACCACAGATTATCAGATAATTGACATCAAAGGCTCTATCATAATGAAAGGTAAAGTAAGTAGCACAGAACCCATAAATATCTCAACATTACAACCAAACATCTATTTTATTCAATTACAACAGGAGAAGTTTTCTTTCTCCAGACGTTTTATGAAGTTTTAGTTTTATCTTAAAAGAGTGATTATCGAGAAGTAAAAAAGATGTTAATTATACAAACAGAAGCCCTTCGATTTAGGTCGAAGGGCTTCACTATTTAAACACTTACTGTTACTTGGGTTTTACGGAATGTTCGATTAAGAATTCCTCGGTAGATACTTCCGAAACGCTCGTAGCACCATTTCCTTAATTCTCGAATTTCTTTGAAGGATAATAGTTTAAGGCCTTTTTTTAATTCTTTTTCAAACAGTTCTCTCTCAAAACTGACTTTTTCTAAAATCAGTTTTACATACTCAATCATCTTCATAGAACATCTACTTTTTTATAATGAACTGATGGGTTATAGAGGAAATGTTATGTAAATTTAAAAACAAATTATTGTATTATCCAAAGATTTTACAGGATATTTGTTAGCAATTTCATTTCGACTCTTAACCTGTTTTGGCTATTTATTTCATAACGTCAAAAGTAGCTCGTCTATTTCTTTGGTAGTGTTAAAAAATGATAAAATTTTCAAGAGAACAGCCTCCATAACCGCATCAGGGCAGGATGCTCCACAAGTGAGCATAATGGTAGTTTTTTCTTTTTCTGACAGAAAATCGCTCATAATTTCTTGTTTTTTATGTAAATCGTAGCGTTTTATCAGATTTTTATCTAAAATACTCTCGTGAGATTGAATAAAAAACGTAGGGAGTTTTTCTTCGCAAAGTTCAACTAAGTGCGTAGTATTAGAACTATTGTATCCGCCCACAACTACGGCCAAATCTGCCTCATTTTGCAGCAAAGCATAGGTTGCTTCTTGGTTATCGTTGGTTGCGTAGCAAAGTGTGTCACGAGTGTTGGCAAAATAACGTTCTACTTCGGCAGGTTGGGCCTTGTGATGCTCCGTTATTACCTTTTTTAAGTAGTCGGCAATGCCTTGCGTGTCTGATGCCAGCATCGTAGTTTGATTCACGACTCCGATTCTCTCCAAATCTCGCTCAGGGTCGAAACCCTCGGAATATTGCCCATCAAAATCAATGTAAAATTGTTCTTTGGGCAGTTCACGGGTGATGTATTTGGCCAAACGCTCGGCTTCTTTGATATCGTTTACAACTACCGTTGGAGCATTCTGTTTACTGTGCGAAAACGTCGCACGGGTTTCTTCGTGTTTGGGTTTTCCGTGTACTACAATGCTATACCCACGCTCACCGATTTGCCCCGCACGATTCCAAACTTTCTCTACAAATGGGCAAGTTGTATCGTATTTATAAGGGTCTATTCCGAGCGAGGAGAGTTGTTGTTGAATCTCAATCGTTGTTCCGAAGGCAGGCACAACAACGGCATCTTCGGGCTTCAATTCTTGCCAATCTATTAATTGATTTCCCTTCGTATCCATCAAAAACTGCACTCCTTGCGAAAGCAAATCCGCGTTTACATCAGGATTATGAATCATTTCGCTCAAGAAAAAGATTCGTTTATCGGGGTTTTCTTTAATAGTTTTATAGGCTATTTCTACGGCATTTTCTACGCCGTAACAAAACCCAAAATGTCTGGCAATCAGAAATTTAACCGAGCCAAAATCAAGTACGGTTGGGGTAAAATCTTTCTTTAGCTTATCTTTACTTCGACGAGCCTCTTTGATTTTACCAATAATATTACTCTTATAAATTTCTGGAATGACAAATGATTTCATATTTCTTGAAGCTAAAAGCTGATAGCCGAAGCTAATCACTAATTTATTTACAAATCTAACAGATGATTTACATATAATGAGGAATTATCTGTATTTTCGCACAACTTAACACTTACAGAAAACAGCCAAAACCCTGCTTCTACTAAAAATAACATATTTTAATGGGATTGTGTTTGCTAAAATATCTTAAACTTTCGACTGTCCATAAGCATACTACACTCCTATTTAGGAAATTTAGTATATTATTTCTTCTGTCAGTGAGCAATTCTTTTAGTGCAGTATCGCAAAGTACTTTTGCTCCGCTAAATGAAGAGTATTCTAATCTAATAGAGCGTTACGAAATAAAAAGTGGCAGTTTATTAAATCTTCATTCCAATTTAAAACCCGTAAGAAGAAAAGATTTAGTAAAATTATCTACAGAATTAGAAACTGATGAAAAGATTACACTTTCAAAAGCCGACCGTTTCAATTTAGCGTTCTTACAAAATGATAGCTGGGAATGGCTCAATGATGCCAAACTTCCACAGAGCGATTCTAAAAAAGCACTATGGACGCACTTACTCCAAAAAAAATCTGATTTGTATAGTATCCAAAATAAAGATTTAGACTTTCACGTCAGTCCGATATTTCAGTTTTCTTTCGCACACGATAATCAAACCAAAGGAACGCCTTTTATCAATACACGTGGCATTGAAATTCGTGGTACACTCAATAAAAAGCTTGGTTTTTATTCGATGTTTACCGAAAATCAGATGCTTTACCCAGAATATGTAAGAGAATATGGACGTCAGTACAATGCTAATCCTTACGAGGGTTTTACCAAAATCCCGAATGCTGATTCGAGTAAATATTTAGCCGACTTCTTTTCTGCAAGAGGCTACATTACGTTTCAAGCCCTAAAAAGTGTGCAAATACAATTTGGGCACGATAAAAACTTCATTGGTTCGGGTATTCGTTCAATGATTTTATCTGATTTTTCGGCACCCTATTTACATCTTAAAGTACTAACTAATATCGGGCGTTTTCAATACATGAATCTGTTTGCACAAATGATAAACAAACAGATTCCAGTGGCGGTTGATGGCACCGAACAACTTCCGCCAAAATATTTTTCGTTGCACCATTTAAGCATTAATATCAGCCAAAATTTGAATATCGGTTTCTTTGAAAGTATCGTTTTTGGGAAACGTCAAGTAGGTTTTGATATCAATTATCTAAATCCTGTAATTCTCTTGCGTTTTGTTGAAGGGCATCTCGGAAGTGTCGATAATTCGATTGCTGGAGCAAACTTTAAGTATAATTTCAAACGCCAATTCTCGCTTTACGGACAATTTGTGCTTGATGAATTCAATATTAAGTATTTCAAAAAAGATGGTTGGTGGGCAAAAAAGTATGCCACACAAATCGGAGGACGATACATTGATGTATTTGGTGTTAAAAACCTTGACTTTCAGGCAGAGTATAATGTAGTGCGACCGTATATGTATAGCCATAATTCGACCTACAGTAATTATGTCAATTATAATCTCCCACTGGCACATCCACTGGGAGCAAATTTTAAGGAACTTTTATTGGTGGGGCGTTATCAGCCAATGGGGCGTTTATCTATGAACTTTACGGCTATGATTGCCCAGCAAGGTACAGACTCAAACATAATAAATTGGGGCGGTAATATTCTAAGAAATTATAACTTTGCTCGCCCATCTGACTACAGTAACGAAATTGGTCAAGGCCGAAAAACAAATACCAAATTATATCAAATGGGCGTATCGTATATGTTGGCTCATAATTTATTTGCAGATTTGAAAGTTCAAAACCGAAATACTAACTTATCGGGCGATGCCGACAATAAAAAAAATACTCTTTTTTCGTTGGGCATTCGCTGGAACACAAGCCAACGACAGTTTTTGTTCTGATTTTCAAAAATACAGTTTACGATATTTTTTTGCCATTTGCCGTTGTTCATTATCAATTATACATTTTACATTCGCCATTAATCATGTTTGTCTTAACCGAAAACAACTCCTTAGCAAACCACTTCCTTTCTGAATTGAGAGACGAACAAACACAAAAAGATTCGATGCGGTTCCGCCGAAACTTAGAACGTTTGGGCGAAATATTTGCCTACGAAATCTCAAAAACACTTAGTTTTCAGAAACAAGAAGTTAATACTCAACTCGGCATCAAAAACACCTACCATATTTCGCAAGATGTGGTTTTAGTAACGATTCTTCGGGCGGGTTTACCATTGCATCAAGGGCTGCTAAACTACTTCGATAAAGCAGAAAATGCATTTATTGGAGCATACAGAGGCAAACATGACGAAAAAGAGGCTTTTGAAATCGAAATGGATTATATTACAAGTCCAGATATACACGGTAAGGTATTGATAATAAGCGACCCAATGCTGGCCACTGGAAAATCAATCGAAAAAGCGTATCATGCGATGCTTCGTTACGGAATTCCTGCCAAAACACATATTGTATCGGCCATTGCGAGCCAACGTGGAGTCAGATTTATTCAAGCACGCCTACCTCAATGCCGCTTGTGGGTGGGTGATGTTGATACCGAAATGAACTCAAAATCATATATTGTACCAGGCTTAGGCGATGCTGGAGATTTGGCTTTTGGGGGGAAAGTTTAGTTATTGGTAGATTAGTTACTTGTTATTAAGGAACTGGTAAATTGTTTTACTGATAACAAGTAACTAATAACCAGTTTTCCAATCACCAATCACTTCAACCGCTCCAAAGTTGCTCTCATACGATACTGAAGCACTACTTTTTTGCCCGATAAATTTTCAAGTAAGGGCTTCAATACCAACTCAGCATTTTTCTTGGTTTGTTCTAAAATTCCCATTTCAAGTGCTGATTGTTTGATTTTCGCTTCGGCACGAGTATATGCTTCATTCATCAACGATTGTTCGTTCATAAAAGCATATTCGGTATCATAAATCTTCGATTTACTGTGGTCTATTCGATAGCTACAAAGTTCGGGGTCAGGTAGATGCACAATCAAGGTATCATCTTTAGTAGTAATATCATCAGCTTTTATTTTGGTTAAATCTAAGCAACCGATGGCCTCGCCCTGCACAATCAAAATGGCTTTCGGATTTGGCAAATAATCACGCACGAGTTCTTGTTCTACAACATCTCTAAAAGCAAAGTTCGATAATTCGAGTTTCCCCAAAACTGTCATTTCTTTCAATACCATATTGTGGGTTGTCTGAATATCTTTGATAGCAAATGGGCTAAAATTTTTGAATTTCTCCCACAAAAAAATAGTTAGCACTATTGTTATCAATACCACTATTATTTGAAAATATCTCTTAAAGATGCCCATAATTCATTATTTTTATATTACCTCGCTTTGCCGTAAAATTACTACACATTATAAACATTTTTGATGCAATTTTCGTATAATCATAGTTAAATTATGTAGCCCAATCATTTTCTGTAAGATTATAATACAATTTAATCTGAAACATTCATATGTTTTTCGTATCTTTGTTGGGTTAAAAGTAACCAAAAACTCTATTTACAGTGACGCTTATTAAATCAATTTCGGGTATTCGAGGAACTATTGGCGGAAAAAGTGGCGATTCCTTAACCCCTTTAGATGTTGTAAAATTTACTGCTGCTTACGGTTCTTGGCTTAAAAATAAAAATTCAGAAAAACCACTTCGTGTTGTAATTGGAAGAGATGCCCGTCTATCTGGCAAAATGGTTTCCGATTTGGTATCTGCCACACTCGTAGGCATGGGATTTCATGTAATTGATTTAGGCCTATCTACTACTCCTACTGTTGAAATTGCGGTTCCTCTTGAAAATGCTTTGGGCGGTATTATCCTTACTGCCAGCCATAACCCAATTCAATGGAATGCCCTTAAATTACTCAACGACAAAGGTGAATTTATTTCTGGAGCTGATGGAGAAGCATTATTGGCTATTGCCGAAGACGACAGTGCCGAGTACGCCGATGTAAAAAGTTTAGGAAAAGTCGAAACTAATGACTCTTACTTACAGAAACACATCGAAATGATTTTGGATTTGCCATTGGTGGATAAAGATGCCATTGCAAAAGCAAATTTCAAGATATGTGTTGATGCCGTAAACTCTTCGGGTGGAATTGCAGTACCGATGCTCTTAGAGGCTTTGGGCGTAAGCGAAATCAAGAAGATTAACTGCGAGCCAACAGGTATTTTTGCCCACAATCCAGAGCCTTTACCCGAAAATTTAAGAGAAATTTCGGGCGAACTTCGTAAAGGAAGCTACGATTTAGGAATTGTGGTTGACCCTGATGTAGATAGATTAGCATTTATTAATGAAGATGGCGAGCCATTTGGAGAAGAATATACACTCGTAGCGGTAGCAGACTATATCTTACAAAATACTCCTAATAAAGAGGGTTTAACAACCGTTTCAAACCTTTCTTCTACTTTAGCCTTGAAAGATGTAACCCTAAAAGCAGGTGGTACTTATCATTCGGCAGCAGTTGGAGAAGTAAATGTTGTAACCAAAATGAAAGAAGTTGGTGCAATCATTGGCGGCGAGGGCAACGGAGGAATTATTTATCCTGAGTTTCACTATGGTCGTGATGCTTTAGTGGGTATTGCTCTCTTTCTGAGTCATTTAGCGAAGGTAAACAAGCCTATCGGTTTCTTGCGTAATACATACCCTAATTATCACATCGCTAAAAAGAAAGTTGAACTTACAGCTGACTTGGACGTTGATAGTATTTTAGATGAAATAAAAGTAAAATACGACCGCTACCCTATCAATACCGAAGACGGCGTGAAAATCAACTTTGAAAAAGAATGGGTACATTTACGTAAATCAAATACTGAGCCTATTATCAGAATTTACGCTGAATCAGAATTTGAAACAACAGCCTCTAATCTCGCTGACAAAATTATCAGAGATATTAAAGAGCTAATTTCTCAATAACGGCTTTTAGCTTCATCTTGAGGCCTCTTACATAATTTTAGTAACAAAGAGCTTAAAACTGTTTAGACAGTTTTAAGCTCTTTGTTTTTTATTACAATCAACCAATACTTTTCGGTCGACAGATTTACTCTCAAATCTCAAAGAATTAGCAAGGTATCGTCAAGTATATCAGTTTTGGCACTGAATTTGTTCATCATATTTTACACAGGCAATTCGCTATTTATAAATGGTTGTTTTACAATCATATAATAATTTGATTTATTATGTTTAGGAAAAAAGGAAGCCCCAAATTTATTATTTCTATCCTTTTGTTGATAGGTAGTTTACACGTAGTTGGACAAGGTTTTCCGACTAACCTTGAATGGCAGAAATGCTATGGTTGGAACGATTATTATGGAGATGAAGGCACAAAGATAATTCCAACTCAAGACGGAAATTATATAGCCATGGGTAAGAAGAGTTTAAATGGGTTTGAGCTTGTATGGGTTGCAAAAATGGGCTATTTAGGCAATATGATATGGGAAACAACCGTATCAGATAATAACGCCTACACTGGCTTTAGGGCTCAAGATATTATTCAAAACCCAGATGGTAGCTATGTTTTGGTTGCTCGTATTAATAATTATTCAAATCTTCGGTTTAGTAATTCTAATTCACTTAAGATTTCTCCAATACAAAATAAAGGTAATGCCGATGTTTTAGTTGCTAAACTTGATGGAGATGGCAAAATGACTTGGTTTAAAACCTTTGGAGGTGATGGTGAAGATGTTCCTGTAAAGATATTGCCTACCAACGATGGAAATCTGATGTTACTTACCTATACGAGTTCATCAAATGGTGATATTGCGAATTCTGATAAAAATGCTTCAGGGTTTAATCAAGACTTATGGCTTGCCAAATTAGACCAAAACGGCTCTTTACTATCAAAAAAATGTATCGGGGGTAGTGGTGACGAAATGGGATTTGATATGAAAAAAACCTCTGATGGGAAATTTATTCTCGTTGGTTCATCAACATCAAATGACACAGATTTTGGTCCGAATAAGGGAGGAAAAGACATTTTAGTAGTAAAAATTGATGAATCGATAGGTATTACTTGGAAAAAAACTTTTGGCGGAACTCAGCGAGATGAAGCTCGTAGAGTATTAACTCAAACCAATGGTGATGTTATTGTTGGTTTATGCTCCAATTCATCAGATAACGATTTTCAATTTACGCCATCGGAGACTTTTCCCAATAATTTTGAAGAAAATATTTGGTTAGTGAAATTCAATTCAAATGGTGATGTCCAAAACAAAAAAATATTTGGAGGAGCTGGCCGTGATGTTATCAATGATTTGATTGCCACACGTGATGGGAATTTTGCGATTGCGGGTTCAACCAGGTCAAATAATGGAGATATCCGTGACCGTAATCGGATTCCTTCAAATAACAATGGTCAATACGATGTATTGCTTATGAAAGTGAGTAATAACTTTGATTTTATTTGGTCAAAAACACTCGGTGGCTCATCTGAAGATGAAGGCAATGGAATCGTTGAAACTAATGAAGGGGCTTTTATTAGCATCGGAACAACCCAATCGTTTGATGGAGATGTTTCGGGTAATCATTATAGCTCTCAAAACAACAAGGATATCTGGTTTACTAAGATAAATTATTCATGTGATGCAGATGTTGTTACTTCAGTTGACTTAGTAGCCGTTAATACGGAGGTAGTGGCTTCGCAAAGTATTACTACCTCAGATAAAGTAACTAAAAACTCATCAGTTCATTATGGTGCAGGGAAAAGCGTTGACCTAACCACTGGTTTTGATAGCGAATTTGGTACAACTATTGATTTCAATTTAGCAGGTTGCAACGCCGTTGGGGCAATTAGCCCTGACCCTATTCAGATTAAAGTTAATAACGAATGCCGTGAGGGTGGAATGAAATTCAAATTTATGCCTTTTACTCCCAATACAGATTTAGGTCAGTACAAAGTCTCAGTTCAGAACCTCGACCCTAAAATTGAGTTTAGTTTTAGTGGCAATACCCTTATAACAAAGAATAATCTACCCAATAATGGAAATGCATATTTTGTAGTGAAGGTCTCGAAAGAGGGTTATGAAGATTTTGAATATCAAAGTTATACAAGTACCTGCGAACACGATAATGCACCAATTAACTGCCCCGAAAACGACCGAGATGTGATTCTAAATAAAGATTATTATGGTGTGGGCGAAACATTTACTGCGTCATGGACTGGCACATTACTACCTGGACAGGAATTATCTTGGTACAACGAAAATGTAGAATCTATTTCAAAAACAGCTACTACCTTTACAGGTAGAATCACAGCATTTCCTGCCCATATTCAAGCACAGCCAGGAATGTTACCAGATTCTCGTCCATGCCACGGCTCGACGAGAGTTGAGTTTAGAGCAAAAAAATAAGATTGTTTTATAATCAAAAAGCCCCAAAAGTTTAGACTTTTGGGGCTTTTTAGTTTACTCAACCATCACATTCCCACCACCACTATAACTTCGATAATCGCCGTTATACATGGCATCGGCTGAAACTGGGCCGAGAATAAATTTACCTCGTGAAACAACCCTTACTAAATAATAGAAGGTCTTTTCGGTAGCGTCAGCAGTGGTATAGAAATTGATTCTATCATCACGAATATCAAAGTGCTGCGGTGTTGAAGCATTTTTTATCCAAGTCATATTGCGGTCTTCGTTCAGGCGAGGATTTTCAATCTCAAATGCCGCTGGAAGCATATCGGTCACAACCACATTTTCAACGGGCGTGCCGAGTGTGCTGCTTACGCTCACTTTTACGACAACCAACTGGTTTTGTTTCAGGCTTCCAGAAATTGGCTCACCGTTTCGGGTTAAGAGTTGTCGGCGAACTTTCAAGAAATTATCTTCTTCTGTATAGCTTCCTGTGGCACTTAACCCTTCTTGCTGCGAGAAATAATACAAGCCACCTTTTCCTTTCGCTGATATATTGACTAATTTTCCTGCAATGCCTTTTTCGATGCTTAAATCTGTTCCTGCAAAATTTGCCAGAATTTTATTATCAACTGATAATGAGGCCGTTACGGTCGATTCTCCCGAGCGTTTGGCAATTTTACCTAAAGCCAAGAAACTAAACACTGATTCTTGCGTAGAAAGATAAGGCGTAGATTTAATGGCTTGCGAAAGTATGCGTGCCAACTTCGGAACTTGCAAATTTTCGGGGTCAGATTCTACCAAACTATTCAACGAAATAGCCAAATTTCTAATTGGCGAGGCAAAACTTCCACCTGTTTGTTTTTGGGTATTTTCTATCACGTAATCTTTCGGTAAAAGTTGCTTGAAACTGCCTTCATCTCCGATTTGAGCAAAACTTGCACCGAGCATATACCGCTCATCGATTGTCAATAAGGTTTGGTTGGCTTTGTAATAATTCATCACGGGCTGGTTGGCTTTTCCTGCCATTGCGAGCGTATAAAGCGAATAAATCATTTCGTGGCGAGCAATCGTTCGAGTTGTCCAAGTACCAGTTTCGTTATAAACATAGTCGGTTTCGGTTAAATCCTGCATCGAAGTTTTAGTTGTCAAATAATCCAACATTTTACTCAACACTGCTTCGTTTACTTCATAATCAGCCTTCTTGGCTTCCAGTAAGAAATGAGCCGCAAAGGCTGTTCCCCACCAACTTTCACTGTCGCCGCCTTGCCAGTAGCTCACGGCACCGTTTGCCAATTGCATACTTTCTACCTTACGAATAGCGGCTTGCACATTAAACTGTGGATTCCAATCATTTTCGCCCGAAACTCTGAGCGAGCGAGAGTTTTTAGCAATCGTTTTCGTGAAATCGGCAAAATATAATTGTGGGAAAGCCTTTGAAACCGTCTGCTCGATACAACCGTGCGGATAGCCCAACAAATAATCTAACTGTTTGGCAAACTGCACCATCGGCGAACGACTCACTAATAAACTTGCCTGTGCCGTACCTGCCATATAATCGTTTCCGAAGTTAACAGCTTCGGTTTTTCCTGCTAAAACCACACCTGACATCGAGGTTTTGAGTAATGACGTTGACGGTCGAATTGTTAAATCTACTTTCTCCGAAAACTTTTCTTTAAAGCCATTTACCACTACCGCAATGCTTCCAGTGCCGATAGTCGCTGGTGCTTTTACACTAAAATTTGTTCGTACTTCTTTACCCGCAGGAATACTAATCGACTGATTATTAGCTCCTTGCAGAGCCAGACCACCCGTAAGATTAACCGAAACTTGAGCGGTTGTGGCAGTTTTGGTCGTATTTGTAACCGTTACTGGAATTACCACTTCATCGTTCGGGCTCAAAAACCTTGGTGCTCCCGTGCTGATAACGATT
>JACCEC011345375.1_pt1 | contig 12695 bp, 29 predicted proteins | sample 7450121 | NCBI WGS metagenome assembly JACCEC01 (sample SAMN15323455, study PRJNA562643) | freshwater metagenome | isolation source: river surface water | place: USA:Blue River Watershed | collected 2017-08-18 | reverse complement strand
CGCATTTCGTTGTATACTCGAACGCCTAGTGCAACTTTGTCTAGCCAATCATCTTTCATAGTTCACTCTCCGAGCCGTGAATGCATGTATAACCGTAGTAAGTCTGCACATACACACCGCCAACTTGTTTGCAAATCTTGTATTTAGCTGATTCTGACCCTAAGTTGTAGAAAGTGCCAGCAACAAACACAAACAGCAAACCCAGTAAGACCCAATAAAAATTGTCCCAAAAGCTGTTAATAATTTTTGTCCACATAGTTTTCCTTTTTTAATATAAAATATTATAACACAAAACAAAAGGGGGCTCAAGCTAAAAATAATTAGCCTGAGCCCCCTTGAGGTGCTGTGATTAAGGTTTTGTACTTGTAGGAAACGGCCAAGCTGCCTTGGGGTTTAACACAGTTTCTGTGTTTGGTGCTTCCTGTTCAACAGATTCTGTTTTATCTTCAACTGGTGGTTGATAAGGTGGCGGAGCAAATGCTGCTTCCTGCCACTTCCAAACTAAGTAGCAAGCCCAAGCGGCACCTACTACAATTGCTAATGCTGTTTCTAACATCATAATTTAATCCCATAAGTTTTCATAATACTTGCCAAATAGCTTGTAACCACGTGTTTTACGTGCTTGCCATGCATTCATGGCTGTCCAGTCGATCACGGTGTTGCTCATGATATCCTCAATATCATCAGACTTGAGTTGTGGATCAACTTTCGAATAAAACTGATCTTCAACACTATCACTAGTCTTTTGCTCTAATGCCCAAATAATCTCACCAAGTACCCAGTCCCAGCGACGGAAGTGGTTTGCATCCACATCATGCTCACTGGCTTTGATTTTGTCAGTTTCATAACTGCGAAGACCCAAGCCCTCAGGCACGTCTTCGTCGTCTACGTTGGGAGCTCCATGCTTGGTAAGTTGCAGTTGCTTGAGTAGCGGCACTGCGATTAGTGCAAGTGTGTGATCTGCACTCCAACTATCAAACTTGTCAATTCTGACATAGATTTGACGCTCACGCTTCGACTCAATCCAGTTGCACAGTCTGTACAGCCAACTATAGCCGTCGTCTCTGGTTTTGCTAGTAGCCAACCAGTGTCCGAAGTCATGAACCCACTCAGGCTTGCGCTTTAAGATATCGCCTGGGTGCAACTTTTTAGGCACCCAAAAACAAAGTGCTTCAGCAATTTGATAAGGCCCAATCCATGTACGATAAGGTCCGATTACGACTTTCATGGTTTGTAGTTCCTTTGTTTATCAAACGCTTGTTGTTCTTGAAAATTGCCGATTTCGTAATCGTGCTCATTTTCAAAGTAGTACTTTAAATTTTCTTGTGCTGTGTCAAAAATTTCATCAGGGCAAATTGGGCGTGGATCTAAGCCTGCAACTGCGCAAGCATATTTACCCAATGTTTCTAAAGTGTCTGCATTGGCTGCTTTTACGCCTGCTTTAAATGCTTCACGCATCCAGTAGTCAATAATATCAATATTTTGCGTACCACGAGTGGTATTGTAAACCTGACACCGATTGCTTCCCAGTTCAGGGTACTGTTCTTCATAAAACCAAATAATAAATTCACGATCAATATTCATTGTTTAACTCCAAAGTGTTCTAGCACAACGTAATCCGCTGATCGCCAAGTGTGTCCATCTTCTGTAAGTTGCGCGCTTTTTACTAGCTTAGCACATTCTCTGACAAGCAACTCGGCGAATTTTTCCCTGAAAGTATCAAAACACTCAAGGCCTTGAGGAGTAACAAACTCAGCATATTGTTGGGCCTGTTCAGCAAGTTGTTTAATTCGTTCGTTCATTATCTGCCACCTTTGTGTGATGAGTTGAGATTTAAGAGTAGTGATTTGTCTGTGACTACAATATAGTTAGATTTAGGCATAGGCACAATAGTATGCTTGTGTTGACGGGCAGACTTCTCGCCACACGGCAAGCAGGTATGCCTGCCCAAACGCCAGCGTTGTGGATTTACATCTGCGGAACATTGTACACAATAAAACACGGCTTTCTCCTTAAATCAATAATATAATTATACAGAAGAATAGCCTGTGAGTCAACTCTGATTTTTTCGAATTTGTTTGATTAGTTCTTCGTGCATCTTACGCATTGCTTGTAGGTATGCTTGAATCGGGGCGCGTTGACCAGGCAGCCACTCTGGCGTTAAACAAAGCGCAAGTTCTTCGTCTTCAGTGACTAAGATGGTTTTTAGTGTACCGTCCCTCCAACGAAGCTTTTCGCAACGAATGCGAACAGTAGGCATGTTGGGTTCTAAGTTGCCTACAGGTATCTGCTCTGCTGTAAACTGTTTGGGTTTGTTAACAGCTACACGTACCTGACCCTCAATCTCCAGTCGGTCTAGCAACCAAAGTGGGAGGTCAATAGGAATAATAGGCTCAAAGTCTTCAGTGTATAATAGCACAATCATGGTTTTTTCCTTATAGTCCAAGCATTGCCTGGCGCACTTTCCCAAAGAAGTTCGTCACCGATCTTCCAGCCCATAGTTTCTAAAACCTCATCTGTTAGCTGTATAAAGTAATCTTCGCCGTCTTGTTGTACTTCAAAAGTCCAAGTGTATCGGTTAACGTCGTATTGTGCAGTCATACATATTTATCTTCTGGGTTACGTCCACACTCAAAAGCTGCACGCAACCAGTTTGATAAAAACTCATTGCGTTGTTGTGGATCGTGCTGAATTAAGTCTAGGTGTTGAAAAAATCTGTCTGATCTAAAATTGTAGTTTTCGAGTTCATTAAACCACGACTCAAATGTTGGATATTCTACCATACTGCTTCCTTGGGAATAAGTTTGCGGTGCTGAATCCAACCACGCAAGTTGCCTGACCATAAATCACTATTAGCTGATACGTGTGTAACTCCTGGCTCCCATGTTTCTGGCTCAAATCGGCACATACTATCAATATTCATTGGGGTAGCCTGATGTTCCACTGGGCTAGCGTGAGCAGGTTCTGATTCAATAAGTTGCTGATAAATTTTGAGTGCTTTATCGAAGCTATCATCATTTTTACGATAACTAACCTGAGCACAGCAACTAGCACTAATGACCTTAGCGTCTTCAAGACTAAGGCGGTTAAAGTTGTGGTCAAAATACTGTAATTCACCAGTGGGTACATAAGTAGCTGTTGTAATATAGGGAAGATGCCACTCGCCTGGCTTGAGTGCAACTGGCAAGTGTGTTGTATAAGCCACAGTCATTGCTTCTGCCAGTGCCTTGATTTCAGGTTGTGCATCTGCATGATTGCGTAAATAAAAGAAGTTTGCCCACTCAGTGCCACTAATAACTGTTTTCATAGTCATCCAAGGCTCAGTAATGCGGTTAGCAATTTGTTTGTGCAAACCTAATCGTTCTGATAATGCATTAGCCCAGTGAAGCGCATCGTCTTTGGCTTTGTTCCAAATGTGTTTAGCCTCTGATAAGTCAATACCAACCAATTCTTCTTTGGCTTTCATACCAGGTTGATTGATGCCCCAATACACTGGAGTAGCAGGATTCTCTTTGATAAAGTCTTGCATTGCTTTAACAGGAATAGCCCGTGAACTTGCTGAATTCTTTGACAACATACGATGCGTATTGAGTTCTGCTAAGATAAACCTTGGATACTCAATCTCCATAGTAGTCATACGTGTGCCTTCAGGCGAAATGGAGTCTGCAATAACTTTAGCTGTGATTAGTTTGTGTTTCATGTAGTTTGTGTGTTAAAATTGTCATTGGCACTGCTGACCAGTCTGCTACGTCTGGAAACAATGCTCTGTATTCATATTCCTCGTCTCGGTAAACTTCGACCCAAAGTTTGCCTTTACCCGCAAGTTTTAAGTCATATTCAATTAGTTTACAGCCTTGACGGATTTCATGGTATTGTAGTTTTTTCATAAAAATCCTCTTTTAGCCTATATTATAACAGAAAACAAAAAGGGCAGCAAGCCAAAATTATTTAGCCTGTCTGCCCTTTTGGTTAAGCGTAAAAGATGTGGTTACCTATTTTGGCAATCAAATTCTTGGTTTTATTCCAGCGCGGGTTTACTGTTGTGTTATGAAAGTACAAACCTTTGAAGTTGGGTAAGTATGCAACACCTTGCACAACAAGTTTAGCTAGTGCTTGTGCCTCTAGCCATGCCTCTCCTCGTGGCTCACGAACTCGCTCATCTGTCCACGAAAACTGACGCTTGGCGTATACTACTTGACATATGCTAGCATCAAACTCTGTGCGATGTGTTACACGATTTAATGTAACCTGTGCAACTGCAATCTTGCCGCGAACTGGTTCACCTCTTGCTTCATAGTAAATATTCTTGGCTAAGCATAAGATCTCTGACTTAGTAGCCTTTACTGTCTGATACGCAGTATTAAGTGTTCTTTCTGCCATACCCAAGGGTAGAGCTATAAAAGTCCCCACTATAATTGACAGTATCCCCTGTTTTAGCTTCATTATTATCTCCTTGTAGTTGTCGGATAATGCTAAGTAAATCAAGGATAGCATCAAGCGAGCGATGTTCTAGATGCGTGGCATGGTGGGCATCTGCTGCTTCACTGAGTTCACTCGCTAGTTTTAAGTGACTGTAAAGATTTAATTTCATTTTGTAACCTTTTGTTTTGTTCTTGCGTAACTTCTAGCAGTTGCCACATATCGTTACGCTCTTTGGTAAGCTGATTAATAGCACTAGTGCCAAAGTTTAACTGGCTTTGCAGATTTTGTAATGCTTTTGCAGCTGCTAGTGCATTGCGCGTAGGTGGACGTGTTTCTGTAAAAACTTCGCCTTCTTGGTTGGTTTTTGTAATTAGTTCGCCGTTTAAAAGGTTATTAATTAATATGTCGTATGTCATGCTTGTAGTTTTCTTAATGAACTTTTTATTATAACACAAGACCAGTGTTCGATCAAGTTGATTTTTAAACGTCTGCGCCAAACCACAAAATTAAATCGTCTTGAAAAATATTTGCCACAGTGATATAATAGACACAATCGGAGAAATTTAATGTCAACTCAACCAAACTATACTGCTGAACTAGAAGCACTAATCTTAGATGTACTATTACCAGTATACGAACAACATTGCAAAGCGCGAGGTATTGAATCACTGCGAAGTGAGATTAATCCTGAGTTGCTAAAACAGTTGCGTAAAAAGAAGACAGTAGCAAGGCTACTACAGCCTAAAATCCACGATAGTTTTTAAATGATAATCAACATAAATTACGATCTATACACTATGCCAAAACACGACGAACAAATCAACCTTTTTGATCCTGATACAGGCGATACTATGCAAGTATCTATAAAAGAGCAAATTGAACTAAAAACAGTTGTAGGAGAAATGCCTACAGGCACTGCACTTAAATTTGACCAAGATAAATTACCTCTACATTTGTTGTCAACAGAGGCAATGAATCAAACTGCAGCCGTGTTACAGTTCGGAGCAGAAAAATATGCGGCACACAACTGGCGTAAAGGTTTTGTGTGGAGCCGACCCTTAGCCGCAGCAATGCGACATATTACTGCATTTAATGCAGGTGAAGACAAAGACCCCGAAAGTGGCTTGTCACACTTGGCTCACGCAGCTTGTTGTATTATGTTCTTGCTCGAATTTGAAAAGACTCATAAAGAGCTAGATGACCGATATAAGCCCTAATTACAAAAGACTTGCCAGAATACTTAATAAAACCCGCAAGTCCCTTACCCAGACCTGTTATGAACTGGGTATCGACATAGACGATATAGAAGACCATATACTAGTAAGTGTAATTGATCAGTGTTCACACTGTAATATTTGGTCACAGCAATTAGTACTAGACTTAGACGAAAATCCTATATGCCCAGTTTGCCTAAAGCTAACTGGGCTTTAGACTTGACACTACTAGTTAAACAATATATAATAACAAATTACGCACAAAATATACCCAAAATGTTCAATCAAAATATCAATCGCATCGGCTTTGCCTGCAAAGTTCAGATATCAGAATCAAAAGCTGACCCTAAGCTGAACCAGTCAGGAACAACTATCAAGTGGCTTAGTTCACAAACGCCTGACCGTGCTCGTGAACGGCTGTGGGATTTGATGCGCTCTAATATTACAGCATTAGCTGGTCAGATTGAATGGCTTGGCAAGCAACCACAAGAGTTGCGTATGTTTCGTATTACCAGCGATCTACTAACAGCATATACTCACGACGACTATATGCCGTTTTATTTTCAGCCCGATGTTGTACAGTTCCTAGAATCTAACCTAAGCAAGATCGGCGCTCGCGCTCGTGAACTAGACATTCGTCTCAGCTTCCACCCAGGACAATTTTGCGTACTGGCTAGTGAGCAAGATCACACAATCGAAAACTCAATTACCGAGTTCGAGTATCACTGCGACCTTATCAGGTACATGGGTTACGGCCGAGAGTTTCAAGACTTTAAATGCAATGTACACATCGGCGGCAAACGCGGCCCACAAGGCATTATTGCAGCCCTTCGTCGTCTAAGTCCCGAGGCACGTAATTGTTTAACAATCGAAAATGCAGAGTTTACCTGGGGTCTTGACCACTCGCTAGAACTTGTAGACCACTGTGCACTTGTCTTAGACATTCACCACCACTGGATTCATTCAGGCGAGTATATTAACCCTTGTGACCCTAAGTTCAAGCGTGTGGTAGATAGCTGGCGCGGTGTGCGTCCTGTTATCCACTACTCAGTGTCACGCGAAGATGTGCTCATCGACCACGACCCTTACATTCGCCCAGACTTAAAGCAACTCAAAGCCAGTGGCTTTACCAGTGCCAAACTTCGCGCACATTCAGAATTCTACTGGAATTATGATTGCAACAAGTGGTGCCTTAGTTTTCAACCACATGCAGACATTATGTGCGAGTCAAAACAAAAAAACACAGCATCAGAACAACTATATGAACTCACAAAATAAATACTTTGATGCAGGCACTAAAAATGCTGCAATCTTTGAAACCACAGCACCTTACCAAAATCCTTATCAGGGCAAGTCTCCTCGCTGGTTGTTTGTTTGCAGTGCTGGGTTACTTCGCTCACCTACTGGAGCAGCATTAGCTGTTAAAAAAGGTTTAAATGCACGTAGTTGTGGTAGTAGACCCGAATTTGCGCTAATCCCTATTAGCGCTAACTTAATTAACTGGGCACAAAAAATTGTGTTCGTAAACGACGATAACTACCATCAAGCTTTAGAACTATTTAAGGACACTGGTAATCTACACTACCAACTAACAACAAAGTCCATTGTACTTGATATCCTAGATATGTACAACTACAACGAGCCTGAGCTGGTTGTAGAATTTGAAAAGCAAATTGATTGGGTCAGAGCCGTAGGCGGTAAAACCACTTACTAATTTACACTTGATTTTGTTTTTGTTTTCGAGTATAATATATGTTCATTTGGAGATATTATGGCTGGTTATTCAAAAGAGTTTTTAGTTGACGCTTTCTTAAGCAGATACATTGCTTGCCCACTGATTGCAATTGAAAAGCTGGAGTTACTAGAGCAACAAGCAGCGAATCTTTACGATCGGGTTGGCAGAGACAAATTTCGTGTTTATGCAAGCCTTGACGCAGAAGCTCTGCGTGAGTACAAAGCCACCCAATGATAGTGACCAGCATTAGTACAGACTTATCGAAATATTATAACTTGGATAAGTTGGTGATTACAAAGAATATACTTGACCCTGTTACCCAAAAGTTCGAGGTTGAGTATGTTCAGTATTACTTCTATAATAAAGTTGGTGAAATAGAACCTGCCAAAACAGTAGGCTTAACAGTAGACAAACTAGCATGAAAATCAAAGATTTAATTAGTGAATTACAAAAACACGATCCTGAAATGCAAGTTGTCAGGTCGGGCTACGAAGGTGGTGTTGAGTTTGTATCGCGAGTACTTTCTTGTGAAGTAGCCCTAGATGTTAACACAGACTGGTGGTACGGTAATCATGAACTTGTTATACATGACTTACAGCGCGAAGAATTAAAGGACTATGCTAAAACACAAGCCGTGTACATAACATAATCTATTGCTGTGCTTATTGCTCGATTCCAGTTCAGTCTTGGAGCTTTGGGAGCCAAATTGTATATGTTTTCTAGATCCGCATATACTATAGTTCTGTGTCTATATAGGATAGCGTAATTAACTATATAAGTTAGACCTTGCCTCTTAGCGGGGGTTGCAGTAAACAGTAAGCACAACAATGGAATAATTATGAAAAAGAAAAAATTACCTAAACTGCGCAACCTAATGGTTGTGCATATGATTAAGCGCAAGTCTGGCTCACACGCCAAGACTCACAAACAACTGCGTGGCAAACTTAACCGCCAGTTAGACAACGAATAACTCCTCAGGCATAAGAAATCCAAGACAACTTTCTTGCCCAACACAGTTTATGGCTATAACTATACTGTATTTTCACACACTCACACAAGGAAATATTATGAATCCGTTTGAAATTCGTGCCGAAATGTTAAAGATGGCACAAGATTATTTGACAAAACAACAAGAAATTAACTTGGAGTTTGCACAGAATACCTTTGAACAACTTGTCAAAGAAGGCAAGAAAGTTGCAGAAGATTGGCAAACTTATGCTCCTAAGATGTACACCTTTGAAGATGTACTCAAAGAGGCCAACAAGTTATATGGGTTTGTCAAAGATGCTAAGTAACTTAATGCAGCGTGTACGGGATATGTTTAGACCTTATACACTAGAAGACTTTATGGAAGAAGCAGACCCAAAAGACTACAAAGATATTCAGCGACTGGAAGCAGTATGGCAGAATTATCGTGAGCGTAAACTTTTTAACAACTGCTACTAAAATAACGCGGTGAGTCAGGGTAGAAGCAAGTCTCATAAGCTCCGCTTAGAAGGTTCGAATCCTTCCACCGCAACCAAAACAACAGGCTATGTGTCTGTCCTAAACTAAGGTTTAGGTTTGCCAAAACCAAGGTAAACCTAAACCTTATTTAATTGGAGAAACAAATGTCAGATGGAGGCAAAGGCTCTAAGCCAAGACCCTTAAGCGTATCAGATCAAGAGTACGCAGATCGTTGGAACGCAATCTTTGGTAAAGATTCCGAAACCGATAAACCCACTCGCAATAATCAAGAAACTCAAGACGCACAAAACTTTGAAGTTGACTCAAGCGGTAAAAGTTTGTTATAATTATGTTTTAGCGGCGAGTATGGGGGAATTGGTAGACCCAGAAGACTTAAAATCTTCCGCGTAATGCGTATCGGTTCGACTCCGATTACTCGTACCAACACTCGGTTCATCTAGAGGCCTAGGATACCGCCCTTTCACGGCGAGCACACGAGTTCGAATCTCGTACCGAGTACCATTTTTAGTAGCGAATTCATTGGCTATTGCATGTAGGTGTTATTCTCCTCCCTGACACCGAGGCAACCTGGAGATTGCGACCAGGCGCTACTAAAAATGGTAATATATCTAAGTAACTTGGCGTGGCCAGCGGGACACTCCAGTAATTAAGGGCTCTGTCGCAGTAACAAGTTACTTAAATATATCCAGGTCTTAAAGTGTTCACGGACGCACACAGCACTGTCACTGCTGTAGATGGGGATCGTTACCCCATAAGACCGCCAATTATGGAATACTGGCCGAGCGGTTAAGGCAACAGTTTGCTAAACTGTCACTGAGTGATCGGTGGGTAGGTTCGATTCCTACGTATTCCGCCAAATTATAGTGTGATGGCAGAGTGGACCAATGCACGGGATTGCAAATCCTGAAAGCCGTCAGTTCGAATCTGACTCACACTTCCAAACATGGAGCTTGTTCCCAACGGCGGACTGTAAATCCGTTGCCATAATGTTGTTGGGTGGCAGGCAGTTAGGTTCAATTCCTTCAAGCTCCACCAAAACCTGCCTTAGGTCCGTTAGATGCAAACGGTTATGACAAGGGTTGTTCCTGTCGGGCGTCCGTGAGATTTCACTGCCACACGTTAGTTGGCGCTGGATAAAGTAACCAGCAAATATATTTTAGCATTATCAAGCCTTAACTCCACGGTGATACCTAGTTTGCTAGCGGCGAACGGGTCTGGTAAGAAGCCCTGGTATCAGATAGTGCTAAAATATGGTTAGAGCAGGGTGGTATGTATGCATTCTCTAAGTGCAGAGGACCGAGATTCCCTAGCCAGCAATACTGGCACCATATATAAGCATGACTTTTCCATAGTTTTTGGATTTAACTGACCGCTGCTCCAAAACAGCGGTGTTATGGATGTAAGCGTGCTTATATATGGTTTTTATTTACAGAAAGCACACATGACAGACGAAACAAAAATTACATTAGGTAAGCAGTTTTTTACTAAAAATAGTGGAAACGTATACGAGTTTTATTTGTCAGGCGAAATCGAAGAAGCCAGTGAATACTGTGATTGGTTTGACACCATTCGCAATGCTCGTGCAAATGACATAGTTAAAATTTATATCAATAGTTGCGGAGGCGATTTATATACGGCTCTGCAATTTTTGCGTGTGTTGTCAGAAACTGACGCTCATGTAATCACATCAGTAGAAGGCGCTTGTATGAGTGCTGCTACAATGATCTTTTTACACGGCGATGAGTTTGAGGTAACACCACATAGCTTGTTTATGTTTCACAACTATTCAGCAGGTGTGTTTGGTAAAGGTGGCGAGATGTTTGACCAATTACAGTTTGAACGCGCTTGGTCAGAAAACTTCTTGCGTGAAGTATATCATGACTTCTTAACGCCTGAAGAAATCAAGTCAATGTTGGACAACAAAGACATTTGGATGACTTCGCAACAAGTATTGGCAAGAATTGATTTGGTGTTAGCTAAAATGGCTGCACTCCAAGAACTAGAAACCGAGAAAGAAAATGGCTAAAACATTTGGTAGTTTAAAATCAAACAAACTGGATATGTTAGACAAACTCACAATTGGCAAGTTTGCTGGTTGTAGAATTTGTGATATTATTGCTGATGATTTTGAATACCTGATTTGGCTAAACAAAAATGGTTTTGCTAACTTTACAACGCCAGTTATGGCGGACTTACTAGCACGTGCTGGTTTTAAGGAAGCCGAAGAATATTATCAAAATGAGATTGCTCCTTGGAAGGATGAAGATGTCCCTTTTTGATTATAAAACTCCTAACATGATGGAAGTACTAATCTGGTCAGTTGACACACATGGATTTGTACAAGTAGACCTAGTAAACCTAGAAATTTAAGCGGGATTGGTATAGGGGTTGTGCCCTAGTCTTCCAAACTAGAGAGATCAGTTCGAGCCTGATATCCCGCTCCACTCACGAGTCGCGCTTGTAGCTCAATGGTTAGAGCAGCGGACTCATAATCCGTTGGTTACAGGTTCGAGTCCTGTTGAGCGCACCAACACAACACACAAGGAAATTATGACAACAACGATTAAAATTGCCGACAAAGCAGTTAATACAACCTATCAAGATAAAACAGGTACTACAACTGGTACAGGTATCGGAGCTAAATTCGATATTACCAAAACAGACGGTGTCTATACTGTAGCTTTGGATAGTATTGAAGCAAGTGCTGGTACTGGCTACGTAGCTGGCGATACAATTACTATTGCAGGTACTGCTCTTGGTGGAACTTCTACAAACAATGTAATCGTAACAGTTGCTACTGTTGGTGCAGGCGGTAAAATTGCTACTTTTGGTGCTGTAGGTACTGGTCGCGTTGGCGATGGTAGTGTTGATGTAGAAGTAGAAGTAGCAGGCACTGCGGGTATTGATACTTATATAGTTGATGGTGCTAGCACAGAGTTTACAACCAGTAAAACCGAAGACGAAATTACGTTGGCTAGTACTTTAGCTACTAGTGTTACGCTTACATTAGCTGATCATGAGCGTGTTGTATTTAGTGACAAAGCTATTGCTTATGATGCTGATGGTCGTGCAGGTGACGTGTACGCATTATTGGCTGCTGCACTAGGCGAGTCTGATGTTACTGCCGAGTATACTGGCTTTGGTATCTACTTTGCTGATGCTGGTTGGACAAATAAAGAACTCGCTACAGCGTTGTTAGCTACAGATGTTTATAAAACAGATGCAGGCGGTGTTAGTGATGAAACTTTCATTAAGCACGTCTACAAAAATGTAATGGGTACTGATGCTACTTTGGCTCAGGTAACTGGTTACACAGATTGGATGGCAGCAAACAAATACTCTCAAGCAGACGTATTGGTTATGGCTAGTGAACTGGCTAGTTTTGAAACAGCTATTGGCTTGGTTGGCTTGGCAACAACAGGCATCGAATATACCACAGTTTAATTATGTTAAATAAGTCAATTACATTACAGAATTTGGAAAGTGCCTTGGCTGGTGAGTCAATGGCACATATCAAGTATCGTTACTTTGCTAAGTTAGCTCGTGCTGAAGGCTTTGATGAGATTGCAGATCACTTCGATCATACAGCTAACCAAGAAATCTTACACGCTTGGGGACACTTAGAGTTGCTGATTGGTAAGCCAGACACTAAGAAGTGTCTAGAACTTGCTATCGAAGGCGAAACTTACGAGTTTACTACAATGTACCCTCAGTTTGAGCGTCAAGCAAAAGCTGAGACTAATATTGAAGCTGTAAAAGAGTTTCAAGAACAAGGTCGTGAGTCGCAAGAACACGCACAACAGTTCAAGAAAGTTTTAGCTTTAGCAGAAAAACGCTTTGCAGCTCTTGCAGGTGTT
>JACCEC010256473.1_pt1 | contig 12697 bp, 7 predicted proteins | sample 7450121 | NCBI WGS metagenome assembly JACCEC01 (sample SAMN15323455, study PRJNA562643) | freshwater metagenome | isolation source: river surface water | place: USA:Blue River Watershed | collected 2017-08-18 | reverse complement strand
TCCTGTTCTAGGCGTCCGATGAAGAGCATGACTGAGCCTCCGCTCGGCAGAGCCTCGCGCACGATCTCTCCGCAGAGCCGTCCCGCCTTGTAGTTGTCCATGCCGATGTAGAGCAAACGGTCGCTTTGCGGTGCATCCGAGTCGTGGGTGATCACCTTAGCCCGCTTCGCTGCTTGGTTGATGAGATCAGTCTGGTTTGATGGATCAATCGGTGAGATCGCGATCCCATCGACACCGCGTGTGAGCAGATCTTCAATCATGCGCTTCTGATCGCTGATTCCCTCTGCGGGCATCAGTGTTTCTGCATTCACCTTCAGGTCGCGCGAGGCAGCTTTCACTCCGGAAGCCGCGATGGTCCAGAAAGAGGCCACACCGTTTGTGACAAAAGCGATTTTTTTCCCCTTCGATTCAGCTCCCGTTGTGCCTTCTGCGGCTCCGGTGGAGGGCGCGGGTTTGTTACAGCTGGTGAGCGCAATCGAGACGACGGCGAGAAATCCAAAGAGGGATCTGGGCAGGGGTGTCATGGGAAGGAGTTTGGGATCGGAGCTTAGGGTGGAACTTAGGGAAGCGCTGGCGGTTCGCCCATTGGGTGACCATAGGTCAGTGGACGGTCATACCCCCATTAATATGCAGGTTCTGCCCTGTGATGAAAGAGGATGCGTCGCTGGCGAGAAAAACCGTTGCCCCGGCCATGTCCTCGGGCACACCCCACCGGTTCATTGGAATGAGCCTCCGGTAACCCTCCTTGGCTTCTGCGGGGTCGTTCTCATGGCGCTCCACGGGAATCCATCCCGGGGAAATCATGTTCACCGTGATCCCCCACGGGGCCAGTTCAGAAGCCAGGCTGCGGTTAAAACCGTTTTGCCCGCCCTTGGCCGCCACGTACGCCGTAAACGGCGAAACGCCGCGAGACACCACCTCCGAACCGATGTTGATGATGCGGCCCCAGCGTTGGGATTTCATGTGGGGCAGGCAAGCGCGTGTGAGCAGGAAAGGGCTTTTGATGAAAAAATCCAGCATCTGCTGGTAGAAAGCCCAGTCGTATTCCTCGATGGGTTTTTGCGGCTGTGCCGGCGTGGCGTTTAGAACCAAAATATCCACAGGCCCCAAGGTGCTTTCGATCTCCGAGATCATCCGTGAAACCTCCGCCTCGTCCGTCACGTCCCCGCGTACGAGCATTGACTCGATGTTTGCGGCTTTTAACTCCGTGAAAGTGGCTGCGGCACGAGTCGTATTGTTTTGGTAATTGATTGCGACCTTTGCGCCCGCCTGTCCGAGGGCGCGCGCCATCGCTTTTCCTAGGCCTGTCGAACTGCCGGTAACAAGAGCAACGCGGTTTTTAAGCGAGAAAGAGGGGGCGGACATTGGGTTGAAACTGGTGAGTGACTGGTGAGTGGATGGTTGGAAGGGCGGGGTAAGATCAGCGGATGCGCTGCGCCGCTAGTCGCCTTAGCGAGTCGCCGGAATCACATCGACGGCGACCGTGGAATTGCCCATCCGTTCAAAATCCGAGTACGTCCAGACCACACGCTTTGAGGGATCCACCTCGATACTCAGCGGCATGCCGGGGCCCGCGTGACAGTTCCCAAGCCGTGTGTTCCCATTGGCGAGCCGTTCGACCCGAGTCACCCACGCCAGCGTGATTCCCGGCAGATCGTTTTGCTCGATCTTCCACACGATTTCACCCTTAGGATTCACCTCCAGAACGCTGTGGCCGTTTCCCGTGCCGATCAGCGTGTTGCCATTCGCCAAGCGCGATACCGAATACAACTGGTTGCCAAACGCCTCCGGTCCGTGCCCGCCCTTTGTAGGCTTCCCAAACAGTGGCACTGCGTATTCCCAGATGACCTTGCCCTCGGCGTTGTATTCGCGGACTTTCCCGTCCTTTTCGTGCGCGACTAGGTAGGTGCCCGCAGCGGTTTTCCGAGCGAGGCGCGTGTCGCTGTGCTTGCTAGGAGTGTCCACGGTGAGCTTGACCTCCTTTTGCAGCTTGCCGTCCCTGTCCACTTCGATAATCCGGCAAACACCCGACTCCGAAATCATCGTCGCACCGTTTTCGAGTCGTTGGATTGCGTGGACCTCGAGAAGTTTTCCAGCGTTCCCATTGGATGTCGCGGAGTCGTATTCCCAAACGATCTTACCGCTTGGATCGACCTCCACGGTTTTCGTCCAGCTGGCCTGGTAGAGGATGTTGCCGTTCGGCAGATAGGATACGTCGTGGGTGCCGCCGGTTTTGATTTCGCGTTCGACTGTCCCATCGGGAGCGATCACCGCCACCTTTCCGGTATTCGCCACGAGCAGTCTGTGGGATCCTCCGGATTGCTCCGCGCGGGCGTTGAGCGGGAGCATCCAAAGGGTGCTGCAGACAGTCGAAATGACGCTCAGTTTATTGAGGGAAAAGCGGGGGTGCATCATGTGGTGTTTTTTGGGTTTGTTGAAAAGCTACTGGCGCGCGCGACCGCATCGCGCCTAGGCAAGAATCTGGTGGATGGGATCAGCGCCTTCGACGCCGACGAGTTTTTGATCGAGGCCGTTGTAAAAGAACGAAAGATTGTTCGGATCAACCCCAAGCAGGTGAAGGATCGTCGCATGCAGTTCTTTCACCTCGCTGCGATTGCTTACAGCGCGATTGCCCAATTCATCTGTGCTGCCGTAACTCACCCCACCTTTTACGCCGCCGCCCGCCATCCACATGGTGAATCCGGCGGAATTATGGTCGCGTCCAGTGCCCTGCGCGTACTCGGCGGTGGGCTGGCGCCCGAATTCCCCGCCCCAGACCACGAGTGTCTCGTCCAGAAGTCCGCGCTGCTTAAGGTCCTTCAAAAGCCCCGCAATTGGTTTGTCCGTGTTGCCTGCATGGAAGTTGTGGTTTTTCTGCAGGTCGCCGTGCGCATCCCAGTTTTGATCGTTATGCGCGCCCCCCGAGTACAGCTGGATGAAGCGCACGCCGCGCTCCACGAGCCTGCGCGCCATCAGGCATTTCCTGCCGAAATCTTCAGTGTTCGGCTGGTCCATCCCGTAAAGTTCGCGTGTCGCGTCGGTTTCCTTTGAAAGATCGATCGCCTCCGGCGCAGCGGCCTGCATGCGGAACGCGAGCTCGTAGCTGTCGATGCGCGCGGAAAGATTCGTGTTGTCGCGCCGCGCACCGAGGTGGGTTTGGTTCAGTTCATTCAGCGAATTCAGCAAGAAACGCTGCTCAGTCTCGCTGACTCCCTCGGGACGGTTGAGGTCGAGGATGGGGGAACCCGTGGGGCGAAATACGGTGCCTTGATAAGTTGCGGGCATGAATCCCGAAGACCAATTTTTCGATCCCGAGATGGGCCCGCCCGTCTTATCGAGCATCACCACATAACCCGGCAGGTTTTGGTTTACGCTTCCGAGGCCGTAGTTGATCCACGAACCGAGCGACGGTTTGCCGCTGAGAATCGAGCCGCAGTTCATCTTCAACATTGCCGAGCCGTGGATAGGCGACTCGGCCGTCATGCTGTGGATGAACGCAATGTCGTCCACGCACTGGCTCAGGTGCGGAAACAAGTCAGACACCCATTTGCCGCACTGCCCATATTGGTTGAATTTCCATTTGGGTTCAACGATGCGTCCTTCGTTTTTGGATCCGCCGCGGCCCTTGGTTTGGATTTGAATGGTCTTTCCGTCCATTCCAAGCATGGCGGGTTTGTAGTCGAAGGTATCGATGTGACTCGGGCCTCCGTACATAAATAAAAAAATCACGCTCTTTGCCTTCGCAATGCGTTGCGGTAGGTCCGGCGCTGACGCAGCGGCGTGCGCTGCGCCTCCGAAAAAACCGTCCTTCCCGAGCATCCCGCACAGAGCGACGTGCGTGAAGCCACCTCCAACGGTGGTTAGAAACTCACGACGCCGGATGTTTCCGCAGAAGTTCGATGGAGTGTTCATGGGTTTAGTCCAGGTAGACGAATTCGTTTAGGTTAAGGGCCAGCAGTGCGAAGCGTTGCAGCGCGATTTCATCACTTAAATGGTGCTCGGTTTTAAGCGTGTCTATCGTCCGGCGACAAATCGCGACCTCACCTTGCGAGGGTTCGCGCTGGAGAACGAGTTTCAAGCCGTGCTGGATCTGGGCGTCCGCAGATTCGCCTGCTTCGCGCCGAATGCGCTCTGCAAAACGTCGGGACTGGTCTGCCATGAACTCCGAATTCAACATGCCCAACGCCTGCGTTGGCACCGTGCTCGCAAAGCGTACCGCACACGGAGTGTCCGTCGCCGCCTGGTCGTGGTCGGAAAGCAGCGGCACCGACAGCGTTCTCTTTACGTGAACGTACACGCTGCGCCGCGCAGTTTCCTCGACACCTTGCCGCGGCCAGCCGCGCCCCGGTACCGATTGTGTTGCCAGCACCGCCTCGGGAAGCGGCGGATACACCGGTTCGCCGTGAACATTCAGCTTCAGGAGTCCGGATGCCCACAGAATTGAGTCCCGCAGTTCCTCGGCCGTGAGTCTGCGCATGGGATACCGCCACAGAAGCGCGTTTTCAGGGTCTTTTGCAAGTCCATCCTCCGATGCAGTGGAGCTCATCTGGTACGCCTGTGAGTTCATGAGAAGCCTGTGCAGTGACTTAAAACTCCACCTGTTTTCGACGAACTTACTGGCCAGGTAGTCCAGAAGTTCCGGGTGGGTCGGTAGTTCGCCAAGGCGCCCGAAATCGTTTGAGCTTGGCACGATTCCCCGACCGAAATGATGCTGCCAGATTCGGTTCACGGCCACGCGGCTCACAAGCGGATTTTCAGGCCGCGTCAACCAGTTGGCGAGTGCTGTGCGGCGCCCCGAGGATGCATTGCGAACAGGGTTTGCCTGCGCCCGCGCAGCCTCGGCGCTTAAGGAAAGAACAACGGGGAACGCCGGTTCAACCGGTTCACCCAGGCTCTGCGGGTTGCCCCTGCGGTGAACCGAGAGCGGTTGAGGAGTTGCGCCTGCCTCCGAAGCGGCGCTGAGCTCAATTCCGAGCGGTCTCTTCACTTCGTTAAACCAACGCTCGTTGTTTTGCTTAACGGTCTTCACGAAGTCGCCTCCGGCACTCTCATTGATGCGCGCGATCTCCTCTTTGCTTTTGTGCTTGAGCAGCTCCTCCAAATGGGACGCGTCGCTCTTTTTATTCCACACCACCGCCTCGGGGATAACCGCCGGCTTGAGTAAATTTGTGGAGATGCAGATGTAATTCACCCCCGTATGCAGCAGGTTTTTGGGCAGAAGTGGCCCGGCAAACATCAGCGTCCTGCGGCCTCGTGGGAGATTTTCGTTTTTAAAAATCTGCGAGCCGTTGATGAAAAGCTCCGTGGGGCCCTCATATTCAAATTCAAGCGCAATGGACTTTGGGATTTCCTTGAGCGCAAAAGTGCGGCGTACCCAAACCTGCTGGCCGGCCCGCGCCGACGCGTTCCCTTGATCCGACTCCCACATGGACGAATCGAACCCCTCATCCTTCCAATGAGAATCAGGCTGTTTCAGGGTGTGTTTGACTGTTTGCTCAATGCCGTTTGAGTCTGCAGGTTGGGCGGGCGTGCGTTTCTTTTCACCCGTCGCGGCGTGCTGAGGTGCATCGGCGCTTGAGCCATGTGCGTTCTCGTTTTCAACGAGTTTCCTGAGACGCTGTTCTTCCTTTTCGATGCGCTGCAGCGTTTCAAACTGGTCTTTTGCGAATTTGCGCGCGAGCTCAGGTTGGTCTTTTGGTAGCCAGTGAAACATCTGCTGGCGCGTTGCTGAGTATTCCTTCAGGCCGTGGAAAAAGGACATGAAGCTGTAGTAGTCGCGCTGGGTGATGGGATCTTTCTTATGATCGTGACAGCGCGCGCAACCCATGGTCATGCCCAGAAATGCCTCCGAGGTGACTTGCACTGTGTCAGCGAGGGAATCGTATTTTGCCAGAAGCCGGTCGGCAGGTTCGTCGTCGTATTGTCCGAGGCGCAGAAAACCGGTCGCTGTCAGGCTCGCCTGCGTAGGTGCTTCCAGCTCATCACCCGCGAGTTGCTCGGTGATGAAGCGATCGTAAGGCAGGTCGCTATTGAAAGCATCGATCAGATAGTCCCGGTAGCGCCAGATGTTCGGTTTCGCGCTGTCCCGTTCGAATCCCTCGGTCTCTGCGTACCGAACAATATCCATCCAGTGTCGGGCCCACTTCTCGCCATACTGCGGCTTCGCGAGCAGTTCCTCGATGAGCCGCTGCCACGCACCGGGAGACTGATCGGCGACGAATTTATCAACCTCGGCTGGGGCAGGGGGCAGGCCGATGAGGTCGTAGTACGCCCGGCGTATCAGTTGCTCCTTGGTCGCCGGCGCGTTTGGGCGGAGTCCTGCCGATTCAAGGCGCGATGCGAGAAAAGCGTCGACCGGGTTGGCGTTCCATGTGGAGTTTTTCACAACCGGAGGTTGAGCTGCTTTCACGGGCTGGTAGGCCCACCAGGATTGCGGTGCGAGCGCCGCTTTTTCTTGCGCGTGCGAAGACGTTTTTTTTGCGCCTGCGGTTTCAAGGGACGGATCGTAGGGTGCGCCCATCGCGACCCATTTCTCGATGATCGCGATCTCCTCAGCCGGACGCTTGCCCGCGGGAGGCATCTCGTGATCCTTGTCCTTGTAGCTGATCATTTCGAGCAGCAGGCTTTTTTCCGGTGCGTTCGGATCGATGGCGGCACCGGTCTCCCCTCCTTTGAGTAGAGCGACTTGGGAGGTCATCTCGAGACCGCCCTTGGTTTTCTCGCCTCCGTGGCATTTGATGCAGTTGGCCTTCAGAATGGGGTAGACCTGTTCGCGGAAAAAAGTTTGCGCTTCGGGAGTGGGTGTTTGCGCGGCGCGCGCGCGGATTCCCGCTGGCATCAACAGGATGATGGCAGCCAATGCGGGGGGGAGCGTCCTGTGGGTGGTGAAATTCATGGGGGATCAGTGACGAAAGTAGCCTAGTTTCGCCGAAATTTGCGCCGCTGCATCCTTGACTCGTTTGCCGACTCTGGGGAAGTCCCGAATGGGAAGCCGTGAGGAGGGCCCAGTGACCCAAACCGCCGCCACTGGGACTCCGATGCTATTGAGGATTCCAGCTCCGATGCAGTGCGCGCCCTCACGCTCCTCACCCGCGTCGATGCCGTATCCGGCCTCGCGGGTCCGCTGGAGTTCTTTCCTGAAGGCATCCGCGTCGGTGATCGTGCGCGCGTTGAACCGGGTGAAAGGCATCTGGGCGATGATTGCCTCAGCCTCCGCCCGGGGTAGGGTGGCCAGCATCGCCTTGCCGGGAGCCGCCGTGTGCAGCGCAAAGCGCACCCCGACATCCACCACGAAGCGGAAAGGGTGTTTGCCCGAGATTTGCTCGATCACAATCCCTTCCGCGCCAGAGAGGGTTCCAAGAAGCACCGTCTCCAAGGTGTCCTCGCGCAGGGCGCGCATGGCCTCAAGGGAGCACTCCGTGACGCTCCTCTCGCCACTGGCCGGGCGGCAGCTCAGGCGCAGAAGCTTCTGTGTGAGGCGCAAGCGTTTATTCACCTCATCCCTCTCCAGGTACCCCCTATCCTCGAGTGTGCGGCTGATCCTGAACACGCTGTTGCTCGGAATCTCAAGGGCGGACGCGAGCTCCTTCTGGCTCATGCCCTCCGGTGCGCCGCTCAAGAGCTCGAGCATGCTGAGGGCGCGGTCCAGGTTGGGAACGCTGTAGCGGGAGTCAGGTCGGCTGGGGGCGAGCATGTGTTTTGATAGGTAGAATGACACCTATTGGTCAAACTAAACGACCGCTGAGACCCTCGGATCTTTGAAGATTTCTGTGCCGGGCCCCGGATTTCTTCCGCCCGGGCCCTGCTAGGGTTGCGCTTGTTTCTGGGAGACGGTGTGCTTGGGTGTTCCCGCGCTCTTCGAACCCGAGCGCTCCCCCCGTATGATCAAAAGAACGCTCCTCCTCCCTGTGCTCGCCCTGATGGGCGTGATCGCATCGTCTCCCAGTGTCCTTTGCGCCGCGGAATTTCGCGCTGGCGCTGCGACCAGCAACATCACGCCGGATCTTGGAGGCGACATTGTTGGGGGGTTCGTTCCGGTGCCCGCGACGCACGTGCATGACGAACTGCATGCGCGCTGTCTTGTGTTGGATGACGGTGCCACAAAGCTTGCCCTGGTCGTATGCGATCTTTTGGGCATGCACCGGAGTGTTTTTGAGGAGGCAAAAAAGCTCATCGAGGACGCGACGGGAATTCCGCCCAGCCACGTTTTGATCTCAGCCACTCACACGCATTCGGCAACAAACGCGCTGGGCGAGAAAGTGCGGCCGTTTGCATCGGACATTGAGCTCACCGAATACCAGCGGTTTGTTGCGCGCCGCGTGAGTGATGGCGTGCGTCGGGCGGTGCATGTGATGCGGCCTGCTGAAATAGGCTTCGTGAGCGTGGATGCTCCGGAGCACGTGTTTGTGAGGCGTTGGTTCATGCGCGAGGGAACCGTGCCTGCGAATCCGTTCGGAAAAATTGATCGGGTGAAGATGAATCCTCCTGCGGGCAGCGCTGATTTAACTGAGCCCGCCGGGCAGCCCGATCCCGGGGTTTCAGTCGTGGCGGTGCGTGAGCCGGGCGGGAGGTTGATCTCGGTTTATTCAGCGTATTCGCTGCATTACGTTGGAGGGGTCGGGGCCGGCCACGTTTCGGCGGATTATTTCGGCATGTACTGCGAAGCTCTGAAAAAAATGCAGGGCGACGAAACGCAGCAGCCGCCCTTTGTTGCAATCATGGCCAACGGCACGAGTGGGGATGTGAACAACATTAATTTCAAGTCGCCGCGTCCGCGAATGGAGCCATACGAGCAAATGAGAAGGGTGGCGGAGGATCTGGCGACGAAGGTGAGTGCTGGCCTGTCCAAAGTGGAGTGGAAGAAAACAGCGAAGCTTGATGCAAGGCAGCAGGTTCTCCCCGTGCGATGGCGCTCGGTGGATGGGGAGCTTTTGGAGTGGGCCGCGAAAACCGAGGCAGCGGCCACCGCTGAGACCCGCAATTCGTTGCCGGTGATTTACGCGGGCCGCATCCAGCGTCTTGCGAAGGCATCGCCGGAAACAAAGGCGCCCGCCCAGGTGCTTCGCATCGGGGACATTTGTATCGGCACTTCGCCTTGCGAGACTTTTTCGGAGACAGGGTTGGAGTTCAAGCGGCGCAGCCCATTTGCGCACTCATTCATGGTGGAGCTTGCCGGGGGGTATTACGGGTACCTGCCAACGCCGCGCCACTTTGAGCTGGGCGGGTACGAAACGTGGCCTGGAACCAACTACTTGGAGGCGCAGGCGGCGCCCAAGTTGATGGAGGCGCTACTGGGGATGGCCGCTGTCCTTCGGGATGCGGGTGGGAGGTAGCACTCCGTGAGCTGCGCTGTCTGTTGGCCGAGCGTCGGAGGGGGGAGGCGTGGGGAGACGCTAAAAAATTGCAGATGCCCCTTTCCTGGGCAGGAGAAATCATTATGATCCATCGTGTGGATGTTGCCGATGACGGGCAGTGCGAATTGCCCGTTGTAAAGCGCTCGTGAAGGGCTCCGGCAGGGGGGTTGATACGGGCTGTGGCTCAGCTTGGTAGAGCGCTTCGTTCGGGACGAAGAGGCCGCGGGTTCAAATCCCGCCAGCCCGACCACCTTAAGACCGAATAAACAAGCCACTTCCACAACCCGGAAATTTTTTAGATCGAGGGGTGTCACCCGACACCTTCCCCCAATCGATCGAGGAGTAAAGTCTCACACCAGTAAACTTTACCTGCCTGACACCGAAAACGATTTCCAACCCATGACTCGGACGCCATTCCGGTCATAGGTGTCCTCACCACCATGAATGAGCCAGGGCCTCGTCTGCCACGAACGGGGTGGCAGCCGACCTGCGCAAGCTTGCCCGCTGTTCTAAAAAGTGCTTACCGGCGACACTGGGCGAAGAAATCCAGAGCGACTCGAACAGGCGCCCGAATGGTCCTCACCAACTGGGTCCGAGCTGCAGCAAGGCGCCCTCTGCCGTTTGCGGATGGGCCTCGCCGTTTGCCGTTGCATGGTTCCCGTCACGACCTTAGGTTCCCCGCGGTCCATCGCCCTCGTCACTGCTTTCAAGTATCCTCTCGCCGAGGAGGGGGATTTGCTCTGGTGCTCGCGTCGGCCGCCGTAAAATCCTAAAGTCAGTTGGCTGATTTGTTAAATCTTTCGCTTCCTGATTTAGCTGTGTATATATTATGCAATGCTAGACTGGCGCTGCAGAACAGAGCAGTCAAACGAACGTACGCCATTTAACATTTATGTAAAATTTAGATTATGAACGGCAAGATTGGATTGGCGATCATCACCCACAAAAGGCCTGAGTATTTCAAGCGTAGTTTTGCGACTGTGCCCACGCATGCAATCGATGATTTCATCGTGGTTAACGATGGTACGCCGTATGACTTTGAGATTGTTAATCTCATTCAAAATGCAATTCCACTTGGAGTGGGTGCAAGTAAAAATATTGCATTCAGGCATTTACTTGAAAATCGCAACGACCACATTTTCATTATGGAGGACGATATTCTCATTGAGAGCGTCTCTGTGTTCAACCAGTATATTCATGTGAGTCAGACATCTGGAATTCAGCACTTGAATTTTAGTCAGCACGGATTAATGAATAAGAAGACAAATGATGGCACTCCGAATCCCAGGGCGATTATTGACTGCGGGAACAGTGCGCGGGTAGCCCTCTACCCTCATTGTGTAGGGGCTTTTTCATATTATTCTCGAAGAGTGCTTGAGCAGGTTGGGCTGATCGATGAACGCTTCTATAATGCTTTTGATCACGTCGAACACACCTACCGAATCATTAAGGCAGGGTTTCATCCCGATTTTTGGTGGTTCGCGGATGTCGCCAACTCTCACGAGTTATTATCAGACATTTTGTGGACAAAGGAGACGAGCACTATCAGCTCCCGAAGCGATCATGCCTCGCTTGTTGGAAACGCATTCAAACACTTTCAGGCGATCCATAAAACTACCCCCACTCAAATTCCTGACTCCTCTTTCGAGGCGGTTCATGAAAATTTGAAACGAATATTTACGTCAAAATTAATAAACCTTCCGTCAGGTGAAATCTAAGCGACGCTCCAAGCGCCTGCTATACGCCCATGAGTCGCTTGGATCTCAAAAAAGAGTTTTGCGCTGCGGATGGGTTGCTTTGGGGCAGTTGAAATAAGGATGTCGCTCCATGGTGCGAATCAGTTTCGTGCATCCGATCGGGTAACTTGGAGAGGATCGCGGGTGATAACATTCAGGACTTGCCCTTGAGTATTACGGCTCCAAGGACCGAGAGGCCTGTTTAAGCTTACTCTCGATCTTTTCAGTCAGCTTAAGGTCTGGCGAGTAGGCTGGAGGAGACCAGACGCTGACTTCGGCCGCTTGAATGAGTGCTAGGGGTTCTTTTCTCGGGCAATCACAATGTCTCTGCCATGCGCTAGATAAAATCCGTGAGTCATACTCTTTCAGCGCCCAGATTGTATCAGATGGTCACTCTTGTTTGTGCTCAACAAAACTCGCTCATGAAAAAAATCGCTGCGTTGCTGGTGTTTTGTTTTGCACCGTTGATGTTCGGCGCGGAATCAAAGCGGCCCAACATCATTATCATCATGTCCGATGATATGGGGTACTCGGACCTGGGTTGCTACGGCGGCGAGATTGAGACCCCGAACCTAGATGCACTTGCGGCTGGGGGCTTACGGTTCAGTCAGTTCTACAATACTGCCCGATGCTGTCCGACCCGGGCCTCGCTCATCACGGGACTCTACGCTCATCAGGCAAACGTAGGGCACATGGTTGACGGCGCTGGACCCAGATCCGGGGTGTCGTCGTATGCGGGTGAACTTAGTGATCACGCGGTCACGATCGCCGAGGTGCTGCGGTCCGCCGGTTACTCAACGTACATGGCCGGCAAATGGCATGTCACAGGAGTCACGAAGCCACAGAGTGACGCGGACAAGCATAACTGGCCCTTGCAGCGCGGCTTTGAGAGGTTCTACGGCACCATCCATGGCGCTGGTAGCTTCTTCGATCCCAACACGCTGACACGCGATAACGTATTTGTTTCACCATACGCGGACTCGGAGTACCGGCCCGATCAGTACTATTACACGGATGCCATTAGTGATCACGCCGTGCGATTTGTCTCGGAGCACGCAGGACAAAGCGCTCACAAACCATTTTTCCTGTACATAGCACACACCGCCGCCCACTGGCCGATGCATGCAAAGGATCGCGATATCGCCAAGTACAAAGGCCGTTATGACTCGGGTTACACCCCCATCCGTGCTGCACGTTTGCAAAAGTTGAAGCAGCTCAAACTGCTCGATGAGCGCTGGCAGGTTACGCCTCAGGCTGGCGATTGGGAAAAGGTTGAAAACAAGGAATGGGAGGCTCGGTGCATGGAAGTGTACGCAGCCATGGTTGACTGCATGGACCAAGGCATCGGGCGACTAGTTGAAGCGCTCAAGAAAAACGGACAGTATCACAATACGCTCATCCTTTTTTTGCAGGATAACGGTGGCTGTGCCGAAGCAATGGGGCGTGGCGGCTCTTATAAGGCGCGTGCCGAAATGCCAACCCTCCCGGCGCTCACAAAGGAGTGTCTCCAGCCAGACATGATTCCCAAGCAGACGCGTGACGGCTTCCCGGTGCTACAGGGGGTGGGCGTCATGCCGGGCGGCGCTGATACGTACATCGGGTATGGGC
>JACCEC010341822.1_pt1 | contig 12699 bp, 10 predicted proteins | sample 7450121 | NCBI WGS metagenome assembly JACCEC01 (sample SAMN15323455, study PRJNA562643) | freshwater metagenome | isolation source: river surface water | place: USA:Blue River Watershed | collected 2017-08-18 | reverse complement strand
GATACGCGCAACGTCGCCGCGGGTGCGTACGAATGGGCCGCCCCCGTGGCCCGCTGGGCCCTGATCGGACTCGTGTGCGGCCTCGCCGCCATCGTGAAGGAGACGGGCCTTCCCCTCCTGCTCGTGGGGGTCAGTGCGGCCGCAGTCTCCGGGGCTTCGCGCGCGGCGCCGGGCTCCCGCGTCGGAGGTGCCGTGCGCGCGGCACTGGGCTTCTTCGCGGGAGCCGCCGGTCCGACGTACGCCCTCGTCTGGACGAACGACCTCCGCGCGGTCGTCGGCGCGCGGGAAGACAAGTTCGCCGTCATGACCGAGGACTTCGTGGGGCTCCTCCGTGCCGAGGACTGGCGCGTCGCACGAATCCACAACCAGACCTGGCGGCCCCCGGCCCCGGGGACCTGGACCCTCCCCGGCCCGCTGGGTCTGGTCCTCTACTCGACCGGGCGCACCCTCTGGATCCTCCTGATGATGGTCGGCAGCGCGTCCCTCCTCGCGGTGGGCGCGCTGTGGCGCGGCCATCGTCGTGTCGGCGTGCTCGCATGCCTGCTCCTCCTCCTACCGCTGGCGCCGGCGTTCCTCGTCTCCGTGTACCCGTGGTTCCACTTCGCGTTCGCGGCCGCGCCGATCAGCATCCTGAGCGGCCTCACCATCGCGACGCTCGTCCACCGTCTCCCCGTGCCCACGCCCCTCGGAACGCAGGGTGCGCGCGCACTCGTGTGGGGGGCCGCTGCGCTCTTCGCGGTGGTGCCCCTGGGAGCGCGGCTCGAACAGGGGGGCCCCGTGCGCGTCTTCGACCGCACGCTCCGGCAGCAGGCCCTGGCGGCGTACCATCCCACGTGCAACGCCCTGACCCGCCTCGCGGAGGGAAGGGAGATCCGCTCCCCCCTCGCCGAAACCGCCCGCCTGCGCGAGGTCGGCGGCGGATGTGCGACGATCCGGCGTGTCACCCCCACCGACCCAGCACCGGACGCCCCGTTCCTCCTCGTCCTCGACGTCGCGGACGGCGCACGGGTGCCTCCCCCGCGCGACTCCACCGCACGCTGCGACGACCTCTGGACCTCCGACCCGTTGGCCAACGGACGTAGGTTCCGCGTGCTAAAATGTGAACCGTCGCTCCCGGAGCTCCCATGATCGTGTACGCGCTCCTCGCCGTCGCCTGTTCGCAGCCGGACGCGCCCCCCGCCACCGAGACCGGCACCCCATCGGTCGTGGAAACGGGCGACAGCGGCGACTCCGGCCCCGTTCCCGACGACAGTGCGATCACCTACTACGAGGACATCCGGCCCATCGTCGACCGGGCCTGCGCGCGGTGTCACGCTGAGAACACGCAGGCGTTCTCGTTCAACGACGCCGCCACCGTCGTCGGCTACGCCGACCTCATCGCGTCGGAGACCGCCGCGCGGCGGCGGCCCCCGCCCGTCGCCGACCGGACCTGCGCCGCCTACACCGGCGACGCGTGGTACGTCAGCGACGACGACATCGCCACCTTCGCGGCGTGGGCAGAGGCAAACACCCCCCTCGGGGACCCCGCGAACGCCTCGCCGCCGTGGGAGCGGACGACGATCGGCCCCTATGACCGCACCCTGACGATGCCCCAGCCATGGGCGCCCACCACCGACAACCGCTACCGCTGCTACGAGCTGCCACTCGGGAACACGGCCCCGACCTACCTGCGCGGCCTCGAGGTCCAGGCAGGCAACGAGAGCATCGCGCACTTCGCCGTGGTGTACCTGCTCCCGCCGGGGGTCACGACGCGGGAGGGGCGCAACCCGCAGGGGTACGATTGCGGGGGACTGGGGGAACCGGGGTGGCAGCTGCTCACCGGCTGGATGCCCGGTGCGCAGGGGCTGAAGTTCCCGGAGGGCTCGGGCCTCCCGCTCCCCGCGGACACGCGCTTCGTCTTCCAGATGCACTACCGCTACACCGCCTACGACGCCGGGAGCACGGACCAGAGCGCGCTGGGGCTGCTCCTGGCGGACTCGGTGGCGCGCCCGATCACCCGTCTCGACCTCGGTCCGACGGGGTTCACGATCCCCGCGGGGGACCCGAACTACGCGGAAACCACCGAGATGACATGGACGAGCCCCGACGCCGAGGTGCTCGCCGTGTCCACGCGCATGAACCACCTGTCCGCGGGGCTGGAGGTCACGGCGGGCACGGACGACGCCTGCGTCGCGCGGTACACCCGTTACGACGCGTTCAGCCCCTACCCGATCCTCCTCCAGGAGCCGAGGTCGATCCGGAACGGAGACCCGCTCCGGGCGACCTGTCGGTGGAACAACAGCGACACGTCCCCCTACCAGATGTACCATCCGCCCCAGGACGCGCGCGACGGCGTGAGCAACGACAGCGAGACCTGCAAGGTCACGATGTACGTCGTGCCGAAGTGAACGAGCCCGACGCGGAGGTTCATGGGGCGGAGGGGGCCCGCCCCCTCCGCAACGCCTCCCCGGAAACGCTCCTCTCGCGGATTCCGTCCCTGCTGACGGCGGGTCCCCGTCCCGTCCTCCTCGCGACGGCGCTCGTCGTCGTGGTGCTCGCAGCGTTGCACGGCCCAATGTTCACGGACCCGGGGTCGTGGCTCGGCGGGGGTTCCTTCCACGCGAGCCACGTCTGGTGCTTCGACCACATCGCACGGATGCTCGGGGGAGACGCTCCCTTCGTGGAGACCACCGACCGCATCGGCTACCCGAACCAGGTCGACGTGCGGTTCATCGCGTGGGTCCCCGCGCTGATCGCGGCACCGTTGAATCCCCTCGTGGGCCCCCTCGCGGCCTACAACCTGTCGATGGTGGCGAGCTGCGGGCTCGCGGTTCCGTTCGTGGCGCTCCTCGCACGGCGGTGTGTCGGCGCGTCCTGGGCGAGCAGTGCGGCGGCGGGCGCGCTCTACGCGCTCTCTCCGCCGCTCGTCGGCGCCCTCGCCAACGGCCAGACCTGCAAGGCGCAGATCTGGACGGTCCCCGCGGTCTTGCTGGCGATCCACGTCGCGGCGCGGGCCCGGAGCGTTCGCACCGCCCTCGGCGCCCTGTGCATCACCGTGGTGACGGCCCTCGCCGCCGCGTTCACCGAGCCGACGTACTGCCTCGTGATGGCCCTGGTCCTGCCGTTCTGGGGCCTCGCGGCGGGCCTGCAAGGCGCGCGTACGCCCGTCGCGCGCGTGTCGGGCGTCGCGCGCGCCATCGTTGCATGTGCGCTCACGGCCGCGTGCTTCGTGGTGGCGTCGCGGTACTACGACGTCCCCGAGGCGACGAGCGCGTTCCTCCCCTCCCGGCGCCTGAGCGGCGTCGGGGTGGTGAACCAGCTCCAGCAGCAGGTCTCCCTCGACGTGCTCCTCGGGCTCGCGGCGTCGCGCTTCACGACGACCGGGACGGTCCACATCGGCTACGTCGGCATCCCCGCGCTCGTGGCGGTCGCCGTCGCGGGTTGGCGCACGCGAGCGCGCGCGCTCGTCTGGGTGCTTCCCCTGCTCATCGTCGGGATCGCGCTGTCGCTCGGAGAGTTCCTCTCCGTGGGAGACGCCTACGTGATGCAGGAGGGGCGTCGCTTCGCACTGCCCGCGGCCAGCCTCGCCGAACTCGGGTTCCCCCTGGCGCGGAGCGGCCAGTACTACCGCGCGCTGGTCCTCGCCTGGCTCGGCGTGGCGCTGGCGGTGGCCGCGCTCGGCGGCCGCGCCGCGCGCGAGGGCGCACCCGCCCCCGCAGAGACAGCCGAAAGCGTGACCTCCCCCACGGAGCCCCGACACCGGTTCCGGTCCTGGGCAGCGCACCTCCCGGTCGTCACGGCGCTCCTCCTCGGTCTGGAGGGACTGCGCGTCACGGCCGGCGCCTGGCCCTTCCCAGTCGAACGGGACGACGGCCACGCGTTGTGGGCGCGCATGGCGGAGGACCCGGTCCCCGGCGCCATCCTCGACCTGCCCCTGCAGATCGGCAATCGCTCGCTCGGCGTGAACATGATGGCGGGTGCGTTCGCGGGGAGGGCCGTCCCGGCGCTCCCGATCTGGTCGCCCCTCGCGGAGCATCCCGGCTTCAGGAAGAGCGTCGCGCCCATCGTCGAGCGCCTCCGCACGGGGCAACCGGACGCGGCGCGCGCGACCCTCGCGGCGGCGGGCTACCGCTACGTCGTCTACCGCACGCACCGGCCGGCGCAGGGCCCTTCGTTCGAGGAAGTCACCGCCAGCCTCGGGCCCCCCGAGCGTGACGGCCCGTTCGCCGTGTGGGTGATCGGGCGCTGAGCCATGCCGAGCGCCCGCGGGCGCTTCGCTACAGCACCTCGTCGTCGCCGACGTACTCCGCCGCCACCGAGTCGCGCTCCGCGTCTCCGTCCGTCGACGCCCGCCAAGCCCACCGCACGTCCGCGCCGCGCCCGAGGAAGAGTTCGGCGTCGATGCGCGCCAAGAGCGCGTCGCAACCCTCCCCCGTGACGGCGCTCACCCGTGACGCCTCCCACTCGCTCGCCAACTCCGCGACCCGCTCGGGATCGGCGCGATCGACCTGGTTCAGCACAACGATCATCGGGGTCTCGTGGGCTCCCAGCTCGCGAAGGACGGCGTCCACCGCGGCCTTCTGGGCCTCGGCCTCGTCGTCGTGGGCATCGACGACGTGCAGGAGCAGGTCCGCCTCGGACACCTCGTCGAGGGTGCTGCGGAACGCGTGCACGAGGTCCTGGGGGAGCGCCCGGATGAACCCCACCGTGTCGGTGAGGATGAGCTCACGATCCTGCGGGAACCGCATGCGCCGGGAGGTGGGGTCGAGCGTGGCGAAGAGCTTGTCCTCCGCGTCCACCCGGCTCCGCGTCATGCGGTTCAAGAGCGTGCTCTTCCCTGCGTTCGTGTAGCCCACGATCGCGACGAGGGGCAGCCCCACGCGCTTTCGCCGATTGCGACGCATCGTGCGCTCGCGCGCGATGTCCGCCAGGTCGTGCTGGAGCCGTGTCTCGCGCTCGTCCGCGCGGCGCCGGTTGATCTCGAGCTTCGTCTCTCCCGGACCACGGCCCCCGATTCCGCCCGTCAGGCGACTCATGGCGGTGGGCATCAGCGCGAGGCGGGGCTTCCGATAGCGGAGCTGCGCGAGCTCGACCTGGAGCTTCCCCTCGCGGGTGCGCGCCCGCTGGCTGAAGATGTCGAGGATGAGCTGCGTGCGGTCGAGGACCTTGATGTCGGTCTCCGTCGCGATGTTCCGGAGCTGGCTCGGGCTCAACTCCTGGTCGAAGACGAGCACGTTCGCGTCGAGATGCATGCACCGCAGGACGAGGTCCTTCAGCTTCCCCTGCCCCACCACCGTCCGACCATCCAGCTCACGTCGCACCTGGAGCACGCTGTCGACGACGTGCAGGCCCGCCGACTGCGCGAGCCGACCGAGTTCGTCGAGAGACTTCTGCGCACGACGCGAATGGTCCGTCGCGACGCTGACCAGGACGGCGTTCTCGCGCCCCGCGACGTCCCGTGTGGCGGCCGCGGCGCGCCACTGGACCTCGAGATCCCGGATGAACGCCGAGAAGTCGTCTTCCCAGCTGTGGACGCTCGGGATCTTGTCGATCCGGTGCGGCTCCGTGCTCCCCGGCGGGAGGAGGTGCGCGACCTCCACCGGTCCCGGCAATCCGTCCGCCTGCGCCTGGATCATCGCGATGGCATCGAGACGCAGGAGCGCGAGGTCCGTGAGGTCGTCCTTCGACAGGGACTCGCTCCGGAGATGCGTGTGCACGAGCCGCAAGCCTCGGAAGCGCGTGGCCGCACCGCGCAGGCGCCCGAGCTCGGGGATGAAGAGCTGGTGCGCGTCCCCCACGATCACCTTCTCAATCCGACCCATCCGGTCGACGAGGAGGCCGACCTGCCGCCCGCACCCCCGCGAGACCTCGCAGAGACGCCGCGCGATCTCGGCGGTGATCCAACGGTGCCCGGGGATGCGCCGCTCGTAGAGGGACTGGAGGGCCTTGTCCTGGCTGGGCTTCAGCCCCTCCGTGTTTCCGTAGAGAGTCTCGATGGGACCTTACTCCTTCGACAGTCCCGTAGCCGATGCGAGGAGGGCGGGCACGTCGACGCCGAGCGCCCCCTTCAACTCCTCGACCACCGCCACCGCGCGGCGTGCCTTCGCCCCGTCCTCGTCGGGCAAGACCGTGACGCGATCGACGCGGATCTCCCCGATCGTCGAGACCATCTGCCCCATCGTCGCCTGCAGCTTCTGGACGAGGAAGATGTCGCGCGCGGACTCGCCGCCGAGCTTCCACGTGGCGATCATCTGGTCGAGGACGTTCGCCGTGGCCTTTCCGTCTTCGACGATCTTCGCCGAAGCGCCACGTGCCGACGCGATCGACGCCTCCATGCGGGCCTGCGCCGGCGCGATCACGTCGGCCTCCAGGCGACGACGGACCTGCTCGACGCGCGCCGTCTGCGCCCCGAACTCTGCCTCCGCCTTGGCGATGGCCGACTCGACCTGCCCACGCTCCTCCGCAATCATCGCCTCACGACGCGCGAGCGTCTCCATGACACGACGGTCCGTCTCGGCGTGGAGGATCTGGATCTGGCTCTCGAGCTCGCTCACCCGCGCGCGTTCACGGTTGGCCGCATCCTGGATGGTGGCCTGGGACTTGGCCTGCGCCTCCGCGATGCTGCTCCGCATGACGAGGTCGGCGCTGCTCTTGCGACCGATGCTCTTCAGGTAGCCCTTGTCGTCGGCGACGTTCTGGATCTTCAGCGTGTCGAGCACGAGCCCGAGGCGCGTGAGATCGTGCTCCGCCTCCTCGAGGAGCTTCTCGGCGAAGCTGATCTTGTCCTCGTTCACCTGCTCGGGGGTGAGCTGGCTCAGGACCCCGCGGAGGTTGCCCTCCAGCGTGTCCTTCGCGATCTGCATGATCGCCTTGCGGTCGCGCCCGAGGAACCGCTCGATGGCGTTGTTGAGCACGGGCTCGTGGCCCGCGATCTTCATGTTCGCCACGCCCTGCACCGTCAGCGGCACGCCCCCGCGCGAATACGCGTTCGTGACGCTCACCTCGATGATCATGTTGGTGAGATCGACGCGATCGACGGTCTCGAGGAGCGGGATCCGCACGGACCGACCGCCTTTCACGACGCGGTAGCCGACCTGCCGACCCTCCACGATCCGAGAGGCGCCCGAGAACACGAGCACCTCGTTCGGACCGCAGATGTACAGGAGATTGCGGATGATGAAGATGAGCGCCACGACGGCGACGAAACCGACGCCGAGGACGACGAGGAACGGGAGGAGGGCGTTCATGCGGAGGTCTCCTTCGTGGAGGCGACGATGCGACCAGCGTTGCCCGAGCTGCGCGCGAGGAGTCCGGGCACGTCGACGCCCGTCGTGTGACGCATCTCCTCGAGCACGCGCCCGACGGCGGCGGGGTACCCGGAGAGGTAGTTCGCGAGGGCACGACCATCGCCGCGATCGACGAGCGTGACCTCGCCCACCTCGATGTTGTTCACGCGGCTCACGATGGTGGTGAGGATCTGTTCGAGCTGCTGGATGAGGAAGATGTCCTGCGCGTCAGGGCCGGCCTTCGCCCACGTCAAGGTGAGCACCTGCAGCGCCTCCGCCATCGCCCGCCCGTTCTCGGCAATGGCAGCGGCTTCGCCGCGCGCCGCCAGCGCTTCGGCCTTCTGCGCGGCCTGCGCGGGGAGGATGACCTCCGCCATGAGGCGGGTCTCCTCGAGCTTCTTGCGGATCTCCTGGAGCTTCTGCTCGGCCTCCGCGCGCGCCCCTGCGGCGAGCTGCACCGTACGCTCCTCCTCGCCCTTGGCCCGCGCCTCGAGTTCGGCCTTGATGCGTCGCATCTCGTTCTGCTTCTGGGCGATGCGCGCCTCGGCCTGCTCGACGACAACCTTCCCCTGCTGGTTCGCGAGGGCCTGGGCCTGCTCGGCCTCGCTCCGGGCGCTGCTCTCCGCGATGTCCGCGACCATGAGCACCTGCGCGATCTGCTGACGGCTGATGCTGTCGAGGTACTTCACGTCGTCGTAGACGTTGAGCACACGGAGCGTGTCGAGCTGGAGTCCGAGCTTCCGGAGGTCCTCGTCGGCCTCTTCAATCAGCGCGTTCGCGAACTTGAGACGGTCCTGGTTGACCTCTTCCGGCGTGAGACGCGCGAGCACGCCGCGGAGATGCCCTTCGAGCGATTCTTTCGCGACGCGCTTGATGTCGGAGGTCTCGCTCCCGAGGAAGCGCTCCACCGCGTTCATGATGATCCGCGGGTCGCTCGAGACCTTCACGTTCGCGATGGCGTGCACGTTCAGGGGGATGCCGCCCTTCGAGAACGCGTTCGCCACGTGCAGATCGAGCGGGATCGTGCCGAGGTCCATGCGGTCGACGCGCTCGATCACAGGGATGCGGAAGGCGCGCCCCCCGAAGACGAGGCGGTACCCGACCTCGCTCCCGTCGGCCATCGTGCGCTTGCGGCCCGAGAAGATGAGCACCTCGTTCGGGCGACCGATGAAGAGGAACTGCTTCAGGATGGCGAGGAAGATCAAGAACCCGACGAGTCCAGCGAAGCCCAGGCAGGCAGCGGAGACGAGGGTTTGGACGAGTTCGTCCATGGGGACCTCCGGAGATGGGGAGAGGCGGGAGCTAGGGACGGTTGGGAAGGCAGGTCACATCGGCCGTGCCGGCCTCGACCGACACCACGAGGACGCGGGCGCCGCGCTCGAGGAGCTCCGGCTCGTGGGTGGTGGCGGGAAGCTCGAGGATCTGCCCCTGATGCGTGAGACGCACCTTGCCGAGCTTGCCCGGCCCCACGGAGAGCACCACTTCCGCGTCACGACCCGCGAGGGCGCGCGTGTCGAGGTGACTGGAGACCGTGCCGCGCGCGAACCAGCGGTACGCCCACGTCGCGGCGAAGCCGATCACGAGGCCACCCACGACCGCCGTGGGGGCCGTCACCACGCTCGTCACCCCCAGAAACGTGAGGACGCTCCCGATGGCCCCGAACGCGCCGAGGGTGAAACTCCAGAACCGGAGGCTCCCGAGGTAGGCGAGGGCAGCGGCGGTGTCCACGCCATGCGCCACGTCGAGCGCGTGTGGATCGCCATGGTCGTGGTCGATGTGAGCGGCGTCGGAGTCCTTGTCGAGACCGAGCGCAGAAACCGCGACGAGACCGCCCCCGAGCACGAGCGCGACGACGTAGGCATAGAGCAGCATCACGCGTCTCCTTCCGAGGTCGGGCCCGTGGCGACCCGGTGCGCAGCGTCTGCGGGTCGACCGTCACGGAGACCCTGCACGCCGACCCCTACCCATCCCCCGATCAGCGCGAGCCCCCCGAGCGGCGTGATGGCGCCGAGCACAGGCAGGTCGAGGAGCACCAGCAGGAACAAGCTCCCCGCAAAAATGAGGCAACCCACGCCGAAGAGCCGGCGTGCGGCCGGGAACGGATCCCCCGCGAGCGCGAGCACCAGGAGCACCACGGCGTGCACGAGGAGGTAGTGCGCGCCCGTTTGCCAGGTCTCGAGACGGGTTTCGGGCACGTGCCCACGCAGCGCATGCGCACCGAAGGCACCGGCCGCGACGCCCGACGCGCCTGCGATCGCGGCGTACAACGTGGCATGACGGACAGAGGACCCAGCCATGTCGGCGACCTATCTCGACGGTCTTGCCAGCGCCCGCACGAACGGCATACATGGCGCCCATTCGAGAGGAGCGCGAAATGGCGACCTGGAACGTCAGCACCGACACGCAGACCATCACGGTCGAGGCGGCCAACTGGCTCGGCGCCCTCAGCGCGGCCCTCCCCAAGCTCGGCCTCTCGCAGGGAAGCCTCGGACGCCTGGTGTGCTCCATCCTCGATGGCGGCGGCGCCGAAGCTACCGACCCGGTCGCAGGGGTCAAGCTCCGGATCGTTCCTGCCGCAGCCGGGGCTGCGGCTGCGTCGGTCGACACCGCGACCGACGTTCTCTCCTCCGACCGTCTCGCCACGGCGACGGCCGCTGCGCCGCCTCCGGCCGCACCCACGACCTGGGTGCAGAAGATGCCGGACATCGAGCGCATGGAAGCCCTCTTCGACCGCTGCGCGGACATCTCCTCGGCGACGGACGTCCGCGGTGCGTGTGACCGCGCGCTGAAGGTCCTGACCGACCTCGTCCCCACCGAGTCCGGCGCCGTCCTCCTCGCCACCCGCAGCCGCGAGCACCTTCGCTTCGCATCGGCTTCCGGTCCCGCGGCGGCCCAGGTCCTCGACACCACGATCCCCGCACAGGCGGGCGTGGCCGGCTTCTCGCACGAGTTCATCATGGGCGTGGCCATCGACGACGCCCGCAAGGACGAGCGTCACTACAGCAACGTCGACAAGCAGACCGGCTACAAGACGAAGGGCGTGCTCTCCGTGCCCATCCGTACGCCGGACGGCGCGTCCTACGGCTGCATGCAGCTCCTCAACCCGCCGACCGCGTTCGACGGCAAGGACCTCGACGTCGCAGAGACGGTGAGCAACGCCCTCGGCGCCTGGCTCCAGACAGCGATGCTCTGACCGGCGTCCGCGCGCCCGCGCGAGGGAAGCCCGATGTCCGCTGACGAGTCGTCGCCCCCCACCGTCAAGCCCCTCGCCGCCGTCCTCACTACCGTCGCGTGGAGCCTCTCGGGGGCGGCCTCCGTCTTCGTGGGCATGATGTCCGTCATGCTCTTCGACGCGCCCGGCTCCGAAGAAGATGCGCGCGTCTGGGCCGTCGCGCTGTCGGTGTGGTCGTTCCCGGTGCTCTGCCTCCTCTCGATCCTCGGAGGCTGGGTGACGTGGTTCGTGACGCGTCGGTGGGAGGCCGCGCGCGCCCGTCGGGGGCGCTTCGTGCGGCTCGCCGTCGCCGGCTTGCCCTTCCTGTCCATCGTGGCGTTCGCGATCAGCTTCGCGTTCCTGGCGGCCAGCGGATCCTGACCGCACCCGACACGCAACCGCGCGCTACGTCCGCGCAGCGCGTGTCGCCTCGTAGCGTGCCAGGTACGCATCGACCGGCACCCGCGCGACCGTCGCGCCGATGACCTCGAGCGGGACGTCCGCGAGGCGCTTCACGCGCACGCAGGCCTTGCCCATGTCCAGTTTCCTGCCCGTCGCCTTCCAGGCCGCGACGAACGCCTCGGTCTCCGGTTCGTTCCCGTAGAGGAACATGAGGTGCAGCGACACGCTCGACTTCTGGGACGCGAGCCCCGCGAACGGGAGTGGCTGCTTCGGGTCGCAGTGGTAGCCCGCGGGAAACCGGGCGTGCGGCACGAACCAGCCGATCATCCCGTACTGGATCCCCTCGGCGTAGCCCTCCGGGAGCTCCGCGTTGATCGCCTCCCGAAGCGCCGACACCAACGCGCGGCGCTCCTCGGGGAGCGAGGCGAGGTAGGATTCGACGGTGGTCGGCGTGTCGGAGGCCATCGGTCCCGTCCCCCGCTCAGATGTGCGTGCAGGCGTCGAGCGCGACGGCCACGGCCTCGACCATCGCCTCGCCCATGGTGGGGTGGGCATGCACGGTATGGAGGAAGTGCTGGGCGGTGACCTCGGCCCCGCGGGCCATCACGAAGTTGGCGAGTTGCTCGCTGGCGTCGTGCCCGATGATGTGGGCGCCGACGATCTCGTTGTGCTTGGCGTCGACGATGACCTTGACCAGCCCCTCGGTGTGGCCCGTGCCGCGCGCCTTCCCGTTGGCGCTGTAGGGGAAGCGCCCGACCTTGATGTCGAGTCCCTTGGCGCGGGCGGCTTCTTCCGTGAGGCCGACGCTCGCGATCTGCGGCTGGCAGTACGTGGCGGCCGGCATGTTGCCGTAGTCCACGTCCGGGACGTGGTGACCGGCGATGCGCTCGACGCAGACGTGCGCTTCCGCGTAGGCGGTGTGCGCGAGCGCAGGCGGCCCGCAGACATCTCCGATGGCGTAGAAGCCGGGCGCGGTCGTGCGGTAGCTCGCGTCCCGCTGGATGAACCCGCCCTTCCCGAGCACGATCCCGACACTCTCGAGGCCGATGCCCTCGGTGTTGGGCGCGATTCCGACGCTGAGGAGGCAGACTTCGGCCTGGAGCTCGGTTCCGTCTTGGAGGGTGACCTTCACGCCGTCGCCGTCGCGAGCGACCGACTTGCAGAAGGAGCCCGTCTTCACGTCGACGCCCATCTTCTTGAAGGCCTTCGCCATTTCCGCGGAGATCTCCGCGTCTTCCAGCGGCGCGATGCGCGCGGCGCCCTCGACGAGGGTCACCTTCGTGCCGAAGCTCGACCAGAAATAGCTGAACTCCATGCCGATGGCGCCGCTGCCGAGGACGACGGCGCTGGCGGGCTGCGTCGTGCGGGCGATCGCCTCGCGGTAGGTCAGGATGCGCTCGCCGTCGGGCTCCATGCCGGGGAAGCTCCGCGCGCGCGCGCCCGTGGCCACGATCACGTGCTTCGCGACGAGCGTCCGCTCCTCCCCCGCGGCGTTCACGACCTTCACGCGACCGAGGCCCGCGTCGTCACGACCGTCGATGGTCGCCGTGCCGCTCACCTGCGTGACCCCGTACTTCTTGAACAGGAACTGCACGCCGCGCTCGGACTGGTCCGCCACCTTGCGGGAGCGTCCCACCACCTTTCCGAAGTCGTGGGTCACGCCCTCTACGGTGATGCCGAAGTGGGAGATCTCCTCCGTCACGAGACGATAGTGCTCGGCGGCCTTCAGCAGGGCCTTGCTGGGGATGCACCCCCAGTTCAGGCACACGCCCCCGAGGCGCTCCTTCTCGACGCAGGCGGTCTTCAGGCCCAGCTGCTGCG
>JACCEC012549256.1_pt1 | contig 12700 bp, 12 predicted proteins | sample 7450121 | NCBI WGS metagenome assembly JACCEC01 (sample SAMN15323455, study PRJNA562643) | freshwater metagenome | isolation source: river surface water | place: USA:Blue River Watershed | collected 2017-08-18 | reverse complement strand
CAGTTTTTCAATTTCATTATCAAGCTGCAATTCCTCATCAGCATTGGCTTTGATTTGTTGATTGACGTTTTTGGGCGGGGTGCGGTTTGCATTGATTTTTGGCTGCAAAATGGAGCTTGATTCTTTTTCAAGTTTTTTGGTGTATGCAACCTGACCCTTAATAATGCCGCTTACCAATTCTTTAATGGCTTTGCTGAATAAGTCGTTTCTATCAGGATTCAATACGCCAGTAAATGGATAATCTTTGCCATTGATTTGGGCGCGGTAAACATCACCATCGGCACGCAAAAGCAAGGTTAAAGTTTGCTGACCTGTCAAAACAAAATCCACTGGCACAACACTGACACCACTTGGGCGTTTTACTTTCTGAATATCAATAGATTCAACTTTCTGATTTACAGTTTTAAGATAACTGTTCAGTGTTTTTTGAATCAATTGGATAAAAGGATTATCTTGTTTTAAGCTCGCTAAGCTAAAGCCTTTCAATTCGCCAGCCATGTTATAGCCCTGTGTTCAATTAACAATGTCTTATTTTGCATGGCTGTGGCGATATTGTTTTTTATCACTTCCACGCTTGGGAAGTCTTGAATTAGCGGCGGTGCTATATTGGTTATTATTAATATTCAGACCCAACAAGAGCCACACAATTCAATGAAAGCGATAACCATTGACGCAAGAGTAAGCGGCTATGCTGAAAGCCCAATAGGGATTGTGGGTGTATGTCTGCCTGAAACTGGTCAAATCCTGTTAAAAAAAATAAATCGGTTTGAGCACAAGGTTGTTTATGATGAAAATACAATTGTGGTCACTGATACGCCGCAAATGGTAGATAACTGGCAGCTTGCGTTTAGAGAAAAAGAGCACTTAGATGAAGTGATACGCACCTATCAGATGCGCTCAAAGAATGGCTTAATTCGACTAGAAAAAGAGCTGGAACGGTTTAATCCAAGCACGGTTATTGCAGTTCGTAAAATTGACAAAAACGGTACAGTGCAAGAGTTAAATAGCGACTCACTCAGCAATGGCCATATTGCTGTTTTATTGGCAGTATGGGCGAGTGCAAAAGCAAGTATTGCTCATTCATCTTTGAAAGCGCCAAGCGAAGAAAAAACCGATAGTAATTTATTAACACCTTTCACGATTACTACGGTTAGCGCGTCAAAACAAAAAATGCGTTGGTTGCTGTAATTCCGCATGGATTAAACCTGCATTACTTTTAATTATGGCGAATTCGCCATAATTAAAAAGTGGAAGTCTGCAAAATCATTACTTTTGAACAGCCCTAGACTTTGACTATCGACATTTTTGTTCTAAAAAGGTAGTCACCATGTCTAAAGAAAACGATCAACATATTGCGGCACAGCAAAAGACTGTGGCTCAAGTAGCGCAATATTATTACAACCCGAATGGAGAAGTTCACGGCTTTGATAGTCTTGGCTTAGATAATGCGCCTGACGTATTAAAATCACTGTTTGATTCAATCGGCATTGACCAACACAAAAATGTACATGGTGCGGTTGCTTATGGTGTTGAGCAATACAAAGCGCGTAATGGTGGCGAAATGCCGCATCCGCAAGTCATTGCATCGGCATTGGCTGCTGCTGCGGTGGTTGCGAAAAATGCAGACCCAGCACAAATGGCCCAATTCGATAGCATTGACAATATGCAGCATGAGTCATTTACGATTGTGCAGGCAATGCCAGTTGTAACAATTGCATCGTTGATTTCGTCTGCTATTCCTGTTGTTACTCAGATTCCTAACATCAATGGCGCGAATTTAGTGCCTTTAGTTGCTGCGCGTTTTACTGCAAGCCAATCAATCGGTGCAATTAAAGCTGGTGATTACTTAGATTCAGAAAAAGCATCGTTGCCGTATGTAAGTGGTCGCATGAAGTTTGCTATGGTGCAAGCTGGTGCAACCGCCGTATATGATGTGACTTCACGCATTGCTTATGCTAACTTTGCACTGAAAACCCCTGATGCTACTTCTGCATTAGCGCCTTTCGTACCTAACCACGTATCTATCCGTGTGAATGGTGTGGAACTTGCTAACTCAGCGTTGCGCCGTGAAGAAGATCGCAAAGGTTCATTCACTTTAATTCCTAAAGGCAGCATCTTTATTGCTGGTGTGGAATACAAAGTTGTTGGCAGTAATGTGGACTTTGATGCTCACACTGTACAGGTGACTTTCAATACGCCTTTACCTGCTGGTGTAACCGTTTATGCGCATCTTGTGCTTGATTATGAGCGTAAAGATGCAAACAAAAACCGCTTAATTCCTTTAGCTGGTGTATCTATTAAGCCTGAATACGGTGAGCTATTAGCTGCGCCTGTTCACTTTGAAATTGAAGCAAACATCAACACATTAACCCAGGTGGCGAATGAGTTGAATGTGGGCTTTGTGGCTGCTGCATTGGCAATCTTGCAAGGCAAGTTCTACTTAGAACAGTCGGCTCGCTTGTTGATCGAGGGTCGTGACCGAGCTATTGCAAATGGCCGCACTGTAACCTTTGACGCAAGTCGTGGTGTAAGTGGCAACTTAACTGCTGCATACAACAATACAAGCCAATTGATTGCAGAATTAATTAAACACATTGCAATGGCGCAACTTCAAATTCGTCAAGCATCTGGTGGTGCTACCGTTGGTTATGACCTGTTTGTTGGTGATTCAGGCGCTATCTTCTTCCAGTGTATGCCACGTGAGTTCTTCACTTTGACCAATACGCCTTTGGCTGGTCATAATGAAATTGTGCGCTTAGGTACGCTAAATAATGGTACTAATGTTTACCACTCTCCAAACTCAAACGGTGTAATTACCGAGGGTGATAAGACTTCTATGGGTGTCTTGGTTGGTCGTGGTAATGAGCCAGTGCGCAATCCGTTCTTGTCACATACTGCATCACCTATGCAAGTGCTTGAAGCGCGTCCTGATCCATTTGAGGTGGTGGTTGGTGCTCATGCGCGTATTGCAGCGGATGTGAACCCATTGGACCGCTATGCTGATCAGGTTGCAGTAATTGAGATGATTAACTTACCGTCATTAGGCGTAGCTTAATCTTCCGAGTTTTGGCGGCTGCTAATATCCCAATTGGCAGCCGCTTTTTTATAGGATAAAAAGATATGGAACAGCTAGATAAAGAGCCAGTTGCCAAAAATGCACCTAGACCAAAACGCAGCCAAAGCAAGAAACCTGTTGCACAGCCGAAAGGAGGTGAGCCGCACGCTGTTGCACAAGCTCAAGAGGTCGCTGCAAGTAAGTTAGGTGATGAAGTTAAAACCAATAGTGAAGAATTGACAAAAGTTGCAGAACAGCAAGATGAATCGGTGCAAGATGAATTTCAGCCAGATGTACAAAACACTGTGCAGGATGCGGTTGAAACTGAAACAGCACGCATCGAAGCGGAAAAGGTACAGCGTGAAGCTCGTTTAGTTGCGGAAAAAGAAGCTGCTGAATTACGTGTAAAACATGCTGCTGAGCCATCTTATAAAGATAGCTTGGTAATTAAAGTTAAAAGCACTTCACCGCAACGTCATTATGAAGTTGCAAGCCGTACTTGGATTGAGCCGCACGCTGTTACGCTGATTCAATGCAAAAGCGCATTACAAAAACGCACCACATTGTCTAACCTTAAACAAATGGGTGGGCGAAACAACAAATTTGAGGTGATACATGATTCCGTTTAATGGAACAAATGCGGTTTTAACTGCCTTGGGTGATGATGCCGTAGTACGTGATGTCACGCTACTAAACCAAACTGGCAATACGATTGTTGAGCCATTAACAGGCATCCGATTACCACCTGGTGAGTCGGTGCTTATTCGCCTTACTGGTGATGTGGCTTTTGAAAGCATTAGTAATAATGTTGAGCAGATCAACCTATTGCGTGGCTCTGAGGCTATTGTCTTAACCGATGTCTTACCGATAACTCGGAGGCTTGACAGCAAGCAGTAATTCAAAGCCCATGAAAGTGGGCTTTTTTACGCTCCAATGGATAATGCAATGCCAAAACAAAACCCGCATTATGCGGGCATTGTTAAGTCATGGGGGATTACTTTTAAAGGCCCATTGCCTGACCTTTTTTACGTGACTTGAGGCGTTTTCGAATCGCATTGGCGGTTTGGCTTTTGGCATTGGCTTTTTTAAGGCCTTGCTTTTGTGCCGCCGATAAACGAACTTTCTGACCTTTTAATCGCTTGGCAACAAATGCAACCTTGCCACCGCGGATAGCGCGTACCACTTTATATTGAGTTTTTTTACCATTCACTTTGCGCGTGACTTTTTGACCAGCAAAACGCGCACTATCAAAGCCATCTTCTTCACCCAATAGGTCCGCTTCATTAAAGCTGAAAACGAAGTCATTGTAGAGTTTATCTAATGGCTCACCAGCGTCGGGTAAGTTACCCAAAACAACTTCACAAGCAGCTTCAATCGCAGCGTCAGCAACTTCAACGTCATCACTGAACATATCTTCAATCATGGTGCTATCCACACCCAAAGTTGAAAGCGCATCTGCAATATTAGCAGCAAGAATATTTTCCAGCGTAGTATCCATTTCGTCATCAGCATCAATACCAACGGCATCAAGCATTAGATCATCAAGGTGGTCGCTAGGCGTATCATCACCCAATTCATTGCTATTGACCGCATCTGCAAGGGCGAGGGTAATGCTTAACGCCCAGCCGCGGATGTTGGAAATATCAGCCACCAATTGATTATATTCGACTGGACTCAGTTTTTCTTTGACCTGTTCAGCTTGTGCAGAATCGAATAATGCGCTTGGTACTAAACTAGAAGCGCCGAACGGTAAAGTAGAATGTTTGTATGTCATTTTCAGACCCTCTTAAACAATAAAATTGGTTATTTAGTTACAACACTGTCGAAAATTACAGACCGCACCATACCCTCTGGGCAGCGCGAGAACTCAAGGCGGACACGCTCAAATGGATAGTTTTCATCAGGCGTTAAGCGGAAAGAATACGGAACGCCTGTGTCTTTTCCAGCGACCAACAATCCAGCGGCAACACAAGCATCAAGGAAGCGCTGAATGTCTTGGCTTGCTTGTTTGAGGTATTGAGTTGTCGGTTTGAGCATGTGGCGGTGCAAAATTTCAACCAAGGCGTTTTCGGTATAGACTGTAATTTCAGCACTATTCACCAAGCGCAATGCACTGGTTTTGTGGTTGTATTGCGTTAAGCCATCAGATACTACAAAGAATGTGCCAATGCTGTAACGAATGCGGCGTACCACGTTGATTTTAGCAATCGCTAAGCGCTCTAATTCATCATCACCGAGGGTAATGTCTGTGCGTTGCTCCATGCCACGTGCATTTAGCGGATAATCCGCGCCAGCGATAGCGGTATGGATTGGTGGAATGCCTTGCGCTGTTGTGCGTGCATTACGCGCCAGCTTTTTGCCAAGATATTGACCGATAATGCCGAAAGTTGTCTTGCGGCCACGAAGTGAAACAGCATCACGCGGGCGTGCCAGGTTTGGATTCCACAACACTTGTACACGGTGGTCAGAGAATCCAAGGCTTTCAACCGTGGTAATTGCTGTATCCACGGTAAGCGTGGGGTCAATTTCAACATCCAAAGGAATATTGAGCTTATCCATTGCGCGAAGCATCAAATTATTGATTGCAATATCTTCCGCATCGGGCAATGCTAGATAAGACGGCTGTACATCGGCGGTAATAATTGCTTGGAATGCACTTTCTTCATTAAACGCAGGGGCAGCAGAGGTCGGAATCGGTAAAGATTCAAACAAACGAGCAACCGTACCGTAGGCGTTATAAGCATCACTTGCTGCAACAGCATCAGCAAAATTTGCGCCAATAGTAATGGTGAAATTACTCACAATACCCATTGCATAAATGCGCGAAATTAAGGTTGATGTATTATCTTCATCATTAAGCAATAAGCCCTCAACTTGATAAATAACATCATCAGTCAAAGCATCACGCCATAATAATTTACAGCTCACATTTTCAGGGGAAAGTGCCTGTGCATTTTTGGCAGCAAATGAAACCTCAAGCTCCACATTGTCGCCTAAAAACGAATGCGTGGTTAAGTTGATGGCGAATCCAGTTGCAACGCCAGCGCCTACAGCTAAAGTACCGTCAGCGGCTAGATTTAAAACGATATTAGTCATGGTGCAACCCCTACTCTAAGAGCCCAAACGAAAGGGAATTGATCTAATGCATCTTGCACAGCTCGATAAAATTTATTATTAGGCTCGTAGCCTAATTCAGCACGAATATTTTGTTGTGTGATGCGCATTGGCTTGTCGGTGCGCCCACGCCGAAACCGACCCACGATTAAACCATCGGTTAATCCTAATATGGGATTAGTACCTGTTTCGTCACGTGTGCCAGTGAACTGGATGCCAACCGCTTCACCAAGCAGTTTTTGTGTGGTAGCCATTTTATATAGCCCTCAAGTTTGCTTATGCTTATTTTGCGGCGACTGTGAAGTATTGATTTTGCAGACTTCCACTTTTGGAAGTGCAAGAAAGAGAGGTTGTAATTGGCAGCTAAAATTGGCTTAAATATCGTGGGGCAATGCACATGAAAACCGAAATCTTAAAATACAATCTGCACGACAGAGGGCGTAAATATACAGGGCAAGACCGTTCAAATGTTGATGTGTCAGCAATGATTCAGCGCATTAACAGCCCTGATACACAAGAGCTTGTCAGCACTGGTGGCTTACTTGGTTATTATGGCCATCAAATCCGCCAACGCTTCGGTATGATGCCTCCTGAAACTGCCATGATTGATGGTAAAAAGATTCACCTTGAGCCAGCGTTTAAGACAGTGCTTTTAAAAGCACACCCTGACGGCACGGTTGAGCATCAAGCTGAGTTTTTAAATAACGAAACAGGGCAATTTGTAGCTAACCAGTACAAGGCTAAGGTGGGTGGATTTAGCACTGCGGTAAGCTATGTGCAAAACGGATTAAAGCTCATTCCTAAACTTTTCGCAGGCTTTGATTTTGTATTTCAGCCAAATTTCGCAACCAATATTGGCAATGGCGTTTTGTTGGATGGCTTGTTCTGCAACGATGAAACAGTGCTGTTTGACTCAATTGAAAACGATGCGGTCCAAGCGCAATTGGCGCAAGTCTTAGAGCTTTCCATTGTTCAGAGCTATGACAATATTCATGCGCAAATAGCATTGATGCAAAAGAATGAGCAGGCAATGGATGTGATTCAGCGTGATATTGACCGTCAATCGAAGTACGCCGAAATTAAAGCCAAACAGATGCAAGATAAATTTGATGCCTGTATCGGCGAAACTCGTTCATTTGATGCGGTGCTGAATGATGCCAATAGCTTTTTAAATGCTGATCTCAATAAGCTAGAGCAGAAAGCCGATGATAATATGCCGAAATTATCCAAAATGCGCATGTGGTTTTAAGGGGCTTTATCATGGCATTACCTAAAACCGCATTAAAGCAGATACAGGACGCTTGGATTTATGTGCTTGCGGACTTTCGCGCATGGTGCAAGCCTGAAACCGAGCACGCCTACGCATGGAAAATGCGACCTTTTACGCAGGCAATTGCAGGCGCAAAGGGCAGTCTTGTTGATGATGCTGAGGGGCTTTTGGCAGAATGGCGCAAGAATGAAAATGCTGATGTATCTACTGGCATGACGGCATTTATTCCAGTGATGATTACCGCTATTGCGCCAATTCAAACGCCACCTGATACTTCGCAAATTGTTGGTATTCCTTACTGGAATACTGGCGCAGTAGGCGATACCAAGATGCAGTTTAGAACCATTAAATCTGCAATTCGTGCGCAAACGGTTTATTTCTCTACCAATCCGCATGATGCCAAAAGTATTAGCGACCAATTTTGCGCTTACTTTGATGACGATGTGAAGCGGCGCTTTCCAGTTGAGTTTTTAATTGGTGATCTTGAAAAGGTTGAGTTCAAGTTTACTGTTCTTGAAAACTCACTTTACCCTGACAATATTGTTACTGATGCCAAAAATCTGCATATTGTGAGCATTGATGTGACGATGGTCGGCGTGATACCGCATGTCGTTGGCTTAGGCGGGCAGTGGGATAATATTACAGATAATGGCTTTGACCCTAAAGATGGCTCTATGGGTGGCGGCACAGGCGGGCAAAATCCGAACCTTAATGATGTGGTGATTCAAGCGGATAGTTTTGATGAAGATAATAACCGTGACCACTGGCAAATCAAGGCTGACAAGGATACAGGCGACACCACGATTGAGCACAATCCTCCAGTACCTTAAAGCAATGTATTAACAACAAGGGCGCAAAATATGCGCCCTTGTTGTATTTATTCATCTTCAAGCGGGTCTAGGTTGCCATCGTCAGTATCAGCATCAACAAGGCTGCTAGTAGGCTCACCACCCATACTGCCGCCATCATCAGGCATTGGCGCACCTTTTAATCCCTTGGCAAGTGCTTGCGCATCTTCAAAGTCAAAGCCACCAATGCTTTCTAATAATTTGGCATTTTCTTCTTCATTCAAGCCGACTTCTTTTAGTGCGGAAAGGCTTTGTGATACCAGCATGAGCGTGTTCATGCGGGTTTGTTTGGTATTAGCAGCTTCGGCAGCAGCAGCGGTTTGGTCAGAATAAAAATCAAATTGCCAAGGATAATTGCCCTCCTCGAACATTTCACCAAAACGATAGCCCCAATCCAAATTGAGTAATTGGTCTAAAAATTCTGTAAGTGCTTGGCGTATCATAATTGATCGGCGCATGGTTTGAATGGATGTGCTAATAAAGCCACCATTACCCAAGCCGCCTGATAGCATATCAGCCCAACCAACCATGCTAGGGTCTAACCCCAGCCCACCCATTAAGCGGCGGATATTCACCATAAACACTTCCATGTTGATAGGTGCGCTGCGTTGCCCTTTCACATCACCAAGCGGGTTTAAAATTTGCTTATCATCCCACGTGGGCAAAACATGGTATTGCGTACCCCATATCGCTTCGCCACCAGCCAATGCTTCACGAATATGGTCGGCATGGCTTGCCATTGTGCTCTCTAAGCCTTTTTTGTATTCCTGTTGCTGTGCAGGCGGCATACCCGACATATTGATAGTAAGGAACATTTGACTGACGGCATCTGCAATTTGCTGACTATTCATTGCGGCAAGCGTTAAATTGACATTCCACCAAGCATCTTCAATTTCATATAAGAATGAGCCGCCAATATGCGCGGGCAATACTGGCAATTCACCCACATTATCCGTTTCAAGCATTTTTTTGACCGCCAAGCCCTCTACAATTTCCATTTGCGGAATGATGGAAACGCGCGGCATTTTCATGCGTAGCATTTGTACGCGGTTGAGCTGGCTAACGGTGCGCTGCCAATGTCTGCGCTCTAAAACGTGAAAGCCGATGTTTTTGTCTGCTTGTTCGTAGGCTTGCACTAATGGCGGGTAGGTGTATTCGTTGCATACTAAATGTGAAACGCCTTTGCCTTTTTCGCCATACACACGAACATAACCATCACCAAAAGAAATAGCATCACGGCATAGCTTGACCGCAATGTTGTTTATCATTGGCTCTAGGCATTTCCGCTGTTCTTCGAGCTGTCGTCTTATTTGCTTAACGTGGTTGTTATCGCTTTTTCTATATTGTTCTTTTGGTGTGATAAAAACCATTGTTGACCGTGCTTCATGCCCGCCAAGTGCTGCGCTGGCATGTATCCCCATTGCTTCCGCAATACTTGGGTCTTTAAGCATTATTTCCCATTTTGTATAAATATCTTTGCGGTGTCGGCGTATATTTTTTTCTGTATCAGCAGAACCTAATGCAAAAGGCGCAACTGCGTTATACATTGGGTCAATGTCTTTGGTTGTGGTGGTTACAGTGTGATTAGGTCGGCTACCAGCCATCATATAGGTGAGCCAATCTGAAAGACTTTTTGCCATGTCCGAAACTCTTTGCTTAATAAAAAGAGTTTATGGCAGTGTGGTGGGCTGTTTTTTTTAGACTTCCATACGTGGAAGTGAGCAATTTTTACAACAAAAATACCCGCCAAAATAACCCTAACAATTTGATTGTTTTGGTTATGGCATTATCAGACTTAAAAAGCCTAGTTGAATGGAAAGAGCTGTGTGTGCGTTATCGTTACGATATTACGCGCTTTTCTATTGAAGCCCTAGGAATGACACCTACATGGCAGCAAGAGTTGCTATTTCGCTCTATTGCGCGTGACGGTAGCCGTACCAGTGTGGCTTCTGGTCATGGAACAGGTAAAAGCCGTTCAGCAGGCGTTGTAGCCCTTTGGCATCTATTATTCCACGAAGATTCAATTACGCTTTTTACAGCGCCATCCATTACACAATTACGTGAAATTGTTTGGAAAGAAATATCAATTTGTTTAAACCTATTGCGCACCCATAATTTAGGCTGGCTGGCGGATTATGTTGCCATATTTGCCGAAAAAATTTACATCAAGGGCTATGATAAAAGCTGGCATGTCATTGCAAAAACAGCATCAAAACATAAACCTGAAAGTATTGCGGGGCAGCATGGTGACAACTATCTGCTATGGGGTGATGAAGCAAGCGGTATTGACGATAAAATTTATGACGTTGCTTTAGGAGCATTGTCGCACAAGGATAACCGCTGTGTACTCACTTCACAGCCAACGCGTAATGCTGGCTTCTTCTATGAAACACATCATCGGTTAAGCCATCGTAACGACGGGGCATGGACTTCGCTTACATTTAACGGTGAGCAATCGCCTATTGTGTCAGATGAAATGCTGCTTGAAATGCTGGAAAAATACGGCAGCCGTGATGATGCAGGCTACATGATTCGAGTCCGCGGCTTATTCCCTGATCTGTCGAATGAGTTTTTGGTAACGCGCACCCAATTAGACGAGTGCTATGTGGGTGATAGTTTGCTTACAGGGCAGCATGATGATTTTGGTTATGTGATTACTGTTGACGTTGGCGGTGGTGTGGGGCGTGATGATTCAACTATTGCGGTATCTAAAGTATGGGGTTATGCAAATCACGGAACAGATGCAAGGCGTGCAGAAGTTGTTGATATTCCACTATGTAAAAACAAAGATACCGTGCATGAAATTATGGGTATTATTGATGAGTGCTTAGTGACCTATCCGAATGCAACACTGGTGGTCGATGATAACGGTGCAGGCTTATTGTTGGGTCAAGAGTTACGTGCTCGAGGTATGTTCTACAAGTCGGCAAAATGGGGCGGGCAGTGCTTTAGTAACGAAAATCGAAAGGATTATTTCAACAAGCGAAGCCAAGCGAATGTATGTTTAAGTCGTGCCATTGCGCAAGGTCGATTTAAAATCAAAACAACTAAGCATAAAGCCAAGATTCAAGAGCAAGTGACACGGATACCTTACACTTTTGATGAGCACGCCCGCTTTAAGGTGCTAAGCAAAGAAGAAATGTTGAAGCGTAGTATTCGCTCGCCCGACATTGCAGACGTTTTTGCTTATTTATTCTTAGAGGGTGTGGCATATAGTGAAGCATACAGTGATGGTTTTATGGTGCAAGATTCGGATATGCAAGACAACTGGCAAATGTTGGAACAGCAGGCGCAAGAGCTTTAACTTATCGTGCGTAATTCTCCACCTATAATCTCTGATTTAGGTGGAGGTGTAAGCACTAACGCCCTAATCAGGGCGTTCTTGTTTTTCGATATATTGTCTGATGGTATCAATCGTAGCACCCCCTGTCGTTAGCAAACAATACGCCCTAGTCCAAAGTACAGGCTTCCAGTAAAACTCTGCCAAATGCTTTGCAAACTCTTTTCTCATCAAACGGCTAGTCACCGTTTTCAGATTATTGATAAATTTACTTGGCATAATATTAGGGTGCATATCAAGCAGTAAATGCACATGGTCGGCTTCTCCGTTGAACTCTAATAGCTCAACTTCCCATTTTTGGCAAAGGTCGGTTACGATTTCTTTTAGCCTATCGAGCATAGCTGAGGTAAAGCATTTTCTGCGGTATTTTGTGACTAACACTAAATGAAAGGTTAGTTTATAAACGCAATGATAATGGGATTTTAGTTGATTACTCATAATTGACACTAAATATAAATAATGCTAAATTATACCCATATTTCAATCAGCTAACAAGCCATGCTCAAAGCCTACAAATACAGAATTTACCCAAATCTTGAACAGCGGATGCTCATTGAAAAGCATTTTGGCTGTAGTCGGTTTGTGTTCAATTGGGCGTTGGCATTGCAAAAACGCTACTATGCCATGTTTGGCAAGTCGTTATCTCGTACCCAAATCCAAAGTCAGTTAGTTAAGAAAAAGAAAACAGGCAAGTTTGCATGGCTAAACGAGGTCAATAGCCAATCGTTACTTAATGCCTTGCTAAATGTCTATACCGCCTTTACCAATTTCTTCAAAGGTCGTGCCAAGTTTCCACGGTTCAAATCTAAAAAAATCCCACAGCGAAGTTATCAATGCCCTCAGCATTGCACAGCAAACTTTGAGCAGGGAGTTATCAATCTACCTAAAATAAAAGGTATCAAAACCGTATTTAGCCGTGAGTTTGAGGGCAGGGTTAAGACAGTAACGATTAGTAAGACAGCAACAGACAAATACTATGCAAGTATTTTAGTTGAAAACAATGAAGTTGTACCAACACCTACCACAATAGAGCCTAGCCTAACTGTTGGTATTGACTTAGGCATCAGCCACTT
>JACCEC011547986.1_pt1 | contig 12707 bp, 10 predicted proteins | sample 7450121 | NCBI WGS metagenome assembly JACCEC01 (sample SAMN15323455, study PRJNA562643) | freshwater metagenome | isolation source: river surface water | place: USA:Blue River Watershed | collected 2017-08-18 | reverse complement strand
CTGCGCATGAGCAGCCCCTTCAACGCCGGCTACTGGCTCAGCGCGGCCTGATCCGCACCGCCAGCCTGTGTGAAAAAAGCCCGGCATGCCGGGCTTTTTCTTTGGGCGCTGCGAAGGCCTGAGCCCCGCGGGATCGGCCCGGAGGAATCAGCCGCTGGCGGGGCGGGACTCCAGGGCGAGGTCCACGTATTCCTGCACCGGCACTTCCTCGGCGCGGCGCTGTAGATCAAAGCACGGAGCCATCCCGTGAGCCTCCAACCACCGGCCCAGGGTGTGGCGCAGCAGCTTGCGGCGCTGGCTGAAGGCCACCTGCACCAGGGTCGAGAGCCGGTCCGGGTCCACCGCGGCGGGCTGGGGACGGGGCACCATGCGCACCACCGCGCTGTCGACCTTGGGCGGCGGGTCGAAGGCCTCGGGCGGAACGAAGAGCACGTCCTCCATGTCATAGCGCCACTGCATCATCACCGACAGGCGGCCATAGGCGGCGGTGGCGGGCGCGGCCACCATGCGGTCGATGACCTCCTTCTGCAGCATGAAGTGCTGGTCCTGCACCAGGCTGGCCACCGGCAGCAAATGGAACAGGATGGGCGAAGAGATGTTGTAGGGCAGATTGCCCACAATGCGCAGCGGCGCGCCCAGGCGCTCGCGCAAGGCGGCGAAGTCGACCTTGAGCACGTCGGACTCGACCACGTCGAGCTGCGGATGGGCCCGCAGACGGACCGCCAGGTCGCGGTCGAGCTCGATCACGGTGAGCCGGCCCAGGCGCTCGACCAGGGGCTGGGTGAGCGCCGCCAGGCCCGGGCCGATCTCGACCATGGGCTGGCCGGGGCGCGGGTCGATGGCGCGGACGATGGCGTCGATGATGGCGCTGTCGTCCAGGAAATGCTGGCCGAAGCGTTTGCGGGCGACGTGCTTCACGGACGGGGGCGGGCGGAGAAGCCGGCGCTCACTGCGGGGTCTCGCGCAGCTGCACGAAGGCGCGGCCGCGCACGTCCTGCACCCAGCGCGCCGTGGCCTCGCCGAGCTTGCGCTCGCGGACCGCATTGCGGGCGGCCTCGCGCTGCTCGCGGGGACCGAGGGCGGCCTGCCGGCGCTGCAGCAGCTGCACCAGGTGGACGCCGAAGCGGGAGGTGAAGGGCGGAGCGATCTGGCCCGGCACCAGGCTGGCCAGCACCGCCTCGAACTCGGGCACGAACATGCCGGGGTTGGCCCAGCCGAGGTCGCCGCCGTTGGCCGCGCTGCCGTCCTGCGAGTGGTCGCGGGCGAGCGCGGCGAAGTCGGCCTGGCCCGCCTCGATGCGGCGCTTGTACTCGGCCAGGCGCTCGCGGGCGGCGGATTCGGTCAGGCGGGGGCCGGGGCGCAGCAGGATGTGGCGCGCCCGCTGCTGGGTGATGGTGATGAGCGGGTCCTGCTGCTTTTGCAGCACCTTGAGCACATGGAAGCCGGCGCCGGAGCGCAGCACCTCGCTCACGCCGCCGGCGGGCAGGGACTGGGTGGCCTCGGCGAAGAGGCTGGGGTAGCGGTCGGCCGGGCGCATGCCGAAGGCGCCGCCGGTGGCGGCGGCGTCGGGGGCGTCGGAGGCCTCGCGCACCAGCGCGGTGAAGTCCTCGCCGGCGAGGGCCCGCTGACGAATCCGCTCGGCCTTGGCCTGCAGGGCCTGGACCTGGGCCGGCGAAGCCGTCTCGGGCACGTTGACCAGCACCTGGGCCAGGTTCAGCGACAGCGCCTGCGGGCCGTTGGCGGCCTGCTCGCGCAGGAAGTCGTCGATCTCGCGCTCGGAGACGGCGATGCGGCCCTCCACCTCGCGCTCGCGCACGCGCGAGAGGGTGATCTGGCCGCGCAGGTCGTCCCGCAGCTGCCGGGGCGTCACCCCGTCGGCGGCGGCGCGGCGGCGCAGTTCGGCCACGTCGATGCCGTTCTGCCGGGCGAGGTCCTGCTCGGCCTGGTCCACCGCGGCCTCATCGACACGGATGCCCGCCTCGCGCGCGACCTGCAGCTGGGCGCGCTCGCTGATCAGCTGGTCCAGGATCTGGCGCAGCAGGGCCTCACGCGGCGGCGGGTTGCCGCCCTGGCGGGCCAGCTGCTGCTGCAGGCGCGGCAGCCGGGCCAGCACCTCGCTGTTGGTGATCGGTTCGGAATTGACCACCGCCACGATGAAGTCGGCCGCCTTCGGCTCGGCGGGGGCGGTGGGGGCAGCGACCTTCGGCTCGGCGGCCTGGGCGGCCAGGACAAGGCCGGCCGCGGCCAGGGCGGCCAGCGCAGGGGCCCAGCGGGCCATCGGGAAGAAGCGGGCAGGCATCCGGTCAATCGTAGCGGGTGAAGCGGCTGGGCGGGGCGACCTGGCCGCGGAGGAATTCGTAACGGGGGATCTGGGTCCGCAGGGTCCCCAGCACGTTGTCGCCCAGGCGGGAGAAACCGACCATCTCGACCTGGAACAGCACGCGGGTGAGGCCGGTGAGCGTACCCACTCGCTGGCGCTCGACGACGACACGGCCGACCCAGCAGCAGCCATCGTATTCGACCCCGAGGACGGAGTCGATCAGGCGCTTCTCCACCAGGTTCATGTTCAGCCGGCCGACGCTGTACCAGCGGTTGCCGGCCGGGTTGGCGCCCGGCGCGGTGTCCTGGCCGCGGTCACCCCAGAGGTCGTTGATCGGCCACTGCCAGCTCAGGTCCACCTGCCCGTTGTTGTCACGCTGGTAGCGGTAGGCGGCCTGCACCGCGCGGAAGCGGGTGGGCGCGTAGCGGGCGTTGACGGTGGCGCGCTCGGACTGGCGCAGCTTGGGGTTGTACTGGGCGGTGAGGTCGCTGGTCCACTGAGGCGTCCAGTTGACCTGGCCACCCACCAGCAGGTCGGAGACCTGTTCGGTCTGCGGCGCGTCGGTCGCGGCCAGGGTCACGCGCTGATCGGTGAAGCGCAGGCGCTGGGCCACGCCCACCCGCGCCAGCTGCGCGCCATTCTTCTCGTCGAGGAAGCGGCTGGTGGCGCCCAGGGTCAGCAGGTTGTTGTCGGAGATGCGGTCGCCGCCGACGAAGGCGTTGTCGCTGAAGATGGTGGCGAAGTTGAAGTCGGTCGCGCCCGAGTCGTAGTTGGGCAGCTGGCTCTGCGCCCGGTAGGGGGTGTAGACATAGTAAGCCCGCGGCTCCAGCGTCTGCAGCAGGTTGCGGCCGAAGAGCGAGGTGTCGCGCTCGAAGAAGACGCCGCCGTCCAGGCTGAAGGTGGGCACGCTCACCCCCGCGGTCTGCAGGCCGGAGCCGGACAGGGCCGAGTCGAACTGGTAGTGCCGGGTGTGCAGGCGCAGCTGCGGGGTCACAAAGGTGGCCGGGCTGCGCCAGGTGCGCGACAAGGTGCCCACCAGCATCGTGCGCTGGGCATTGGGCTGGTTGGTGAGTGCGCTGACCGACTGGAACTGGGTGTAGTCGGCCTCGAGCTGCGCGCGCAGGCCGCCGGAGAGGTCGTCGGCGTAGCGCGCCGTCAGCTGGGGCAGCCGGTCGTAGGGCGGGACGATGGTGTCCGGGCTTTGCAGCGTCTGCCAGGACACCGCGCGGGCGGCATAGGACCAGCGCGAGGCCGACGGGGTCCAGGTCAGCGCGGCCTCGCTGCCCAGCAGGCGTTGGGCCTGGGTGATGCTGTTGCGGCTGAAGTCGCGCCAGTAGTCGTTGTCGCTGACCCGGTTGACCTTGAGGTTGAAGCCCAGGCCGCCCGGGAAGGGCTCGCGCAGCAGCCGGTCCTGGTGGTCCAGGCCCAGGGCCCAGCGGTTGCGGCCGTCCTGCAGCTGGTCGCCGGGCAGCACGTTCAAGCGGGCGCGGCCCCGGAAGTCGGGCTCCAGGTAGCGGAAGTCGGTGGCCAGCTCGGCGCCCCGGCGTCCCATCAGCGTGGTGGTGAAGGTCGCGTCCCGGTTGGGCGCGATGTTCCAGTAGTAGGGCACCGCGACCACGGTGCCGTTGACGTTGTCGCCGCCGGTGGTGGGCGGCAGGAAACCCGACTTGCGCTGGTCCGACAGCGGAAAGCTCAGGTAGGGCAGGGGCACGACCGGCACGCCGAACACGCGCAGCACGGCACCGGTGGCCACGCCCACGCCGGCCTCGTTGTCGAGGCGGATGTCCTGCGCGGTGAGCTGCCAGGCCGGCCGCCAGCTGCGCTCGTCCTCGCGCTGGCAGGTGGTGTAGCTGGCCTGGTGGATGGCGGTGCGGTCGTTGTCGATGAAGTCGATGCGCGCGGCCTCGCCATGCGCATCGTTCCTCAGCAGGCGGTACCGGGGCCCATTGAAGAAGCCGTGGAAGGCCTCGACCTCGAGCTCCAGCTCGGGCCCCTCGAAGACGTCGCCCGCCCGGTTGACCCGCACCTGGCCGGTGGCGCGGGCGGTGTCGGTGGGCTGGTGGTAGTGGATGCGGTCGGCGCGCAGCACGGTGTCCCCGCGCCGCAGCACCGCGTCACCCTCGATCGTCGCCTCGAGTTCAGTACGGCCGGTGATGCGCGCCCCCTGGATGAAGACGGGCCGGCGGGCACGCTCTTCGCCGGGAATGCGCGGCTGCAGCAGGGGGCTGCGGTTCAGACGCAGCGGGAGGTCCTTGTCCGCTTGCGTCTCGGTCGGCACCTGCGCCTGCGACCAGGCCGCCATCGGCAGCGCGGCCAGGCCTGCAGCCAGCGCCACGAGGCCCAGGGTCCCGCGCAGGCCGGCGGCGCCGCGAAGCGGACGGGCGACAAGGGCGAAGGGCAGGCGAGTGGGCATGAAAAAGTGCGGAAACCGGGGCCCGCAAGGGGCTGCAACAAGCCGCCTGGCGCAGGGAAGCGCACAGGCGGCTTTGTAGAATCGATTATCCATGAGCGATCCCACCGTGCAGACCGTGACCTGGGGCGATTCCGCGCGCCAGGCCGCCTTCGAACACTGGCTGTCCGGCCAGCGGCAGACCCACCGCCTCGTGCCGCAGAGCCTGCGGCCGGCCTCGGCCGACGCGAGCTTCCGCCGCTACCTGCGCATCGACGACGAGTCGGGCCAGAGCCTGATCATCATGGACGCGCCGCCCGACAAGGAGAACTGCCGTCCCTTCGTGAAGGTGGCCGGGCTGATGCAGGACGCCGGCCTCCTGGTGCCGCGCATCCTGGCCTGGGACGAACCCCAGGGCTTCATGCTGCTGGACGACCTGGGCCGCCAGACCATGATGGAGGTCATCGACCGCGAGCGCCCCGAGGCCAACCAGGGCCTGTACCTGCGCGCGGTCGACGCCCTGGTGACCTGGCAGCAGGCCTCCCGCGCCGAGGTGCTGCCGGCCTATGACGAGGCCCTGCTGCTGCGCGAGCTGCAGCTCTTCCCCGACTGGTACCTGGGCCGCCACCGCAGCGTCGCGGTCGAGGGGTCGATGCGCGAGTCCCTCGACGCGACCTTCCGCCTGATCATCCAGCGCAACCTCGCCGCGCCCTCGGTGTACGTGCACCGCGACTTCATGCCGCGCAACCTGATGATCCCGGGCCGCGAGGGCGAACCGCGCCTGGGCGTGCTGGACTTCCAGGACGCGGTCTACGGTCCCATCACCTACGACGTCGCCAGCCTGATGCGCGACGCCTTCCTCAGCTGGGACGAGGAGATGGTGCTGGACATCACCGTGCGCTACTGGCAGGCGGCGCGCAAGGCCGGCCTGCCGGTGGACGCCGACTTCGGCGAGTTCTGGCGCGGGGTCGAGTGGATGGGCCTGCAGCGCCACCTCAAGGTCGCCGGCATCTTCGCCCGCCTCACCCTGCGTGACGGCAAGCCCAAGTACCTGGCCGATGCGCCGCGCTTCATCGCCTACATCCGCGCCACCGCCCGTCGCTACCGCGAGCTGGCGCCGCTCCTCAAGCTGGTCGACCAGGTCGAGGGCACCGAGCTGACCGAGGCCTTCAGCTTCGGCCGCAGCTGAGGGCCCCCGAGCGCAGCCGTCCTCCATGCCCCGCATCCACTGCCCCGAGCCCCTGTCCGAGGGCGCGCTGATCGCGCTGCCCCCGGGCGCGGCGCGCCATGTGCAGGTGCTGCGCATGCAGCCGGGCGAGACGGTCACCCTGTTCGACGGCCACGGCGGCCAGTGGCAGGCGGCCATCACCCGCATGGGCCGCAGCGAGGTGCAGGTGCAGGTGCAATCGCACGAGGCGCTGGAGTGCGAGGCGCCACGCGCGGTCTGGCTCGCGCCGGGCATGCCGGCCAATGACCGCATGGACTGGCTGGTGGAAAAAGCCACCGAGCTGGGGGTGGCCGGCATCGCGCCGCTGGTGACCGAGCGCAGCGTGCTGCGTCTGTCAGGCGAGCGGGCCGAGCGCAAGCAGGCGCACTGGCAGGGCGTGGCCGCCGCCGCCTGCGAGCAGTGCGGCCGCAACCGCCTGCCGGCGATCGACATGCCGCAGGGCCTGGGCGGCTGGCTGGCCGCCATCGCCGCTATGGAAGCGGACATGCAGGCCGACATGCAGGCGGCGTCCGGCGCCAGCCACCCGGCCGGCGGCGTGGCGGTGCCGCGGCTGCGCCGCCTGGTGCTCTCGCTGGAAGGCGGCGCCCGGGCGCTGGCGCAGGTGATGGCGGGCGATGCGGCCACGCCCGTGGTGCTGCTCTCGGGTCCCGAAGGCGGGCTGTCGGCGCAGGAGACCGCGCAAGCGCTCGCCGCCGGTTTCGAACCGGTGACCCTGGGCCCGCGGGTGCTGCGGGCCGAGACCGCGCCGCTGGCGGCGCTGGCAATCCTCACCGCCTGACCTGGATCAAGGCCTGGCGGCCTTCCATCCATCGCCGAAATCAAGAGGCCGGACGCTGGGCAATTCGGGCATCATCGGCCGATGAACGTCCGCCTGCTCCTCCTGGCCGTCTGCCAGGGCCTGTTCCTCACCAACAACGTCACCTTCATCGCCATCAACGGCCTGGTGGGGCTCGCCCTCGCGCCCGTGCCCTGGATGGCGACGCTGCCCGTCATGGGCTATGTGGTGGGCGGCGCGCTCTCGACTGGCCTGGTGGCGCGTACCCAGCACCGCTGGGGCCGCCAGCGCTCCTTCCAGCTCGGGCTGGTGGTGGCCCTGGGCTCGGCGCTCCTGTGCGCCTGGGCCGCGGTCTCGCGCAACTTCGGCCTGCTGGTGCTGGCCACCGTGGTGGCGGGCTACTACAACGCCAACGCCAACCTGTACCGCTTCGCGGCCGCCGAACTGGCAGGCCCCGAGGGCAAGGAAAAGGCGGTGTCCTGGGTGATGGCCGGCGGCCTGATCGGCGCGGTGGCCGGGCCCAACCTGGCGGCCGCGGGCCGCGACCTGCTGGCGGTGCCCTTTGCCGGCGCCTACCTGGGCCTGGGCGCGGTGGCGGTGGCCGGCCTGGCGCTGATGTCCTTCCTGAATTTCCCGCCGCCGCCCGTGCCGGCCGCGGGCGCCGGTGGCGAGGGCCGGCCGCTGGCGGCCATCATGCGCCAGCCGGTCTTCATCGTCGCGGCCCTCTCGGGCGCGCTGGGCTATGGCGTGATGAACCTGCTGATGGCGGCCACGCCGCTGGCCATGCAGCAATGCGGCCTGCCCTTCGGCGACGCCGCCTTCGTGCTGGAGTGGCACGTGATCGGGATGTTCGCCCCGGGCTTCTTCACCGGTAACCTGATCAAGCGCTTTGGCGCGGTGCCGGTGATGGCCGCGGGCGTGGCGCTGAACCTGGCCTGCATCGCCATCGCCCTGACCGGCGTCAACCTGCACAACTTCCTCATCGCGCTGTTCCTGCTCGGTGTGGGCTGGAACTTCCTGTTCACCGGCTCAACCACGCTCTCGCTCACCGCCTACACCCCGGCGGAACGCGACCGGGCGCAGGGCGCGCTGAACTTCTTCGTCTTCGTGACCATGGCGGTCACCTCGCTGTCCTCGGGCGTGCTGGTGACGACCCAGGGCTGGAACATCCTGAACGTGGGCTCGGTGCTGCCCGTGGTGATCTGCGCGCTGGGCCTGGCCTGGCTGGCCTGGGTGCAGCGCCGGGAGAAGGCGGCCGTCGCCGCCTGAGGCAGGCCCGGGCCCCGAGCCCGGCAAGGAACCCGCGACCCGGTCCGCCCTTGCGGCGCGCCGGGCCGCCTCGTTTTCAGGGCATGGCGGCCATGACCTCGGCCACCGCCGCGGTCAGGCGCTTGGCGTAGGGCACGTGCAGGAACTCGTTGGGACCGTGCGCGTTGCTGCGCGGACCGAGCACGCCGCAGACCATCATCTGCGCCTTCGGGAAGCCGGCGCTCAGCATGTTCATCAGCGGGATGGTGCCGCCCTGGCCGATGTAGCCGCAGGGCGCGCCGAAGTGCGCCTGCGAGGCGCGGTGCAGGGCCTGCTCGAACCAGGACGTCGAATCGGGCGCGTTCCAGCCGGTGGCCGCGCCGCCGGGCTCGAAGGTGACGCGGGCCTGGTAGGGCGCGTTGTCCTCGAGCAGCGACTTGAGCTGCTGCACCGCCTGCGCCGCGTCCACCAGGGGCGGCAGCCGCAGCGAGAGCTTGAAGGCGGTGTAGGGGCGCAGCACGTTGCCCGCGTCCTGCAGCGCCGGGAAGCCCTCGGCGCCGGTCACCGACAGCGTGGGCGTCCAGGTGCGGTTGATCAGCGCCTGGACCGGGTCGGTGGTGGTGGGCAGGGTGAAGGTGGTCGAGCCCTCGCAGTCGTAGTGGGCCCAGGGGAAGCGCCTGTATACCTCCTCGCCCAGGATGGCGGCGGTGGCCTGCGCCTGCGCGAGGCGCTCGGACGGAACTTCGCAGTGGAAGGACTCGGGCAGCAGCCGGCCCGTCTTGCTGTCCTCGAGCCGGTCAAGCACCTGCCGCATGATGCGGAAGCTCGAGGGCACGAGGCCGGAGGCGTCGCCGGAGTGGATGCCCTCGGTCAGCACCTGCACCTTGAGCGTGCCCGAGGCCATGCCGCGCAGCGAGGTGGTGAGCCACAGCTGCTCGTAGTTGCCGGCGCCGGAGTCCAGGCAGATCACCAGGCCCACATCGCCCAGGCGCGGGCGCAGGGCGTCGACATAGGGCAGCAGGTCGCGCGAGCCGCTTTCCTCGCAGGTCTCGATCAGGCCGACGATGCGCGGATGCGGCACGCCCTGGGCCTTGAGCGCCTGCACCGCGGCGATGCTGGCGTAGACCGCGTAGCCGTCGTCGGCGCCGCCGCGGCCATAGAGCTTGCCATCCTCGTACTTGGGGGTCCAGGGGCCGAGGTCGCTGCGCCAGCCGCTGAACTCGGGCTGCTTGTCCAGGTGCCCGTACATCAGCACCGTCTGGCTGCCGGCGGCGGCGGGCCGGGTGGCGGCGACCTCGAAGAACAGCACCGGGGTGCGGCCCGGCAGGCGCACGACCTCGAGCGTGAGGCCCTCGACCTTCTGCGCCTCGACCCAGGTAGCCGCGTTGCGCAGCACCGTCTCGAGGTGGCCGTGGGCGGCCCAGTCGGGGTCGAACATCGGCGACTTGGCCGGGACGGCGATGTAGTCGGTGAGCTGGCGCAGGATGTCCGCGTCCCATTGGCGCGAGACCTGGTCCAGGGCACGGGCCGCGTCGAGCTCGGCGGCGGGCAGTTCGTGGTGCAGGGGGGCGTTCATGGGACCGACTTTAAGCCCTCGCCAAGCCCCTGCCGGCACGCGGGGTGAGGCGCCGCCGCAAGCCGCGTTGGGCGCCTTGCGGGTCTAGGCCTCTGCCTGCAGGGCGAGCGCCCCGCTGGCGCGCAGCTGGCCCACCTGCCGGGTGAGGAGTTCCAGGGTGTTGAGGCAGACCTCGTCGTCGGCCACCAGCAGGCTGTGGATGGCGACGGTGGCGACCATGCGGCCCGACTCCGGGTGCACGCCCAGGGTGATGCCGGGGTAGCTGCGGCACAGGTTGATCTCGAGGGCGGCGCGGTAGGCGGCCTCGCGGGCGTGGACTTCGGGCAGGCCGACGTCGCAGAAGAACTCGATCTGGTCGTTGTCGGCGTTGTGCCGCATGACCACGGTGCTGTCGTTGAGGACGAATCCGCCGTCGGCGATGGCCTGGTCGATGTCGGCTGCGTCGGCGTCGGCCAGGGCCCGCCGCACCACCCGGGGCATGAGCTCGGCGAAGCGCTGGGCCGACTCGGCCTGGGACCCCAGCATCGGCTCGAGGCCGTCGTCCTGCGGTCCGCCCATCACGGCCTCGAGGGGCCGGGCATGCAGGGAGGGGGCGTCGCTGGGGGACATGGGTCTCTCCGGAAAAAATCGGCGGGCCGGAGCCCGCGGTGCCGGCGGCGGCGTCCGGTCCGAGACGGTAGCGCCGGACCAGGCGCCCCGCCGGACGCGTCCGATTAATTCTAAAGAGCTAATCCGCTGACCACAAGGCGCCAGCCCAGGCCCAGCGCCCCGCAGCCGAGGATGACCGGGATGGCGCCCAGGCGGCCCCGCAGCAGCACCGCCAGCGCCAGGGCGGCCAGGCCCAGCGCCGGCCAGTCCAGGCCCAGAGGGCCTGCAGGACCCAGGGCGTCTCCCCGGGCCACCAGGACCACGAAGAACAGGCCCAGGCTGGCGATCACGCCCACCACCGCGGCGGTGATGGCGGCCAGCGGCGCGGTCCAGCCGGCGCGGCCCCGGGTCGATTCGACCAGCGGGCCACCGGCCAGGATGAAGAGGAAGGAGGGCAGGAAAGTGAACCAGGTGGCCACGCAGGCCCCCAGCACGCCCGCGGCGGCCAGCGCGTCGGGCCCCAGCACCTGGCGGGTCCAGCCGCCGACGAAGCCGACGAAGGCCACCACCATGATCAGCGGGCCAGGCGTGGTCTCGCCCAGCGCCAGGCCGTCGATCATCTGGGCCGCGGTGAGCCAGTGCTGCTGTTCGACCGCGCCCTGGTGCACGTAGGGCAGGACGGCGTAGGCGCCGCCGAAGGTGACGAGCGCCGCCTTGGTGAAGAACCAGCCCATGGCCGCGGGCACGCCGTCGCGGCCCCAGGCCGCCGCGAGCGCCAGCCAGGGCAGGGCCCAGAGCGCGGCGCCAGCGGCGATGACGCGGGCCAGGCCGGCGCGGGTGAAGCGCGCATGGGCCGGCGGCGGGGTGTGGTCGTCGATCAGGGCCGGCAGGTGGTTACCGGCGGCGGCGTTCGCAGGGGCCGCGGGGCCCGCAAACTGGGCCGGTGCGAGCCGGCCGCCGAACCAGCCCGCCAAGGCCGCGGCGGCGACCACCGCAGGGAAAGGGATCTGCAGCCCGGCGATGGCGACGAAGGCCGCCAGTGCGATCGCCCATCGCCAGGGTCCACGGGCGGGGTGGCCGAGGGTTCGGCTGCCCAGGCGCCACACCGCCTGCAGCACCAGGGCCGCCACCGCTGGCCGCATGCCGGCGAAGAAGCCGGCCACCGCCGGCAGGTGGCCGAAGGCGAGGTAGACCCAGGAGAGGACGATCAGCAGCAGCAGCGAGGGCAGCACGAACAGCGCGCCGGCGGCGATGCCGCCCCAGGTCCGGTGCATCAGCCAGCCCAGGTAGGTGGCCAGCTGCTGCGCCTCGGGCCCGGGCAGGACCATGCAGTAGTGGAGTGCGTGGAGGAAGCGGCCCTCGGAGATCCAGCGCCGGCGCTCGACCAGCTCGCGGTGCATCAGGGCAATCTGACCGGCCGGGCCGCCGAAGCTGATGCACCCGAGCTTGAGCCAGAAGGCCAGGGCCTCGCGGCGCGGGATGGGGTCCACCTCAGCCCCGCTCGAAGCGGAACACCGCGGTGGAGGCGCGGGCGTTGGGCAGGAAGCGCACCTCCTGGCCGTCCTGCAGGCCGAAGGCGTCGAGGATGGACAGGCGGTTCTTGGTCGCCAGCACTTCGAAGTCCTTGAAGGTGCCCACCCGGATGTTGGGCGTGTCGTACCACTGGTAGGGCAGGCGCCGGGTGACCGGCATGCGACCGCGCAGCACCGCGAGGCGGTTGGGCCAGTGGGCGAAGTTGGGGAAGGCGACGATGCCCACCCGGCCCACCCGGGCCGTCTCGACCAGCATGGTCTCGGTGTTGCGCAGGTGCTGGAGGGTGTCGATCTGCAGCACGACGTCGAAGCTGTCGTCGTCGAACATCGCCAGCCCCTCGTCGAGATTGAGCTGGATGACGTTCACGCCGCGCTTCAGGCAGGCCAGCACGTTGGCGTCGGCCAGCTCGACGCCGTAGCCGGTGCAGCCGCGTTCGCGCATCAGGTGCTCGAGCAGGGCGCCGTCGCCGCAGCCCAGGTCCAGCACGCGCGAGCCCTGGGGCACCAGGCGGGCGATGGATTGAATCAGCTGCTTGTCGCTCATAGGGCCCCCACGCTCGGCACTGCGTGTCCTTCGCTGCCCCCCGACGGGGCGCGAGCTTGCTTGAGGCGGCTCGGCGCTGCGCTCATGCCGGACCTCCGGGTGCAGGCAGGTCCATCGCGATGCGCCCGAACCAGGCCCGCACTGCCGCCAGGTAGCGCGGGTCGTCGAGCAGGAAGGCGTCGTGGCCATGGGGCGCGTCGATCTCGGCGTAGCTCACGTCGCGGCGGTTGTCGAGGAGGGCCTTGACGATCTCGCGGCTGCGGGCAGGCGAGAAGCGCCAGTCGGTGGTGAAGGACACGAGCAGGAAGCGCGCGCTGGCCGCCGCCAGCGCCCGGGTCAGGTCGCCGCCGAGGCGGCGCGCCGGGTCGAAGTAGTCGAGCGCGCGGGTGATCAGCAGGTAGGTGTTGGCGTCGAAGTACTCGCTGAACTTGTCGCCCTGGTAGCGCAGGTAGCTCTCGATTTCGAACTCGATGTCCTGCGTGCTGTAGGCCGGCCCATCGTTGTCAG
>JACCEC010355709.1_pt1 | contig 12707 bp, 7 predicted proteins | sample 7450121 | NCBI WGS metagenome assembly JACCEC01 (sample SAMN15323455, study PRJNA562643) | freshwater metagenome | isolation source: river surface water | place: USA:Blue River Watershed | collected 2017-08-18 | reverse complement strand
CGAAACGCGCGTGCGGGTCCCCGGCCCAATCGCACTGCTGAAGGCGAAGATCGCCAACGTGGCCGAGATCGCCCAGACAGGGTGCCAGGACGCTCGTCACGTCGTGATTCTCGCACGGCTCATGCCGGCGTATTTGTCGGAGCTGCAGGCCGCCGCCGCGGAAGGCCGCATGGACGAGCGCAGGTTGATCGAGCTTTTGGAGCGTTTGCTCAGCGAAATTACGACCACGCCGGCCACTCGTGTCCTCACGCAATTACGACTGGATTCAAAACAGTTCTTCGAAGGGCTCGGCCACGAGAAGCTGACCAAGCTGGGTGCATTTCTGACCAAGCGCCTTCCTCGCGCGCTTTGAACGTTCACGGTTCGTTGTGCTCCGCCGCGTGGTGATGGATCCGAGAGGCCGATCCGAGGGGGTCAGGTTGAAACGTGCAACAACCGGCGGTGAATCTGCCTCCTCTGGCCAGAGCAGGACGCGAAGGCGTGGTCACTGAGCTTTGTGGGTCCCTTTGCACCGCCGATGGCCGACATCTGGACCAAGGCGAAGCGGTCGGAGGTGCTGGCGCGGATCCGCGGGAGGGGGAACCGTACAACGGAGGTGCGCCTGGCGGCGATCTTCCGGGCGCACGGGATCACGGGCTGGCGGCGTCAGTAACCGTTGCCCGGGGCGGCCGGACTTCGCGTTTCCGGCGCGGCGGCTGGCGGTGTTCGTCGACGGCTGCTTCTGGCACGGGTGTCCGCGGCACGGCACGTTGCCGAAGGGCAACGCGCGGTTCTGGCGGGAGAAGATCGCGCGCAACCGGGAGCGCGACCGGGAGGTGGACCGCGAACTGCGCCGCCGCGGCTGGCGGGTACTCCGCATCTGGGAGCATGAATTGCGGCGCACGACCGAAGCGAGGGTGGTGGGGCGACTCAGGCGGAAACTCCCTGCGCCGGCTTGAGGTTTCGATTTCGCCGTCTTCGCGTCGGGTTCCTCGTGTCCACGAGGACCGGGTCTCGGGGCACGGGCCTGGCGACTGCTCTCCGCGCGTGCGGGCCCCGTGTGGGCGGGGCCAAAAGGGCCGGTGGCCAAGGGGCCGGCCCACGTCTGCCCTATCAGACGTTAATTGACTTATAGTCCGTTATATCTGACGTTGTTTCCGTGAGCGCTACGTCCTCGCTGCCCCTTCCTGCTGCCCATGCCCTTCGCAAACTGGGCCGGGAACTCGCTTTGGCCCGGAGGAAGCGCGGCATCTCGACCGAAGACATGGCGGCCCGCCTCTTCGTGAGTCGGGACACGCTCTGGCGCATGGAGCGTGGCGATCCGAAGGTGGCCGCCGGCACGTTGGCCACGGCGGCCTTCATCCTCCAGTTCCACGACCGGCTCGCCAACCTTGCCTCCCCGGGCGACGACGCGATCGGACTCAACCTCGATGAAGAGCGTTTGCCCAAGCGCATTCGGCGTCCCCAGGCATGAGCATCGAGGTTCACATCGATTGGCAGGGCACGACGCATCTGGTGGGGCGCCTGCACGCCGCCGAGCGCAACGCGGCCGTGACTTTCGAGTATGCCCGCGAGTGGCTGGCTCGCACCGGCTCGTTTTCCATCGACCCCACCGCTCTGCCGCTGGGCCCCAGTCCGGTTCACGGGGCCTCGTTGTTCGGGGCGATGCAGGACTGCGGTCCTGACCGCTGGGGACGGATCCTGATCGAGCGCGCCGTCCGCAAGCAGATCCTCGACCGCAAGCCCTACCGCGAAATCGACTACGTCCTCGCGCTCGACGACACCGCCCGGATCGGCGCCTTGCGGTTCCGCACCGAACCGGCGGGTCCCTTCCTCGCCGCCAATGCGGGCAAGCTGCCTCCCATGGTGAGCCTTGCCGTGCTCCTGCGGGCCGCTGATGCGATCCACGGCGAGACCGAAACCGCCGCCGACCTGCGCTTACTCTTCGGGGCCGGCTCGCCGCTGGGTGGTGCCCGCCCGAAGTCGGCGGTCACCCTGAACGACGGCCGGCTCGCCATGGCCAAGTTTCCCCAGCCCGACGACATGCGCGACATCGCCGCCGGCGAGGTGCTCGCCCTCCATTTGGCCAAGCAGGCCGGCATCAACGTGGCCGAGTCCCGACTCATCACGGTCGGCGGTCGCGGCGTGTCGGTCATCACGCGCTTCGATCGCGCAGGTGCGCAACGTCTGCCCTTCATATCCGCGAACAGCCTGCTGGGGCTGCCGCACGGTGAGCCTGGAGCCTACACCCTTCTCGCCGACGGCATCCGCCAGTTCGGTGACGACGTGACCGGCGACCTGCGTGAGCTCTGGCGCCGTCTCGTGTTCTCCCTGCTCGCGAGCAACTACGACGATCACCTGCGCAACCACGGCTTCCTGATGCGCACCGCGGGCAAGTGGTCACTCTCCCCCGCCTACGACCTCAATCCCGTCCCCGAGATCGAGCGCGCCCAGATGCCCAAGACGTCCATCTCGGAGGAGGCTTCTGACTCCAGCATCGAGGCCGCCCTGGAGGCCGCCCCGCGCTTCGGACTGAAGCCCAGCGCCGCGAAAGCCATCGTCCGCGAGGTGCACGCCGTGGTGGCCGACTGGCGCAAGGCCGCGAGGAAGCTGCGCATCCCGGCCCGCACCCTCGACGCCTACGCCTCGGCATTCGAACACCCGCTCATGGATGAGGCCGCGAAACTCCGCTGAACTTTCCCCCGCGGGCGACTGAACGGGGTCAGGCGAAACGGTCGGAGGTGATGGGGCCGGGACGAAACCAGCAACCTAGGTCTGCCCTCGGAATGGCGAGTCGGTGAGGCAGGGTCGGTGAATCCGGGGCTGACCCGATTGGTTCCAGGCAGGGCCGGCTTGCCGCATCCGCGGCTGCCGGCGCGGCCACACCCTCGCCGAGGCCGCGTTCCACGCCCGCAGTTGAGCCAAACTCGCATCCGCAGCCGCCGCCGCGGGCACAGCGGAGGTGATTTCGGCGATTTTCTACCGACGAAGTTTCGGGTTCACCTCGCGCGAATTTCCCGTGTGATTCGCGACGCCCCTCCCCGGCAAGCGCGTCACGGCGCCTGCTTTCCCCTTCCCTCCTGCCCCATGAAACCCCGTCATACCCTGCTGCTGCCGTTGCTCCTCGCCGCCTGCGCGGCCCCGCTCGCCGCCCAGACCGCACCCACCACCTCCACGGCGGCCGCGAAACCCGCCGACGCCGTCAAGCTCGACGAGTTTGTCGTCACCGGCGTCTTCAACGCCACCGAGGCCAAGAAGGCCACGACCGCCATCACCGCGGTCGACATCAGCGTGATCGCCGACCAGGTGCCGCTGAGCGCGGACGACATCCTGCTGAACGTCGCGGGCGTGTTCGTGAATTCCTCCCTGGGCGAGATCCGCGGCATGGTGTACTCGCGGGGCATCTCCGCCGACAGCAGCGACGGCGCGACGGGCCAGTACTACGTCTCGATGCAGGAGGACGGGCTGCCGCTCACGAACGTCAACTTCGGCAACTACAACGCCAGCTACTTCAACCGCCCCGACGGCACCCTGCAGCGCGTGGAGGCCGTGCGCGGCGGGAGCGCCTCGATCACGTCGTCGAACTCCCCCGGCGGCGCGTTCAACTACATCAGCCGCGTCGGCTCCTCGGAGTTCGGCGGGGAAATCCGCACCCGCTACGGCCTCGAGGGCCGCGCGTCGCCCCATTACCGGGTCGAGGGCGTGGTCGGCGGCCCGCTCGGGAAGAAGGGCTGGACCTACAGCGTCGGCGGCTTCTACCGCTACGCCGAGGGCCACCGCCCGGCCGATGGTTACCCGATGAACAACGGCTTCAACCTGCGCGGCAACCTGTACAAGGACTACGGCCGCGGCTCGGTGAAGATCTACGCCAAGTACCTCGACGACCGGAACCACTGGTACGAGTACCTGCTCGCCCGCGATCCGCAGGACCCGAAGCAGTACCCGGGGCTCAGCCGCTTCAGCACGAACCTCTTCCCGAAGACTTCGTTCCAGTATCCGCGCGAGTCCGACAAGACCTTCGCGACCTTCGATTCGGCCGACGCCGTGCGCTCCCGCCAGCGCTACGGCGGCGCCGAGTGGAAGCACGACTTCGGCGGCGGCTGGTCGCTCAATCACAACGTGAAGTTCAGCCGCAGCTGGGCCGATTGGAACTCGAGTTCGGGCGTCACGCCGCGCTCCCTCGACTGGCCCAATTTCTTCAGCAACATGGGCATCCAGTTCAGCGGCGGCGGCACGGCGCTCAACGGCCGCGTGCCCCCGGGACTTTACCAGTTCTACGACCGCGCGAAGGGCACGGTCCTCGCCGAGGTGACCTCCAACGGTTCCTACACCGTCAACGCCAACGCCATGGTCCAGGCCGGCCAGGTCGTGCGCTTCGCCAACCTGCCCAACCAGCAGATCCTCCCCAACGCCCTCTGGACGAACAACGGCCGCGTCGCCAACGAGCACATGGACGAGCTGATGGAACGCCTCTCCATCACGAAGAAGCTCGGCTCGATGTCGTTCACCTTCGGCGGCTACTTCGGCTACGCCGACATCTCCGACCGCCAGTCGAGCGGCGGCCGCACCGCCTCGCCCCTCACCGAGCAGCCGGAGCCCCTCGGCATCCGCTGGATCCCCGCCACCGCCGCCACCGCGCCCGCCGGCACCCCCGCCGCCACCCTCGCCGGCGTCGCCGGCTGGAACGGCCGGACCGTCCAGCTCACCAACCCCGAGGGCTTCACCGCGCTCGGCGTGGGCTACGTGCGCGACGAAGCGATCGCGCGCCAGCTCGCCTACTTCTTCGGCCACAAATGGGACATCACCCAGCGCTGGGGAATCGACTGGGGCTTCCGCGGCGAGAAGTTCCGCGTGAAGGGCTTCAACCAGTCCGGCGTGCAGAATCCCCTCGGGAACTGGGACCCCACCTACGGCGGCGCCGACGGCGACCCGCTCACGATGTACGACAACCGCTTCCAGATCCCCAACGCGGCCGCGAAGTGGTTCTTCGACAAGGACGTCCTCAGCTTCTCGTGGTCCGTCGCCACCAACTTCGTCATCGACAACGAGAACTCGTTCTACGTCCGGTTCGCCGATGGCGAGAAGGCCCCCGACTACGGGTTTTTCCGCAATTACAATTCGGTCTTCCGCCTCAACAACCTCCGCCCCAGGCCGCAGACGGTCGAGCAATGGGAGCTGGGCTACCGCTGGAAGCGCAAGGACCTCACGCTCACCCTCACGCCGTTCTGGAGCCGACTCGGCAACATCAACAGCAACCCCCAGGCCACCGAGGCCGACGGCGCCACGCCGTATTACCCGGATCCCATCTACAACATGGTGACGTCCTACGGCATCGAGCTCGAGGGCGAGTACCGCTTCAGCGAGCGGCTGCGCCTCCGCTCCGTCTTCACCTCCCAGAAGTCCACCAACACCATCTGGAAGGTGTTCGTCGCCGGCGTGAACGGCCGCGACGACGACAGCTACCTCGATTTCTCGGGCAAGCCGGCCGACAACAACCCCGACTTCATCCTCAACACCACCCTCGACTACCGCACCCGCGCCTGGTTCGCCAACGCCTCCTGGCGCCACATGGGCGAGCGCGCCGGCAACATCGCCAACGTCATCACCCTGCCCCGCTTCAACCAGTTCAACCTCACCGTCGGCTACACCCTCTCGCGCACGCGCTCGGTGAACCTGAACATCAACAACGTCCTCGACAGCGAGGGTGTCATGACGTGGCGCGGCTGGGGCATCAACCCCGGCGACCGCCAGAGCTACACCTCCCTCCCCGCCACCGGCCGCGACACCATGCTCCAATACGTGCCCGTCCAGCCGCGCGCCTTCTTCCTCACCTACACGCAGCGTTTCTGAGTCACCGCGGCCCCCGCCGCATCGTCATTCCCGCCGGCGCGCCGGTCCGCGCGCCCCAACCGTTTTCCATGACCCGCCGTCTCCAAATCCTCAGCCTCCTCCTCGTGCCCGCCCTCCTCGGCGCCGCCGAGCAGGGCAAGACCAACCCGATCCGGCCCAATCCGGCCGACCTGCCGCCGCCGGCCGACCCGGCCGCGATCACCGCGCCGCCCGGCTTCAAGGTGGAGATGCTCTACAGCGTGCCGCGCGCGGACCAGGGCTCCTGGGTCTCGCTCACCACCGACCCCAAGGGACGCATCCTCGCCTCCGACCAGTACGGCGGCATCTACCGGATCACCCCGCCGCCGCTCGGCACCACCGCGGGGATCAAGGTCGAGAAGCTCGACCTCGACCTCAACCGCGTGAGCGTGCCCGCCCCCGCGGCCGAGGAGCCCCGCAAGGGCAAGAACGAGAAGGCCAAGGAGAAATCCGGCCCCGTCGAGCGACTGGAAGTCGGCGCCCACGGCCTGCTCTACGCCTTCGACAGCCTGTACATCATGGTGAACGAGAATCGCGCCCGGGCCGGCCTCTGGCGCGCGCGGGACACCAACGGCGATGACCAGTTCGACGAGGTGAAGTACCTCCGCCCGTTGAAGGGCACCGGTGAGCACGGCACCCACTCCCTCGTGCTGTCGCCCGACGGCAAGACGATCACCGCGGCCTTCGGCAACTTCACCGACCTGCCGGCGCAGGTGGAGAAAACGCGCCCGACCGCCTGGGGCGAGGACCACCTCCTGCCCCGCATGTGGGACGCCCGCGGCCACGCCCGCGGCCGCATGGCTCCCGGTTCGCACATCGTGCGCTTCGACCCCGAGGGCAAGGTCTACGAGCTCTACACCATCGGCTTCCGCAACCACTTCGACCTCGCCTACGACCAGAACGGGGAACTGTTCACCTTCGACTCCGACATGGAGTGGGATCAGGGCACGCCCTGGTACATGCCCACGCGCATCAACCATGCCGTGAGCGGCGGTGACTTCGGCTGGCGCAGCGGCGCCGGCCGCTGGCCCGATTACTACGCCGACAGCCTCGGGACCGTGGTCGACATCGGCCCCGGCAGCCCGACCGGCGTCGTCTTCGGCACGGGCGCGAAGTTCCCGGCCAAGTACCAGCGCGCCTTCTTCGCCGCCGACTGGACCTACGGCACGCTGTACGCGATCCACCTCAAAGCCGACGGCGCGGGCTTCCGCGGGGAGCGCACCGAGTTCATCACGGGCAAACCCCTGCCGCTCACCGACGTCATCATCCACCCGCGCGACGGCGCCATGTACTTCGCCGTCGGCGGCCGCCGCACCCAGTCGGCCCTTTACCGGGTGACCTACGCCGGCCCCGAAAGCACGGCCCCGGTCGGCGCCCTGCCGCCCACGCCGGAGGCCAAGGCCCGCCGCGCCCTCGAGGAGTTCCACCGCGACGGGGCGGAGGCCTCGGCCGTCGACGCCGCCTGGCCGAGCCTCGCGAGCCGCGACCGCAACCTCCGCTTCGCCGCCCGCGTGGTGCTGGAGCGCCAGCCGGCCGCGCGCTGGTCCGACCGCGCCCTCGCCGAGCTGCAGCCCCAGGCCTCCATCGAGGCCCTGATCGCCCTCGCCCGCGTGGGCGACAAGTCCCTCCAACCGCGGATCATCGCGGCCCTGTCACGGCTCGACCTCCGCACGATCGCGCCCGAGCTGCGGCTGCCGCTGCTGCGCGCCTGGCAGCTCGCCTTCACCCGGATGGGCAAGCCCTCCGCGGAGGTGTGCGCCACCATCGCCGCGAAGCTCGATCCCCTCTTCCCGCACGCCGATCCGCTGGTGAATCGGGAACTCCTGCCCCTGCTGGTCTTCCTCGACTCCCGCCAGGTCGTCGCCAAGGCGGTGCCGCTCCTCAGCGTCTCCGAGCCCATCACCGAGACCGGCGAGGAGATCGGCGGAGCCGCGCTGATCGCCCGCAACGACCGCTACGCCACCGCCGTGAGCGGGGTGAAGGCCAACCGGCCCGACCGCCAGCAGATCGCCATGGCCTACACCCTGCGGCACGCCACCTCCGGCTGGACGCCCCGCCTGCGCACCGAGTTCTTCTCCTGGTTCCCGCGCACCGCCAATTGGAAGGGCGGCAACAGCTTCAGCGGCTTCATCCAGAACATCCGCACCGAGGCGCTCGCCAACGTCACCGACAAGACCGAACGGGCCGCCCTCGACGCGTTGTCCAAGCCGCCCCCGCCCTCCTTCGCCGCGCCTTCCGTGCTGCCCAAGGGTCCGGGCCGCCCCTACACGCTGGCCGAGGCCGTCGGCCTCATGCCGGCCAAGCTCTCCGGCCGGGACTTCGCCCGCGGCAAGGCGATGTACACCGCCACCGCCTGCATCATGTGCCACCGCTTCGGCAATGAGGGCGGCAGCGGCGTCGGACCCGACCTCACCGGCTCCGGCGGGCGCTACTCCGTCCGCGACCTGCTGGAGAACATCATCGAGCCGTCGAAGGTCATCAGCGACCAGTTCGGCGCCGAACAGATCGAGCGCCGCGGGGATGACCCGCTCGTCGGCCGCGTGGTCGGCGAGGAAAACGGCGAGCTCGTCGTCATGGCCAACCCGTTCATGCCCGACGAGAAGGTCCGGGTGAAGACGGCCGACGTCGTCTCCCGCCGTCCCTACGCCTCCTCGCTGATGCCCGCCGGGCTCATCAACGGCCTCAACGCCGAGGAAGTCCAGGACCTGCTCGCCTACCTGCTCAGCGGCGGCAATCCCTCCGATCCGATGTTCCGCCGGTAGGCGGGGCCGGGCTCCCGCCGCCCGTCAGCCGCCCGCGAGGCGGCGAACGCAGCGGCGGAGCTCCCGGAAATCGGGCGGCAGGAACACCTCCGGACGCGCCGCCAGCACCGCGGGGTCGCCGGCCCACGCCTCGCGCAACGCGCGTTCATGCTGCGCGGGCGTGAGCTCGAGCCAGTAGGGACAATCCACGCACGGGGAGCCGCTCAGCCTTACCGCGGCCTTTTCCGGATCCTGCCGCCGGCAGGATCCGTCCGGCGATCGCTCACGGTAGGAATCGCGGCAGCGCCGGAACTCGGGCTGCAGGCAGGCCTTCACCAGCTGCCGCACCGGCGTTCCCCAACGTGGATCGGCCACCAGTTCGCCCAGGACGCGCCGCTCGAGCGGACCGCACTCGGCCGCGGGCATTTCCACCGCCTCCTCCGGCCGGCCTCCGGGCGGCACGCGCGGCAGGCCCCGCTCCGCGATCACGGACCTCAGCCGGGCGCACACCCCCGCGACCTCCTCCTCCGCGGGTGCCGGAAAGCCGTTGGCGTGGAACCAGCGCCGCAGGCAGGCCCCGGCCAGGGCATCGAGTTCATCCGCCTGCTCCGCGTTCATCGCCGCGAGGACGTTACCTACCCGCCCTCGTGTCAACGGGGGCTTCTCGGTCGGTCTGATCGGCAGGAGCGGGACCAACCGGCGAATGGAAGGTTCACTTTTCCCCCCGCGGGCTCCATCAACTCGACATGCCCCTCCCCATCCTGCGGCGCATCGCCTGCGCCGTCCTTCTCCTGCTGCTCAGCGGCCCGGCCGCGCCCGCGGCCCGACCCGCCACCGGATCCGTCGAGGGCCGCGTGATGAACGCCACGAACGGAACCTACCTCGAGCGCGTACGGCTCACCGTCGACGGCACCCCGCTGGAAGCCTTCTCCGACGCCGACGGCAATTACCGGCTGGCGAACGTCCCGGCCGGTAACGCGACGATCCGGGCCTTCCGTACGGGACTTCCGCCGGTCTCGACCGTCGTGAGCGTTCCGGAGGGCGGCGTCGCGCGGCAACTCATCACCCTCGGAGAAACCGCGCCCGGGGCGGGGGTCGTGAAGCTCGCGAGCTTTGTCGTCGAGTCCCGCAGCATGGACGGGGCGGCGGTCGCGATCCACGAGCAGCGGTTCGCCTCCGAGATGAAGACCGTCGTGGCGGCCGATGAGTTCGGCCAGGTGGCCGAGGCCAACGTCGCCGAAATGATCAAGTTCCTGCCCGGGGTCGCCATCGAATACGGCGGTGGCAACGCCCGCAACGCGATGATCAACGGAGCCCCGGCGGCGAACGTGCCGGTGACCGTGGCCGGCTTCGACCTCGCGAGCGCCGGCGTGGGCGGGACGGGAAGGGCCGTCGCGCTCGACATGGTCTCGATCAATAACGTCTCGCGCGTCGAGGTCGTGCAGTCGGCCACGCCCGACTCCCCGGGCAGCGCGCTTTCCGGCTCGGTGAACCTCGTGCCCCGGAGCGCCTTCGAGCGCAGCCGGGCCGAGCTTCAGGGCAGCGTCTTCCTCATGATGCGCGACCGCGAGCAGACCCTGCGCCGGACGCCGGGTCCGACGCACGAGGCGAGGCGCAAGGTGCATCCGGGATTCGACTTCGCCTTCACCATGCCCGTGAACCGCCGCTTCGGCTTCTCCGTGTCCGCCAACCACGCCACGCAGTACTCGCCGCAGGACTGGGTGGAGCTGACGTGGCGCGGAACCACCGGGGCGATCGACGCGAACTACGCGCCAACCACGCCCGACCGTCCCTACCTCAGCAATTTCTCCTTCCGCGACGACGCGAAGGAGACCGGCCGCACCTCGCTCGGGTTCAGCGCCGACTACCGCGCCTCCGAGACGGACCGGATCTCGGTCTCGTTCCAATCCACCCAGAACTACGTCGATTTCTTCGCCCGCCAGTTCAACTTCAACATCCAGCGGGTCCTTCCCGGCGACTTCGGCCCGACCCACACGCGCGGCGCCGCCGGCGCGACCGGCACGGCCTCCTTCGGCAACATCCAGGTCACCAACAACGCCATCAACCGGACGAACCGCACGATGATGCCGACCCTGACCTGGCGGCACGACGGACCCGTGTGGCGGGCGACGGGGGGCGTGGGCTACTCCCGCGCCACCAACCGTGACCGCGACACCGACTTCGGCTTCTTCCAGGGCGCGAACGCCACGCGCGGCCGCCTGCGGATCTCCTTCGACAACATCGGCTACCTGCGGCCCGGCGAGATCACCGTTCGGGACGACAACAGCGGGGTCCTGATCGACCCCTACCGCCTCGACAACAAGGCGCTCACCACCGCGGCTTCAAATCCCCGCGACTGGAACGACTCCCGCCGCAGCTTCTTCCTCAACGCGAGCCGCGACTTCACGGGCCCGGTTCCGCTCACCCTCAAGACGGGCGCGGATCTCCGTGTCGCGGAGCGCGACGGCCGCGGCGGAACCATCAGCCTGACCTACGTCGGCCCCGACGGCTTGGCCGCGCCGACGCCGAACACCCCGGTGGGAAATGACAACGGGGCGGCCCCCTTCCTCGACGCGGAATTCTCGACCCGCACGCCCGCCTTTGGTTTTCCGCGAGTCGACTGGCTGAGCGCGACGAAGATCCAACGGGCCCATGCGGCCAATCCGGCGCACTTCACCACCAGCGCGGTGGACGCCTACAACAGCTTCACCAACCTTTCGAAGCATGCGGAGGAACGCGTGACCTCCGCCTATCTGCGCGCCGACGCCGCGTTGCTCGACCGCCGCCTGCGACTCACCACGGGCGTGCGCGCCGAACAGACCAACATTGAAGCGGAGGGACCGCTGAACAACCCGAGCGCGAACAACCGGAAGGGGGCCGACGGCCGGCCGATCGCCGGAAGCCTGCTGAATCCCGCGGCCTCGCTCGAGGCAAGGCGTCTGATCCTGACCGACCGCGGCCTGCGCACCTCCAAGGAGTACCTCCGCTGGTTCCCGAGCCTGAACGCGAGCTACAACCTGCGGGAAAACCTCGTGCTGCGGGGCGCCTACTACTGGTCGATCGGCCGGCCCGACTTCAACCAGTACGCGAGCGGGGTGACCCTGCCCGATCTCACGCTCGCGCCCGACCCCAACAGCGCGACGGGTCGGATCACCGTCAACAACGTCGGGATCAAGCCGTGGAAGGCCGAGTCGATCAAGGTTCGGGCCGAATACTACTTCGAACGGGTCGGCCAGGTCTCGATCGGCGGTTTCCGGAGGAACTACACGAACTTCTGGCAGACCCAGCGGGTCGCGCCGACCGCGGACTTCCTGGAGGGCTACGGCATCGATCCGGCAACCTACGGCCCCTATGAGTTCTTCACGCAGGCGAACCAACCCGGCACGTATTCGCTGACGGGAGCCGAATTCGATTACCGGCAGGCGCTCACGTTCCTGCCGGCCTGGGCGCGCGGCGTGCAGGTCTTCGCCAATGCCTCGGTCATCCGCGAGTCGGGCGTCGCCCTCGGCAGCAATTCCTTCGCGGGCTTCGTGCCCAAGGTGATGAACTGGGGCGTGAGCCTGACGCGCCCCTCCTACAACGTGCGCGTGCACTGGAACTACCGCGGCCGCCAACGCCTCAACTCCGTCGCCAACGCCGGCACCGAGCCGGGCACCTACCGGTACGCGAGCGAACGGCTGTACGTGGACGTGCTCGGGGAACTCCGGCTCAACCGGCGCGTCGCGCTCTTCATGAACCTGCGGAATCTCCGCAACGCGACCGAGGACTTCGAGACCTACGGGCCGAACACGCCCCGTTACGCCCGTCTCCGCAACCTGACCGACTTCGGCTCGCTCTGGACGATCGGGATCAAGGGAGGCTTCTGAACGGGCGCCGCCGCCCCCGCGGCGGCCCCGGACTCAACGCAGGGCGAGGTCGGCGCGCTTCACGTCCTTCACCTGCCACTTGGTGACGGTGAGGCCCTTGGCGCTGCGGGTGCTTACCGGGATGGCGGCGAGGTCGAACTCGAACTCGCGCACGCGCGCGCCGCTGCGGCCGTCGATGAACACCCTGAGCTTGCGCGGCATTTCCGCTTCGGTGCGGCTCACGTCGAGGTAGACCACCTTCGAGCCCTCGCTG
>JACCEC011420905.1_pt1 | contig 12708 bp, 14 predicted proteins | sample 7450121 | NCBI WGS metagenome assembly JACCEC01 (sample SAMN15323455, study PRJNA562643) | freshwater metagenome | isolation source: river surface water | place: USA:Blue River Watershed | collected 2017-08-18 | reverse complement strand
GCACACTTTTGGCGACATTGATTTTGTTTTTAAATGCCCGTCGAGAAAATCCCAGCGTCATTCTCTTATTTGTTATTGCAGCAGTTTTCGCAGCGCTAAGTGGACTGAAAAGACCAAGTCAAGAAGCAATTTTGCCTCGCCTAGTTAGCCACTCGGACTTACCAAGTGCAAGTGCGCTGATGAGTTTGCGTTGGCAGTTTGGCGGAATTGTTGGTCCCTCTGTCGGCGGCTTATTAGTAGCTGCTTACGGGGCCAGTGCTGGTTACTTAGTCGATTGCCTAACGTTCATTATTTCACTCACACTCCTTTCGAGAATTAAGAGCGTTCCACCACTTGTAAAACAGACTGCTCCTTCCCTAAAGAGTTTGATGGAAGGAGTCCAATACGCATATAGCCGTAAAGATTTATTAGGCACCTACTTAGTTGATTTAGCCGCAATGTTTCTTGCCATGCCCATGGCACTCTTCCCGTTTTGGGCAGATGAGATTGGCGCGCCTTGGGCGCTGGGGCTCTTTTATTCATCAATAACTATTGGTGCGGTGGTTGTAACTTTATTTAGCGGATGGATGCGCAACTATCCGCATCATGGAAGAGCAGTCGTATTCGGTGCACTGGGTTGGGGCATCGCAATTACACTGGCAGGAACAACAAACTCGTTAGCACTTGTCATCGCATCGCTTGTTTTGGCAGGGGCGCTGGATCAGATCAGTGCTTTATTCCGAGGTTTTATTTGGAATCAATCTATCCCGGATGAATTAAGAGGTCGTTTGGCAGGAATTGAGATGCTTTCTTACCTATTGGGTCCATTGGGCGGCCAAGCAAGAGCTGGTGGCATGGCAGCAATGACTTCACTTCGAACATCAGTCGTGGGTGGAGGTTTAATGTGTATTGGATTTGTAGCAGTGATTGCATCCCTAATGCCCAAATTTAGAACCTATGATGTACGCACCAACGAATTCGCGGTAAAAGAGGCAGAAATTCGCAAAAAACGGGAAAATATTTAAAATATTTTTTCTAGCTACCGAAAACTACCAATCAGTAACTTAATTAGATAAATTCGCAATTTTTGTAAAAAACCACTTTTTACGCATAAAAAGAGGGGGTTTTAACCTATTTTTTTCATACAAAACATAACTTTTTTAAAATGTAAATTGCGACACGCAGGCCTCTAAATTGTTCGCAAATAGTGGAAAGTTTGCGCAATAACTGTCACGATTTGCCTTGAAGCGGTTTGGGTGACGGATCCGGACCATTCTGAAAGGAACACAAGTGGCAAAACGTCGTAAGAAGGCAGCTGCTAAGGCAGCTCCAAAGCGTCGTCGCCGTAAGAAGGCAGCAGCTAAGGCTGCTCCAAAGCGTCGTCGTCGTAAGAAAGCAGCAGCTAAGAAGGCTGCTCCAAAGCGTCGTCGTCGTAAGAAGGCTGCAGCTAAGAAGGCTGCTCCAAAGCGTCGTCGTCGTAAGAAGGCTGCTAAGTAATTTAGCGCCAGTATTACAGAAAAAGCCCGGCTGCATATGCGCCGGGCTTTTCTCTTTCTTAAATGATTACTTACTTCCCTCTTCTATAAACTGATTTCGTAACTCTTCTGTAAGAGTCGTAAAAGTTGCTGTTAAATTTTCTTGGTCTTTATTTGAAAGTTGATCTATAAATCGCTTTCGAACGCTGGCAACATGATCTGGCGCTGCGGCAACTATCGCCTTCCAGCCTTTATCGGTCATTACTGCCCAATAGCCTCTTCTATCTTCGGAGCATTCTTCACGCTTTATCCAGCCAGCTTTCTCCATAACTTTCATACGATGCGAAAGTCGCGATTTCGAGATCATTGCAAGTTCTGCTAATTCGCTCATTCGCATCCGCCGACCTGGAGCTTCTGATAATTGCGCCATTACCTCGTAATCAGCCATCGAGAGATCGTGCCCCTCAAGGTCCATTTCTAAGGCATCTAAGAGTCTTCGTGAGGCGATGATGTAGGAGCGCCAAGCTTTCATCTCTTTGGGGGTTAGCCACTTCGTTTCACTCTTACGAGATGCCATGATTCAAGGGTACGTGAAAATTGAGATAGTTGAAAGTTGAACTATCGCAGGGTTCCGAAAATCTTTTATTTCTGAAATAGGCTCTCCTGCTATGAATCTGGAAAATCGTCCATCTCTAATTCGCTGGAGCATTGGCACGTTTCTGATTCTGATTTCCTGGCTGATTGTCGGCGCCTTGCTTACCGGATTTGCCGCCAATCTCTTTAATATCGATATTGCCGCACTGGCCGGAGAGAATCCATCGCTATTGGCCTCGTACCAGCCCTGGCAAGCAGCATCAACAATCCTGGTTTCATTCATACCGCTGCTACTTATGCCATTGATCTTGCAGAGATTCCTCTTAAAGGGTGGCTACCGCCAACTCTTTACTCGAAGCAATCAAAGCTTTGGCCGAGAAGTGCGGATCGGTGCAATGGTTATGGCTTCTATTCTCTTGATAACAGCAGTTCCAGATCTGACACTCAACTCAAGCTCATACGAGTGGACCTTTAATCTCAATAGTTTCCTTCCCTATCTTCTGGTAGCTGCAATCTTGATTCCAATGCAGACAACTGCCGAGGAAGTTTTTTACCGAGGATGGGTACAGCAACGTCTGGAAAATGGCAGAAGATCAATATGGTTTGTCTCAATTGCCAATGGTTTTTTATTTGCCCTCCCTCACCTAGCAAATCCAGAAGTTAATGGAGAGTTGTTCTTGGCAATTCTTGGCTATGGTGCGAGCGGTTTCATGTTTGCCTGGGTGACAATGCGGGACCAATCAATTGGCATTGCAGTAGGAGCGCACGCCGCAAATAACATTTTGGCAGGCCTCTTTGTTACGAGCGAAGATTCAGCGCTTCCAGCCGCGAGCCTTTGGACCACTCCAGCTGTTTCCTGGCTGCCATCAACAATAATTTCCTTAATGATGATTCCGTTATTTATCTGGCTAACTGGAAAATATAATAAATCGAAAGATTTAAATGTCCTTTAATTTCAAGTTAAATAACAAGATTGGTCGTGCCCGGACGGGAGTAATTACAACTCCACATGGCGAGATAAAAACTCCAGCATTTATCCCGGTGGGAACAAAAGCAACAGTGAAATCTGCCTTGCCTGAATCAATAACAGAGTTAGGCGCACAAGCAGTTCTCTCCAATGCTTATCATCTATATTTGCAACCAGGTCCCGAAACGATCGATGCCGCTGGTGGCTTATCCAAATTCATGAACTGGAATGGGCCGACATTTACCGATAGTGGTGGTTTTCAAGTCATGTCACTTGGCGCTGGCTTCAAAAAAGTAATTGATATGCAGGGAGATTCTCCCAACGCCGACGATTTAATTACGGATCGAAAAGAAAGACTTGCTGAGGTTGATGAAGAGGGAGTGACATTTAAATCCCATCTAGATGGCTCCATCCATCGCTTTACCCCTGAAATCTCGATGCAGGTCCAGCATCAAATTGGAGCTGACATCATCTTTGCCTTTGATGAACTAACCACTCTCTATCACGATAAGAAATATCAAGAAGAGTCTCTGGAGCGCACCAGACGTTGGGCGCTTCGCTGTTTGGATGAACATGAGAAGTTGACCCAAGAGCGCCACCATCGCCCATATCAGGCCTTATTTGGGGTATTGCAAGGAGCGCACTATGAAGATCTGCGAAAACGCGCTGCCAAAGATCTTGGAAATATGGAATCAAGTGGTCGATCTTTTGACGGGTTTGGAATCGGCGGCGCAATTGAGAAGGCTCGATTAGGTGAAATCGTAAGTTGGGTAGTTGATGAATTGCCAGAAGAGAAGCCAAGGCATTTACTTGGAATAGGTGAACCAGCCGACCTTTTCGCCGGAGTAGAAAATGGCGCCGATACCTTTGATTGCGTCGCTCCAACCAGAGAAGCGCGCACCAGCGCTGTTTACTCCAGAACTGGCAGGTTTAATGTTTCAGGCGGCAGTTATCGTAAAGATTTTTCTCCCATCGATAACGAATGCTCTTGCTATACCTGCCAGAACTATTCAAGAGCATACATAAATCATTTATTTAGAGCTAAGGAAATTTTAGGCCCAACACTCGCCACTATACATAACGTTTATTTCATCGTTGAGCTTGTGGCAAATATGCGTAACGCTATTGATGCTGGAAATTTTGCAGAATATAAAGCTGATTTCTTAAGCAGATATAAGAATGAAGTAAATTAATTGTAACTAGGTTTAACTGCAACATATCTAACTAGAATTGAAGCAACTACTGTTGTCAGAATTACGTAGGTAATTGTTATGGATTGAATTTCGGCGGCAAAAAATGCAGTTGAGGCAAGTCCGGCAATTACTATGGAAAATTCACCGCGAGGCAAGAGAATTGCTGCGATGCGAAGTGTGGCTTTTTCTTCCGTCATATCGCGTGCCACCCACCATGCAGTCAAGAACTTCGACCCCACTCCAAGAAATGTCAGAATCAATGCCGGAATCAAAACTTCTGGGATATCAGCAGGATTTGTCCGCAGTCCAAAAAATAGAAAGAAGATAGCTGCAAAGAGATCTCGTAATGGCGCCAACCGAACGCGTGCAACGATTGCCACATCACCAGTCAAAATTAATCCGACAAGGAATGCCGCTACTGCTCCAGAAAAACCGATGTATGTCGCAAGACCAGAAGCGACTAGGGCTGCACCAAATACCGTGAGTAACAAAGTCGCAGAATCTCCCATAATGACCGGGGCATGAGGCACGTGAACGCCTTTTGCAGCGAAGATGAGGGCACCTCCTGCAATAAGAAGTGCCACAGAGATTGAAATTAAACCGGTGACTAAACCAACTGCTGCCGCCAAAGCGCTAAGTATCGGCAAGTAGATGGCCAGAAACAGATCTTCTATTACAAGGATGCTTATTGCGCGTTTGGTCGATATTAGCCCGCCAAAAGAGCCATCTCTGATCAACTGCGCAGCGATACCGGATGATGATACGTATGTAACGCCAGCAAGCACCAAAGCGCCGAGCCATCCCCAGCCTAGAACATAACCGACGAGCAGTCCTGGCGCCGCATTAACTATCAGATCGATTGCTCCGAGAGATCTTCGCTCTTTAACTGATGAAACAAGTTCACTTGCAGAATATTCAAGTCCAAGAAGTAGAAGCAAGAGAATCGCACCAAGTTGAGCACCAAGATTTAGAAAATCATCACTTAGATTTAAGGCGACAATTCCCCCATTCCCAAAAAATAAACCAGCTAGAAGAAATATTGGCACTGCAGAAAACCTTATTTTTGAAGCGATGAAGGCGGCTATTCCCAAAGCCACTAAAACAGAGCCAATCTCGCCGATTACAAGACCATCTTCTTTTGTTAATGCGGCAGAAAGTTCAATCATTGGCTGTTACGCCTTAGCGGCAGTAATTGCTTGTTCGATATGAATTCGAACGTGTTTACTCATCCGATCTAGGTAATCAATAACAGTTATCGATTCCCCATTTGGACGAATTCCAGTTCTCGATAATTGTTCAGGTGAAAGGTCATTGATTAACTCGATATTTCCTAAACGGAGCGAGCTAAAACTATCGAAAGAAACCTGGGGTGATCGATCAAGCTTTAGATTTGCAAAATCATCTTCATCAAAGTTTGCAAAATGATAATTTTCAGTTGTTAGCATCATGCGCAATCTAAGGGATAGGGCAATTTCGGAATCGGCAATATGAGCTAAACATTGCGAGGCCGTCCATCCGCCATCGGCTGGTTTAATATCAATAGATTTAGAGAAATCTTTAAGAAATGCTCTTACGTGCTCAATATCTTCAGATAATTCATCGATAATTCTTGTGGACATGACGAGAATCTACCCTAAGGGCGAGAAAACGTGCTTCCGATAGAATCAGCATATGAAATTTCTCGAGAGTGAATTAGGCGGTCCTTTTGATTTAGTATTTGGGCTACCTCTTCATCCCTTGGCTGTACATGCCGCCGTTGTCTTGGTTCCCCTGGTAGCACTCGCTGCGCTTGTCATGACTTACCTACCAAGCTTCTCCCGTCGCTATGGAAAATTCATTTTCGGTGTTGCGCTTGTGGCTCAAGCTTCGTTATTTGTTGCCAAGCAGAGTGGTGAATCTTTTCAAGAACGAGTTGGCGTAGAAGTTGATCGCCATGAAAGTTTTGGAACAACTGCAACATTTATTGCAATTCCGATGGTGATTCTCATTTATCTTCGATGGCGAATGGATAGAGAGGGCGCAAATATCGGGTCGGTTGCAATTAGAAGATTGGTCTCTGCACTGCTTGCGATTGCCGCCTTAGGAGCGATTGCCTATGTCTTTCTTGCCGGACATTCCGGAGCCGAACTTGTTTGGGGTTGGGTCAGTAAGTCTTAGCTTGAAAGCGGAATAGCAAAACACTGATAAGGGCACTAACTAGTGAACCGACAATAACCGCAGTTACCGCCAAATCTTGAATTGCTGCCTGCGTAAATGCCAGCTTTGCTATAAAAATTGCAACGGTAAAACCGATTCCTGCGGTACTACCCGTTGCAATTAGCGAGCGAGAATTATGTTCTGGCAACTCCGCCAATTTCGAGAGCACGGCAAGTTTTGAAGTTAGATAGATGCCAGCCGGTTTTCCTATAGCTAGGCCAAGAATTATTCCCCAAGCGATGGGTGACTTAAATGCGCTCTCAATAGATTCGCTAGAAAGTTTCACACCAGAGTTTGCAAAAGCAAAAATAGGGATCACAAGAAAACTTGAATAAGAATGGAATTGATGTTCCAATTTCTCAACCAAGGTATAAGTTCCATCTTCAATATCTTCGATGTTCTCCTGCATTTTTGTAGTGGGAGTGAGCAGACCCATGATTACCCCTGCAAGCGTTGGATGTAGCCCAGCTTTATAAAGGGAATACCATAAAAGCACTCCAGCAAAAATATAAAAAATCATTCCCCTGACTTTAAATTTCTGCATAAGAAGAACTAGTGCGATTGCCAAGATTGCGGAGTAAATCCAACCAAAAACAATTCCTGATGAATAAACAATCGCAATAATTAATATTGCGCCGATATCGTCAATTACAGCTAGCGCCAAGAGAAAGGCTTTTAAGCCCTGCGATGCACGCCTTCCCATCAATGCCATTACACCAACGGCTAATGCAATATCGGTGGCTACTGGGACCGCCCAACCTTCTGGCGCGACATCACCGGCTATTGCTAAGTAAATAAAGGCTGGAACCAACATCCCGCCAATAGCTGCAATAAACGGTGCTAGAGCCTGCTTTAACTTAGATAGGTGACCTGATGTTAATTCCCGTTTGATTTCCAAACCCACTACAAAAAAGAAAATGGTCATCAATGCATAATTAATAAATTTCAAGACATTCATGGATAGATAAATTCCAAGTAAATCTATTTCAAAGCTCAAGGATAGGAAATCAAAATAACTTTGCGATAAAGGTGTGTTTGCAGCTAAAAGACCTAAAGCCGCAGCTGCCACCAGGATCACGCCTGATGCGCTTTCATTGGCTAGAAAATCGCGAAGCGGAGCCACTCTTCGTTTCATGAGATAACTATGCCAAATTATTCTCTTACCAGGTCGGATAGGCTTGGCTTATGAGTAAGCTATTTTCACCGTTAACTTTACGCGGAGTAGATTTTTCAAATCGGGTCTGGGTAAGTCCGATGTGCCAATATTCTGCAATCGATGGCGTCGCTACCAATTGGCATGATGTGCATATTGGAGCTTTTGCATCCGGCGGTACTGGAATGATCATGATGGAAGCAACTGGCGTTTCTCCAGAAGGCAGAATATCTACTCAATGCTTAGGACTTTGGAACGATGAACAAGCTGAACGTTTAAAACCAATCGTTGAATTTGCTCATCAGATGGATACCAAAATTGGAATTCAATTGGCGCACGCTGGTCGCAAAGGGTCATGTCTTCCTCCATGGAGCGATCATCCAATGGCAAGTTTGGCTGAAGGTGGCTGGGAATGCGTTGCACCGAGCGCAATTTCCTTTGGTGGAAAATATCCCACTCCTAGATCTTTAACAGAAAAAGAGATTTCAGAATTAGTAGAAGCATTTAGTTCAGCTGCAAAACGAGCAGTCGCAGCAGGATTTGATTTGGTGGAGATTCACGCCGCTCATGGATACTTGATTCACCAATTTTTATCGCCTTTATCAAATACTCGCGAAGATGAATATGGTGGAAGTTTTGAAAATAGAATTAGATTTCTCCTTGAAATAATCGATGGAGTTAGATCTGCAATTCCTGATTCCATGCCGCTATTCCTGCGAATTTCAGCATCGGATTGGCTTGATGGCGGTTGGACAATTGATGATTCAGTCGCTCTCGCAAAGATTGCAAAAGTAAGAGGCGTTGATTTGATCGATGTCTCATCGGGTGGAACCAGCTCAGGCGCCCCAGTTCCTGTTGGTCCGGGTTACCAGGTTCCATTTGCCGATCAAATTCGAAATCAAGCAGATATCCCAACCGCTGCTGTTGGACTAATAACTGAGCCTGAGCAAGCAGAAGAAATTGTCAGTTCTGGAAAAGCTGATGCTGTCATGATGGCCAGAGAATTTCTTCGAAATCCGCGTTGGCCACTATTTGCGGCTCAAAAACTAGGCAGTGAAGTGAATTGGCCCGTTCAGTTACTTCGCGGAAAGAACTGAATTCTTTTCGCTTAAGATTTCCCGAACTCGTGGAACTACTTTAGTTGCGTAGAGTTCAATTGATTTCATCAGCTTGCTGTGCGGCATAGGCCCATTGGCATACTTGAAATCAAAGCGATCTGCTCCCACTGAATCAATCGCATATGCAATTTTCCGAGCAACTGTCTCAGGGCTACCTACATAAAGAGATCCATGTTGAACTTCATTTAAATAATGTTCTTTTGTTGTTGGTCCCCAACCTCTCTCACGTCCAATTCGACCAAACATTGAATAGTAATGAGGCCATTGTTCTTCAATTGCTTTTTCATCGGTTTCGCTGATATGGCCCGGTGAGTGGATTGAAATTGATAATCGATCTTGGCCAAATTCAGAGAGCGCTCTGACATATAGATCTGCAAAAGGTCTAAATCTTGCTGGATCCCCACCGATAATTGCCAGCGCCAAATTCGCACCAACTCTTGCAGCTCTGACAACGGATTCTGGGGTGCCGCCAACCCCAACTCGTAACGGAATTGCGCCCCGTTCTGTCTTTGGATAAATCTCTTGGTTGCTTAAAGGTTTGCGAAAACTGCCCGACCAAGTGACAGGTCGTTCTTTAAGAGCTTCGGCAAGAAGCTGTAATTTCTCTTCAAATAAAACTCCGTAATCAGATAATTCATAACCAAATAGTGGAAATGACTCGATAAACGATCCCCGACCTGCAGTAATTTCAGCTCGACCATTTGAAAGCGCATCAATAGTTGCAAATCTTTGATAGACACGAATCGGATCGTCACTGGACAGAACAGTGACGCCAGTACCCAGACCAATCTCCTTTGTAACAGTTGCAAGACCGGCAAGAACTGAATCTGGAGCAGATACCGCAAAATCATCTCGGTGGTGCTCCCCGACATTGAAATTATTTAAACCCAATGAATCAGCTAAAACACCTTGTTCAATTACATTTCTAATCGTCTGACCAGCGCTAATGAGGTTTCCGGCATCATCATTTTGCATATCGCCGAAAGTATCTAGTCCAAATTTGAGAGCCACAGTCATGATTTAACCTTAATCTAAGTTAGTTGAATCTTCAACTAATAACTTTATGAAGCAACATCGCGGTTGCGGAACGTGAGTCCTGTGCCGACAGCCGCGACAATCAAGAATGCGCTTACTCTAATTAAGGCATCTGAATATGAAAGGGCATCTGTTACACCCACAGGAGATCCACCTGATGCAACGATATTTAGCAGTGTTCCAGGCATCCACTCAGCCGACGGCGACCAAGCAATCGAGACTATTGACTCAACTACTAGTAACCACCCTACGCCAATTGAAATCGAACTAATTGGCGATCTAAGTATTAAACCGAGAATCATTCCGATAGTTCCATAGCCAATCGTTGAAATTAAGACATTGCCAAGGGTTTCAAAGAGATTGATTCGCGCTTCAGATGTCTGCCAGGCTTGCGTTGCAACTTTTGCAGTACCGGAGAGCGCGAAGGCTAGGCCCACGCTTGTGATCGCACTAATGACCACCGTTATTAAAGAAAATACCGACATCGAAAAGTACTTGCCAATAAGTAATCTAATTCTGCGAGGTTCGCGAACTAGCAAGTTACGCAAGGTCCCATATGTATATTCCTGAGCAGTTTGGGCTGCAAATACGCAAAGTGCAACTAAGCCAAGTAAGCCAGCAGAGTTACTAAAACCTAGTGACATGCCTGAAGGCAAAGCCAGAACATCCCTAGTAATCCGAATTCCGCGTTCAGCATTACCGGTATCAGAATCAATTAATAGAAAAAGTAGCGAAACAATAAGTGCGGTCACCGCAATTACTGCCCCCATGCTGCCCAGAAAAAGTGTTGGCCGGCGTAATTTTCGCCATTCGGCTAGGAATATTCTCATTTGACTTCCTCGGTCATTTCAAAGAAAGTCTCTTCAAGTGTTGGACGAACTGGAGTAATTCGACTGAGCAGAATGTCGTTATCAAACGCGAGCCTGTTTAGTTCCGCGCCCCACTTTTCTTCCGCATCAATATGTAATTCATCATTTTCTAACGTAACTGGATGGCCCAGATTTAAAACCAAAGTTCTTAGTCGCTCTATATCTGCATGGTTTGCACATTTGGCAACAATTGTCGGGCGCGACCTGTGAAGTAATTCTGAAGTCTTGCCAAAGAAAATAACTTCACCTTTACGAAGCATTACAAGATATTCGGCAATCATCTCGATCTCTGAAAGCAAGTGAGATGAAACGAACACCGTTACACCTTGTTTAGCTAAATTAGATAGTAAATCTCTAATTTCTTGAATACCGGCGGGGTCTAGTCCATTGGTTGGTTCATCAAGTATCAACAGCTTTGGATCTGGCAAAAGCGCAGCAGCGATTCCCAATCGTTGTTTCATTCCTAATGAATAATTCTTATATTTATCATCGCCACGACCTGCCAAACCAACTAGTTCAATAAGTTCTGGAACTCGAGAATGCGAATATCCCCCAAGTGTTGCAAGAACTCTGAGGTTTTCTGCACCTGTCAGAGCTGGATAAAAAGCTGGGCCTTCAATCATGGCGCCCACTTTTGAAAGGTAACGTTCTGGATGCGAAATTGGTTGATCCAGAATTTCTCCGCTTCCAGAAGTTGAGTCAATCAAACTTAACAACATTCGAATTGTTGTTGTTTTTCCAGATCCGTTGGGACCAACAAAACCACATATAGTCCCTAGAGGTACTTCGAAAGTTGCATTCTTTACTGCGACTAAATCACCGTATGACTTGGAAAGACCTTTTACGGCGATTGCGCTCATGACAAAACTCTACCGGCTAAATCTGGCGTGAATCTCTCATCAACATAAATAGCGCAAATGCCGTTATTCCGGCTGGCAGGGCATTCCATCTTTCTAAAGGGCTTCTTGAAATCAAGTTAACAAGGGTGCTCAAAAGGCTGATCCAGAAGAAAATCCAAATTAAGGGCAATCTTTTTTTCACATAAGCAAATAGTTGAAACGACAGCAACGCAAAGTTGCCGATGTAAAGAATTCGAAGCCAATTCGGAAATGATTCAAATTGACCTCCCGCCGCACGAGGTAAGGCCCAATCAACATTTAAGACGACTAATCCGACAATAAATAAACTCCAAGCAGATGAAAGATAGAACGCGACAGGTAAGAACCGCTTCATCAATCCGCTTTCTTCTCTGCTTCCTTCGCTACTTCTTTTCTAACTTCATCCATATTTAAACTTTTTATTGCGGTAATCAGTTGTTCAAGCTGCGGAGCCGCTAGTGCTCCTGGTTGCCTAAAAACCAATATTCCGTCGCGGAATGCCATTAAGGTTGGAATAGAAGTAATTTGCGCAGCCGAGGCAAGGCTCTGCTCGGCATCTGTGTCTACTTTTAAAAATGAGATATCGGCATGCTTTTCAGATGCTGCTTCAAATATCGGAGCAAACATTTTGCAAGGTCCGCACCAAGCCGCCCAAAAATCGACTAGAACTATTCCTTCGCCGTTTACCTTACTTTCGAATTCTTCACCGATAACATCAATTGTTGCCATTAGTTTGGTAACCATCCCGATAAGTCGCCATCGCATTTACAAATTTGGTCTTGATTCAAGCCAGCGAGTGCTGAATCGATATGTTCGCCGCAGCCCGACCAGGTGAACTTGCCACAACTTCCACAGGTAACTCTGCTACACATTAACTTGCTCCTTTTTACTATTTTCTGCATCGAGTTTTAGTTTTGCAGGTGAATTACTCCAAAGGTGATAGCCGCCATCTAAATTGACCGCTTCATAACCAAGTCCTCTCAACAACATTGTTGCGGTATGAGCGCGTTGCCCTACTTGGCATGAAACTAAGACTTTCTTGTTTCTAATCTCCTGATATCGAGCGCGAAGTTCATCTACTGGAATATTGATAAAACCCGGAATCATGCCACGAGCACATTCACCAGGAGTTCTTACATCTAATAATGTAAATCCGGATTCACGATAATGATCGATTTCATGCCATTGAGCGGTGCTTGTTAAACCGGAAACAATATTTTCTGAGATGTAACCAAGCATATTGACGGGATC
>JACCEC010335198.1_pt1 | contig 12708 bp, 6 predicted proteins | sample 7450121 | NCBI WGS metagenome assembly JACCEC01 (sample SAMN15323455, study PRJNA562643) | freshwater metagenome | isolation source: river surface water | place: USA:Blue River Watershed | collected 2017-08-18 | reverse complement strand
TTCATGCTGCTGTCTCAGGCCATCATCTTCATCCTGGGCTGGCCGCTGGAATGGACCGAGATCATCGTGATCTTCGTGCCCATCTTCCTGCCCCTGCTGGCGCACTTCCAGATCGACCCCATGCTGTGGGGCGTGCTGGTGTTCGTCAACCTCCAGGCGGCGTTCCTTTCGCCACCGGTGGCCATGTCGGCGTTCTACCTCAAGGGGGTGTCGCCACCGCATGTGACCATCAACCAGATCTTCGCTGGCATGATGCCTTACATGTTCATCGTCATCGTGTGCATGGTGCTGATGTACATCTGGCCCCAACTCACCTTGTGGTTGCCTAACTACCTGTACGGGCGTTAATCTGGCGGGGCGTCCCTGCGGGGGCGCCCGCGGTCTGGCCGTCAGCCTGCTGCCAGCCAGACTGTCGTATGATTCCAAATTGACGTTTACGTAAACGTCAATCAGCCCATCCCTGGGATGGACCGCAGGCGTGGTCCGGGGGAGGCTGTTTGCAGGAGACCTCGATGACCGACCTGTCCGCCGACTACCAGGCCCTCGCCCAGTACCGCCCCAAGCACAAGGTGCGTTTTGTCACCGCTGCGAGCCTGTTTGATGGCCACGACGCCGCCATCAACATCATGCGCCGCATTCTGCAAAGCATGGGCGCCGAGGTGATTCACCTGGGGCACAACCGCTCGGTCGATGATGTGGTGACGGCAGCCCTGCAAGAAGACGTGCAGGGCATTGCGGTCAGCTCCTACCAGGGCGGCCACGTCGAATACTTCAAGTACATGGTGGACCTCTTGCGCGCGCGCGGGGGCGAACGCATCCAGGTATTTGGCGGTGGCGGCGGCGTGATCGTGCCGGAAGAAATCCGCGAACTGCACGCCTACGGCGTGAGCCGCATCTTCAGTCCTGAGGATGGTCAACGCATGGGGTTGCAAGGCATGATCGGCGAAATGATCATGCGCTGTGATCAGGACCTGAGTGCGCACGCCCCCCAGACAATCCAGGCCATCCAGGGCCATGAAGACGCGGCCTGGCGCGCGCTTTCGCAACTGATCACCGCGCTGGAAAACGGCCAGGCTAACGCTGCGCTGGTGCAACAGTTGCATGCCCAGGCAGCCAAGACCCGTGTGCCCGTGCTGGGCATCACCGGCACCGGAGGTGCTGGTAAATCCTCACTGACCGACGAGTTGGTGCGACGCTTTCGCCTCGACCAGGATGATGCGCTGCGCATCGCGGTGGTGTCCATCGACCCGTCCCGTCGCAAGAGCGGGGGCGCCTTGCTGGGTGACCGCATCCGCATGAACGCCATGGGTCCTTGGCGCCAAGGGTCACGCGTGTTCATGCGCTCGCTGGCCACGCGCGACTTTGGCAGTGAGATCAGCGCCGCCTTGCCCGACGTGGTGGCTGCTGCGCGCTGCGCCGGCTTTGACCTGGTGATCGTCGAGACCTCGGGTATCGGCCAGGGGGACGCTGCCATCGTGCCGCACGTGGACGTGCCCCTGTACGTCATGACACCCGAGTTCGGCGCGGCCAGCCAGCTCGAAAAAATCGACATGCTCGATTTCGCCGAGTTTGTGGCGATCAACAAGTTTGACCGCAAGGGAGCGAGCGACGCGCTGCGCGATGTGGCCAAGCAGGTGCAGCGTAACCGCGAAGCCTGGACGGTGGCGACCGAAGAGATGCCGGTGTTTGGCACCATGGCTTCACGCTTCAACGATGACGGCGTCACAGCCCTGTACCAGGCGCTCAAGTCACGCCTGGCCGAACTGGGACTCTCGCTGAATCCCGGACGCCTGCAACAGCCCGCCACCCGGCACAGCACGCACCAGAACCCCATCGTGCCGGCCGCGCGCACACGCTACCTGGCAGAAATCAGTGACACCGTGCGCAGCTACAAACAACGCGCGCAACAGCAAGCCCAACTGGCACGCGAAATCCAGCAACTGCGTGCCGCCTCGCGCATGCTCAAAGAGGACAAGCCCGACCGCGCCCGCGCCGCCGAAGCAGCGAACGACCTGGCTACCTCGCGTGAGCACTATTTGGGCGCAGCCGAGCGCAAACTGCTGGCCCAGTGGGACGACATGCAGCGCGCCTATGCGGGTGATGAGTATGTGGTGAAGATTCGCGACAAGGAAATCCGCACCACCATCACCACCACCACCTTGAGTGGCACCAAGATCCGCAAGGTATCGCTGCCGCGATATGAAGACGAGGGCGAGCGCCTGAAGTGGCTGATGCTGGAAAACGTGCCAGGCAGCTACCCGTACACCGCCGGCACCTTTGCCTTCAAGCGCGAGGGCGAAGACCCGACCCGCATGTTCGCCGGTGAGGGCGATGCCTTTCGCACCAACCGCCGCTTCAAGCTGCTGTCCGAGGGGATGCCGGCCAAGCGCCTGTCCACTGCGTTCGACTCGGTCACGCTGTACGGCCACGAACCCGATGAGCGGCCCGACATCTATGGCAAGGTGGGCAACTCCGGCGTGAGCATCGCCACCCTGGACGACATGAAAGTGTTGTACGACGGCTTTGACCTGTGCAACCCCAGCACCAGTGTGTCCATGACCATCAATGGCCCAGCACCGGCCATTCTGGCGATGTTCATGAACACAGCCATCGACCAGAACCTGGATAAATTCAGGGCCGACAACGGCCGCGACCCCACCGACACCGAAACCGCCAAGATCCGTGAGTGGGTGCTGCAAAACGTGCGCGGCACCGTGCAAGCCGACATCCTCAAGGAAGACCAGGGACAAAACACCTGTCTGTTCAGCACCGAGTTCTCGCTCAAGGTGATGGGTGACATCGCCGAGTATTTCGTGCACCACCAGGTGCGAAATTTCTATTCGGTGTCCATCAGCGGCTACCACATCGCCGAAGCCGGCGCCAACCCGATCAGCCAGTTGGCCTTCACGCTGTCCAATGGCTTCACCTATGTGGAGTCGTATCTCGCGCGTGGCATGCACATCGACGACTTCGCCCCCAACCTGAGCTTCTTCTTCAGCAACGGCATGGACCCCGAGTACACCGTGCTGGGCCGTGTGGCGCGCCGCATCTGGGCCGTGGCGATGAAGGAAAAGTACGGCGCCAACGAGCGCTCGCAAAAACTGAAATACCACATCCAGACCAGCGGGCGAAGCCTGCATGCGCAGGAAATCCAGTTCAATGACATCCGCACCACCTTGCAGGCGCTGATTGCCATTTACGACAACTGCAACAGCCTGCACACGAACGCCTACGACGAGGCCATCACCACGCCCACCGAAGAAAGCGTGCGCCGTGCGATGGCGATCCAGCTCATCATCAACCGTGAGTGGGGTCTGGCGAAAAACGAAAATCCCAACCAGGGGGCCTTCATCCTGGACGAGCTCACCGAGCTGGTGGAAGAGGCGGTGCTGACCGAGTTCGACCGCATCGCCGAGCGCGGCGGTGTGCTGGGTGCCATGGAGACCGGCTACCAGCGCGGCCGCATCCAGGATGAGAGCATGCACTACGAGATGCTCAAGCACACGGGCGAATACCCCATCATCGGCGTCAACACCTTCCGCAATCCCAAGGGAGACCCGACCCCCGAGACGTTGGAGCTGGCGCGCAGCACCGACGCGGAAAAGCGCAGCCAGCTTGTACGGTTGCGGGACTTCCACACGCGGCATGCCGCGGAGTCGGCCCAGCAACTGGCACAGCTGCAGCAAGCCGTGTTGGACAACACCAATGTGTTTGACGTGCTCATGCAGGCCGTGCGTCATTGCTCGCTGGGGCAGATCACACAGGCCTTGTTCGAGGTGGGCGGTCAGTACCGCCGCAACATGTAAACCCGGCCGTGACGGCCAGGCAGTCTGGATGCAGCAGACCGTTTAAGACGCGCTGCGCTTGCCGCGGCTGAGGTCCACGCCGAGTTGCTTGAGCTTGCGGTAGAGGTGGGTGCGCTCCAGGCCCGTCTTTTCGGCCACGCGGGTCATCGAGCCCCCCTCCTGGGCCAGGTGAAACTCGAAGTAGGCCTTCTCGAAAGCGTCTCGTGCCTCGCGCAGCGGCTGGCTGAGGTCAAAGGTTTGCTCATGCGCAGCAAGCACCACGGCCACCGGTTCGGTCTGCGCGGCGTCCGAGCCCATCGCCTCCTCGGCCAGTGGGGTGCCCAGCATCGCTGCGGCACTCACAGGGGCTGTTGCGCTGGCACTGACGGTGGCAGCCGGCTTGCGCGCCAAACCTTGCTCCACCGCCTTGAGCAGCTTTTGCAAGGTGATGGGTTTTTCCAGAAAGGCTTGCGCCCCAATGCGCGTGGCTTCCACCGCGGTGTCGATGGTGGCATGGCCACTCATCATGATGACCGGCATGTTCAACAAGCCCGCAGCCGACCACTCCTTGAGCAAACTCACGCCATCGGTGTCGGGCATCCAGATATCGAGCAGCACCAGGTCCGGACGCGAGTGGGCACGAGCCGCGCGGGCCTGGGCCGCATTCTCGGCAAGCTCGACCGCATGACCTTCATCGTTGAGGATTTCGAACAACAGATCGCGAATACCCAACTCGTCATCGACCACCAGAATATTTGCCATAGTGAAGCCCGGGCCCCGTGAATTTATGTGTCTGCTGCCTGGAATGATAGCGACACTTGGGCCCCTACCACCTGACCTGCATCCTCGATGTTTTTCAGGTCGATGCGGGCACCATGATCATCCGCAATTTTCTTCACTACCGCCAAACCCAGTCCGGTGCCACGCGCCTTGGTGGTCACGTAAGGTTCGAAGGCGCGTTTCAGAATGGCCTCAGGAAAGCCGGTGCCTGAGTCCCGCACCACCAGTCGGACACGGCGGCTTTGCGGGTTCCAGACCGTGGCGAGTTGCACATGCCGCACCGGCAATCCTTCGCTCGCGTCCTGCGCGTTTTGCAACAGGTTGTGCGCCACCTGTCGCAACTGCTGTGCATCCCCCAGGATGGGTGGGCACGCCGGGTCAAATTGCGCCTCCACAGGCACCGTGGCATTCTCGGCCGAGTACAGGTGCAACAACTCCTGCATGAGCGCATTCAGGTCCAGCCGCTGCAGTTCAGCTTTGGGCAGGCGCGCGTAGTCACGGAACTCATTGACCAGCCGCTTCATGGCGTCCACCTGGTCCACAATGGTCTTGACGGACTTGGTCAGGATGGCTTGCTCCGGCTCGTCCAGCTTGCCGTCCAGCTTCATCTCCAGTCGCTCGGCGGAGAGCTGGATGGGTGTGAGCGGGTTCTTGATTTCGTGGGCCAGCCGTCGCGCCACTTCGCCCCAGGCCTGGGCGCGTTGCGCAGAGACGATTTCCGAGATGTCATCGAACACCAGCAAGCGCGCCTGGTTAGGCAGCACGGCGCCGCGCGCCACCAGGATGGTGCCATCCGAGGCCTTCTCCAGCGGCGAGGTGTAGTGCGTGCCCGACGGGTTCTGAAGCTCGAACGATTGCTGCCAATGATCCAACCCGTGCTGCATGCGCTCGGCGGCCAGATGGTCAAACTGTTGCTGCACCTGTTGCGCAAAATCGGTCAGCCCCTCCAGATCGGCCAGCGCGCGCCCTTCGTATGCCGCCAGCGGCGCTCGCAAGATTCGGGTAGCGCCCGGGTTGGACGACACGATACGCCCCTGCGTGTCCAGCACCACCACACCGGTGGTCAGGTTGTCCAGAATAGTTTGCAAATTGGTGCGCGCCAGCGTGACTTGCTCCATGCTGCGTTCCACCGTCGAGCGAGCATCAGCCAGCTGCTGGGTCATGGCCGCGAACGCGCGTGTCAGGCCGTCCAGCTCGTTGCGTCCGCTCAACACCGGTTTAGGCCCCAGGTCACCAGCGGCCACTTCGCGCACACCATTGAGCAGCATGAGCAAAGGACGCGCCAACTGGTTGCCCAGCAACACGGCCAGCAGCACCGCACCAAACACTGACAAGAACAGGCTGAGGGTCAGCGTGCCGATGTACATGCGCCGCAGACCATCGCGTGCCAGCGCGCGCTCCTGGTATTGCAAGTTGGCTTGCTGCAACGCCAACGAGTCAGCGACCAACGTGGGGGGTAGGTTTTGGGTGACTTGCAGCACCCGCGCCTCCGACAGCAAGCCCAGTCCTGGCGCCGCCATCGACACCAGCACCTTCACCCGAGGACGGGTGGCGCCCGCGCCCGGCTCGTCCTCCAGGCCCTCGATCTGGGTGATCACGGCTTGGGTTCGCAGCTGCCGCAACTGCAGGCTGCTTGGGCGATCTTGCAGGGACGACAAGAGCGAGTTGCCGGCGCTTGCCAGGGGCGCGCCCGAGCCCGACCACAACACCAGCTCTTCCACCCCCAGCTGATCGCGCAAGCGCTCCAGAGCCACCCCGGTCGAGACGCCTTGTGTATCGACCAGTTGCACCACCGCTTGGCGCGATTTCTGGCCCAGATCGCTGGCCAGTGTTTCCATCGAGGTTCGGCCCAGGTTCAACCCTGCCGCCAAGGCCCCTTCCACCTTGGTGTCAAACCAGGCCTCGATGGAGCGGGACACAAACTGGTAGGAGACGCCATAAATCAGCAAGCCAGGCAGAAATCCCACCAGCACGAAGATAAACGCCAGCTTGAGCAACAAGCGGCTGCCAAACCGGCCTTCGCGCACACGCGCGAGCAAGCGCATCACGATCCACAGAATCACCGCGAGCAACACGCCCGCCACCACCGAGTTGAGGGTGAACAGCACCGTGTAGTACTGCTCGTACAACTCCCAGCTCTGCGTGGCCTGGGTCAACAAAAAAAGGAGCACCATGCCCAGTCCGAGCATGGTGAACAAGCCCACGCCCATCAGCCAGCGCAGGCGGCGTGATCGGGTCAGGGCGATGTCGGGGCTCATTTGGGGTCGGCCGTCAGCTTGAGGGAACGACTCACGCCCAGGTTCCAGTCACTCTCGCCCAGAATGCCCAATTGCAAGGGGCGAGGCAACTGGGTCAGGTCCAAGCGAAAGCTGAACTCCACCCGGTGCTTGCCGTCCAAATCCACCTGGGCCAGCTCAGCCACCTTCCAGCGGTTGATTCGACCCAGCGCCGACACAGCTTCGCTCGCGCTGTCAAAACTTTGCCCCAATGAGACGCCCAAACCTGTGTTGCCAATGGGTTGGGCAGACACCAGCAAGCGCCAGCGGCGGGTCAGCGGCTGGTAGCTCAGCCGCATATAGCGTTCCTGGCGTGCCACCTCGCGGTCGTACCAATACCAACGCTCGCGCAAAATGTCCACGCGGGCCACGAAATGCAGGGGAACGCCTTTGCTCAGCGCCTCGTCCACCGCGGTGGGCCATTCAATCTGCATGCCGGCGTTGACGTAATAGCCATCCTCCAGCCGTTGAACTTGCACGTCTTCGAGTTGAATGGGGAGGCCTTGCGGGGATTGGGCGTGGACCGCTCCAGTGAGCATCACAAGGGTCAACAGCACCCACGCCCGTACCGCACGCCAGGCCCGCAGCCCAAACGCACCGCCCCCCACGTCAACCGGGGGACTTCTCCAGCACCGCGTAATAAAAACCATCATGATCACCCAGCCAATTGTCCGGGAGGCCGGGCTGATTTACCGGGGCCAGGGGAATTAAATGCCCTGGTGAGGGGCGCAAACGCGCATCAGTGTTGTGCGCAAGAAACGAATCGATACGGTCCTGGCCTTCGGCCCGAAAGACCGAGCATGTACAATAGACCAGCACGCCCCCAGGACGCAGCAAGGGCCACAGGGCGTCGAGCAGCCGGCTTTGCTGCTGCGCGAGCTGCGCAATGTCGGACTCGCGGCGCAGCCAGGGGATATCCGGATGGCGGCGCACAATGCCCGAGGCACTGCAGGGCGCATCCAGCAACACGCCGTCCAAGAGCTGTCCATCCCACCAGGTGGAGGGTGCGCCGGCATCGGCGCAACGAACCTGGGCTTGCAGCCCGATGCGTTGCAAATTTTCCTGAATCCGGGGGATGCGGCTGGCCTCGATCTCAAGCGCCAGCAACTGCACCGAGCGTGCCTGCGAGGGTGCCGCCTCCAGAATGTGCGCCGTCTTGCCACCCGGCGCCGCGCAGGCGTCCAGCAGTCGCCACGCCGTCTGGTCTGAAGCCCCAGCACTGAGGGGCGTGGTCTGCAGCAAGCCCGCCCACAACAACTCGGCGGCCAGCTGGGCAGCGGCGTCTTGCACCGAGCAATCTCCCGCGTCAAAGCCCGGCAGTTCGTGGACATCCAACGGTTTGTCCAGTTGCAAGCCGCTTCGCCCAACCGGCTGGCTGTTGATACCCGCCGACAGCCAGCGTGCCTGCAAGGCTTCGCGGGTCGTGTGCTGTCCATTGACCCGCAGGGTCATGGGCGCCGGGTTCTGCCCGAGTTGCACCAGGCTTGACCATGCAGTGGGATGGTCGCGCTGCAAGCGCGCCACCCACCAGGGCGGCAGGGAAGAGAGGCCTGTCGAATCCGCTTGCACATCGGCCAGCAAGGCCGCACGCTCGCGCAGAAATCGACGCAGGCACGCATTGATGAAGGCGGACTGCCCTTGGATGCGACGGGTGCGTTTGGCGGCCTCTACCGCTTGGTTCACCAGGGTGTGACCATCGTACGGGGCCTCGTCTTCGTTCCAGCACAAGGCCAGTGCCGTGCACAAGAGCGCGTCCACCGCCGGGGCTGGCGCGCGCGAGGCCAAGCGCTGGCGCAAGGCCTGCGCCACGCCCAAGTGTCGCAACACCCGAAACAACAGCGACTGGACTGCCGCGCGCCGAGAAGCCTCGACCTGGGGCAGCAAGCGGCTGGTCGATTGACCTTGACGCACCGCCTGGAGCAACTGCGCCACCGTCTGGAGCAACTGCCACAGGGGCGGCGACACGGGTGGGGTCGTACCCCTGGTGCCCCCTCTTGTGCCTACTTTTGTGTCCTCTCTTGCGCCTACACTCGTGCCGCTACTGCCCACCGCACTGGACGACGAGCTGACTGACCGACCCGGCAGACTCACAGCACAAAGCCCGGCGTGAACTTGAATAGCCGAGCCAACAACACCGCCGGGAACTCGGCAATGGCCTGGTTGTACTGCTCAACCGCCTGGTTGAAACGCTGGGTATCGGGTTGGACCAGTAGTTGTTGCGCCTGCCAGCGTTGCTGCAACGCATCGGACACCGCCAAGCGGTACGCCGATGGCGCCACCAGACGCTCCCAGGCTGTTTGCAAGGCCGATTGGGCATCGCGAACGCGCTCCACTGAATCCGCCCGCAACGGGTGCTCTTGCATACGGGCCAGCTCCATGGCCAGGTGGCGCGCGCACTCTTGCAGCCGGCTCCAGTGACTGGCGCCCTGGTCGTGGTTCAGCTCTGAGCGCCAAGGGGCTGACGAGATGACCACCTCGCTCAAGACCTGCTGGACCAGCTCGGTGAATTCGAGCATGCGCGATTCCAGCGCGTCAAAACTCTGCTGCACTTGCGACTGCAAGCGCACCAGGCGGTTGTACGCGCCCAGGGCCCAGAACACCCCTATGGCGATGGTGAGCCAGAACCAACCCGCTGTCAGCATGTCGTGCTTCGCTGAAACGACAAAGGCCCGCGAGGGCCTTTGTGTTTACTCGGCTGCCGCAGCGCTTTCGCCGTCAACCGACGAGGCCACCTCGCTCGGGGCTTCGCCAGCCAGTTCAGCCGCCTCCGCCTCAGCAATGGCTCGGCGTTCGGCTTCGTCCATGGCATCCTTGACCTTGCGGGCCTGGTGATAGGCCATGCCGCTGCCGGCCGGGATGAGACGGCCCACGATGACGTTTTCCTTGAGACCACGCAGCTCGTCGCGCTTGCCCATGATGGCAGCCTCGGTGAGCACGCGGGTGGTTTCCTGGAACGACGCCGCCGAGATGAAGCTGTCGGTGGACAACGACGCCTTGGTGATACCCAGCAACAGGTTGCTGTAGGTCGCTGGCAATTTGCCATCGGCCTGCAACGCCTCGTTGGTGTTGAGCATCTCCGAGCGCTCGACCTGCTCGCCGCCGATGTAGCCGGAGTCGCCTGCGTTCTCGACCACGACACGACGCAGCATCTGGCGAACAATCACCTCGATGTGCTTGTCGTTGATCTTCACGCCCTGGAGTCGGTACACGTCCTGCACCTCGTCCACGATGTAGCGAGCCAGCTCTTCCATGCCCAGGAGGCGCAGGATGTCCTGCGGATCGGCTGGACCGTCGACAATGCTCTCGCCCTTGTTGACCACCTGGCCTTCGTGCACCAGGATGTTCTTCTCCTTGGGCACGAGTTCTTCCCAGACCTTGCCTTCCGGGTCGGTGATCTGCAAACGCACCTTGCCTTTGGTTTCCTTGCCGAACGACACGGTACCGGTCATCTCGGCCAGGATGCCCTTGTCCTTGGGTGAGCGGGCTTCGAACAACTCGGCCACACGCGGCAGACCGCCGGTGATGTCGCGGGTCTTCTGACCTTCCACCGGGATACGGGCCAGCACTTCGCCGGGGCCCACGTCCTGGCCGTCACGCACCTGGATCAGGGCGCCTACCTGGAAGCCGATCGTCACCGAGTGGTCGGTGCCGGGGATCTTGACTTCCTTGCCGGCTGCGTCAATCAGCTTGACCTGCGGACGCACCACCTTGGCAGCACCGCGACGCTTGGGATCGATCACCACCAGGGTGGACAGACCCGTCACCTCGTCGACCTGCTTGGCCACGGTGAGGCCTTCTTCCACGTTCTCGAACTTCACCTGACCGGCGAATTCGGTGATGATGGGTCGGGTCAGCGGGTCCCAGTTGGCCAGGATGGTGCCGGCCTTGATCTGCTGGTCGGCCTTGACCGTGAGGGTCGCGCCATAAGGCACCTTGTGGCGCTCACGCTCGCGGCCGTGTTCGTCGTGAATGACGATCTCGCCCGAGCGGGCAATCACCACCAGTTCACCCTTGCTGTTGGTCACGTAACGCATGGTGGCGTTGAAGCCAATCACGCCGTTGGACTTGGCTTCCACACTGGAGGCCACAGCCGCACGCGAGGCCGCACCACCGATGTGGAAGGTGCGCATGGTCAGCTGGGTGCCGGGTTCGCCAATGGACTGCGCCGCAATCACACCCACGGCCTCGCCCACGTTCACCAGACCACCACGACCCAGGTCGCGGCCATAGCACTTGGCACACAGGCCAAAGCGGGTTTCGCAATTGAGCGCAGTGCGGACCTTGACTTCGTCAACGCCTGCAGACTCGAGCTCGTCGATCAAGTCCTCGTCCAGCATGGTGCCGGCCGTGGCGAGCACCGCGCGGTTCTCGGGGTGCAGCACATCCTCGGCCGCGGTACGGCCCAGGATACGGTCGCGCAACGATTCGATAACCTCACCGCCTTCGACGATGGCGCGCATCAGCTGGCCTTCGTGGGTGCCGCAATCGTCTTCGGTCACCACCAGATCCTGCGTCACGTCCACCAGACGACGGGTCAGGTAACCCGAGTTGGCGGTCTTGAGCGCAGTGTCGGCCAGACCCTTACGCGCACCGTGCGTGGAGATGAAGTACTGCAGCACGTTCAGACCTTCACGGAAGTTCGCCGTGATGGGGGTCTCGATGATGGAGCCGTCAGGCTTGGCCATCAGACCACGCATACCGGCCAACTGTCGGATCTGGGCGGCAGAACCGCGGGCACCCGAGTCAGCCATCATGTAGATGGAGTTGAAGGATTCCTGCTCCACCTCGTTGCCGTGGCGGTCGATGGTCTTTTCCTTGCGCAGCTGGTCCATCATCACCTTGGACACGGCGTCACCCGCCTTGCCCCAGATGTCGACCACCTTGTTGTAGCGTTCTCCCGACGTCACCAGGCCAGACACGTACTGCTGCTCGATTTCTTTCACCTCGACCTCGGCATCGGCAATGATGCGGTGCTTCTCTTGCGGCACCAGCATGTCGTCGATGGCAATCGAGATGCCCGCACGGGTGGCGAGGCGGAAGCCGTTTTGCAGCAACTTGTCGGCAAACACCACGGTCTCTTTCAGACCACACTTGCGGAACGAGGTGTTGATCAGACGCGAGATTTCCTTTTTCTTCAGCGCCTTGTTCAGGTTGCTGAACGGCAGGCCCTTGGGCAGGATCTCGGAGAGCAGGGCACGACCGGCGGTGGTGTCCACCAACGAGGTGCTGGGGATGAATTCACCCGTGACCTTGTCCTTGTTCCATTCGGTCAGACGCACGCTGATCTTGGCGGTGAGTTCGACCTCACCGGCGTCGAGTGCACGCTGCACTTCGCCCACATCAGCGAACACCAGGCCTTCGCCTTTGCCGTTGATGCGCTCGCGGGTGGTGTAGTACAGACCCAGCACCACGTCCTGCGAGGGCACGATGGAGGGCTCGCCGTTGGCGGGGAAGAGCACGTTGTTGGAGGCCAGCATCAGGGTGCGGGCTTCCATCTGGGCTTCCACCGACAGTGGCACGTGAACGGCCATCTGGTCGCCGTCAAAGTCGGCGTTGAAGGCCGAGCACACCAGCGGGTGCAACTGGATGGCCTTGCCTTCGATCAGGATGGGTTCGAAGGCCTGGATGCCCAGACGGTGCAGCGTGGGCGCACGGTTGAGCATCACGGGGTGCTCTTTGATCACCTCTTCGAGGATGTCCCACACCACCGGCGTGCCGGATTCGACTTCCTTCTTGGCCGCCTTGATGGTGGTGGCAATCCCCATCGCCTCCAGACGCGAGAAGATGAAGGGCTTGAACAGCTCGAGCGCCATCAGCTTGGGCAGGCCGCACTGGTGCAGCTTGAGGGTCGGGCCCACGGTGATCAC
>JACCEC010367397.1_pt1 | contig 12709 bp, 11 predicted proteins | sample 7450121 | NCBI WGS metagenome assembly JACCEC01 (sample SAMN15323455, study PRJNA562643) | freshwater metagenome | isolation source: river surface water | place: USA:Blue River Watershed | collected 2017-08-18 | reverse complement strand
CAAGCATCACTGGCAAGATAGTGAAAAGGCAAGTAAAAGAAACTTAAAGCGAATAGCCGAAGGCAACCATACATTTTTGGATAAGGATTGGGCTCGTGAAAAAGAGTTAGAAAAAGTCAAGAACGGAACACATCCGTTTTTGGGCGGAGCAGTTTCTCGCCAAATCAATGAGAAACGAGTAGCAGAAGGCACCCATAACTTTTTGGGCGGAAACTCTGTAAAAAATCAACTGGCAAATGGGACACATCCAAGCCAAATCAAAAAAACCTGCTCGCATTGTAGCAAAACAGTTAGTTCCGGAATGTTCAATCGTTGGCACGGCGACAACTGTAAGAACAAGGAATAAATACTACATTATGAAAACACTTAGAGATTACATTAACTTAATAGAAACCGCCCAGCAAGGTGTGGCAGAAGGCTCGTTAGAAGAATACGGCGACACTACTAAAGGTCAAAAACAGTTGGCAAAGGTTCATAAACGAGCAGTAGATAGAGTGACTTCTAAGCAAGCAGACACTGATCCTAAGTATGCTAAGAAAAATCAAGATACTGCCAATGCCTCGTGGGAAAGATTGAAAGATAAAGATTAACCTGTGTTAAGGCACACTACGAAACACTCAAGAAGGAAGGCTACACAGTAGAACAACTTCGTGATATCGGACGTATTGCCGCGGTAATGAACAGTGTATCAAAAGTAGTAGCAAATTAAAAAAGCCCCGAAAGGGGCTTTTTTGTTACCATATAAAATTGTTTTTGTAGTAATCTACTATCTTTTTCAACTCATCGTCAAATACAGCCTTAGGAGTCCACCCTAATGCTCGTAATTTAAAGTCAGCAATACTATAACGTACATCCTGCCCTTGTCGTTCCATATGAGTGATGTAATCAAATGGATCGCCAGTATGTCCGTGTAGTTCTAAAATCTTCTTAACTACATTAATATTCTCAGTTTGATAAGGACCACTGATGTTATAGATTTCGTTAACAACACCTGCTTCGATAATCGTAACCACAGCATTGGCAGTATCGCTAGCATGTAGCCATGTTCTTACTGGAGTGCCGTTATTGTGTAAATCAATCTTCTTACCTACTGTTAAGAACTTACAACTCTTAGGAATAAGTTTTTCAACATATTGCCCGATACCATAGTTATTAGTAGGACGCACAATAACATAAGGAAGTTTGTGACTGCGGCCCCAGGCCATAATTAACATATCAGCAGCCGCCTTAGTTGCCGAATAGGGATTACTAGGAGAAAGACGATCTTCCTCAGTATGACTACCTTCTTCGATATCACCGTAGACTTCATCTGTACTAAAATGTAGCAACACTGGCTTACGATATTTCTTTTGATTGATTAATTTTAGTATATGGTGAACACCATCAATATTACTGTGTACAAAACAATCGCTTTCTTCTAAACTGTTATCGACATGAGTTTCTGCGGCTGTATTGATAAAATAATCGCAGTCGTAAATTCTATCTAAGTCGTTAATGTCTTTGTGTTCAAACGTAAAGTTTTTGTACTTTTCTAGTTCTGGAAGTAAGTTCCAATTGGCAGCATAGGTGCCTTTGTCTACGCCCCTTACGTACCATCCTTTATCTAAACAGGCTTTAGTGACATGGTATCCAATAAAGCCTAAGCAGCCTGTAACATATACTATTTTCTTCATGCTTTTCTTAAAATGTTCAAATAGCAGGGCTTGTCATTATACAAGTAGTCCTGCCACATACTACTTAACTCTGCTTCGTCTTTAGGTTTAAAAATCTGGATGTTAGGAAATGCTCTGAGAGCATCTTCATCGTCTACTGCCCAATGACTAAATCCTAGGTGTCCGTAATCTTTGTCGCGCCCTGCGCCTACTAGTTTAACAGGAGCACCTTCATGATTAAGATAATTACGTAGCCATTCATAGGGACGGAAAATAACAAACGGTGTAATGCTATAACAAATAGGAATCTTTCCGTTATGTGTTAATCCAACTGCGGCTCCTAACATTAACTGTTCAGCGGCTCCTACATTGTATGCACGATCGTGGGCAACTTCACGAGCTTTGTTTAATACACCAAACCCTAGGTCTCCTGTAAGTAACCAAAGGCGTTCATCGTTCTTGATACTGTCTGCTAACAGTTCTCCAAATAAGTTTCTCATAGTGATTCGTAGTCCTCTGGCTTTAGTACATAGTAGTGAGTTAAGATACCTTCGGCAAAAGGCCACTTAGGAGGTTCTGTATTTCTAATTCTAATGCTAGGTAAGAATGCTTTTAGTCTAGTATTGATATATTCTCTATCAATCATATCGTAGGCAATCATACCATTTACGTTAGCATATACTTTTAGGTTATCTAGTTTTGCTTCATAGGCAAAACGTAGTGCTTCCCAAATTGATCCTTCTCCTGCTTCACCGTCGCTGATTAAACAATAAACATCTCTTGTTCTATCTGCTAGCGCATAGCCTGTGGCTACCGTAAGACCCATTCCGAGACTGCCAGTACTACAAAATATACCACTGCCAATATCGCGATGAGGATGGACTCCATGAGTTTGAAAGAGTCTTTCAGCGTTCTGTTTTTCATATTTCTCCAATACAACATAAAGTGCTAGGGCTGCATGTCCCGAGCTTAAAATAAAAGGCTCGTTTGCCTTTTTAGTTTTGTAAATTTCTTCGATGATATTAACGGCGTTAAGATTAGAACTAAGGTGTCCTATTTTTTCTTTGTAACTGATATCAACAACTCTACGTTCAACATCATTCATAATTTGCCCTTTCTAAAAATAATTTAATACCCTGTTCTAAAGATGTCTTTGGGCTCCAGCCGTACCTTAATCTAATTTTTGTATTATCACATCTCCAGGTACGTTGGGTGACAAATTTTTCATCAATAGTAACATTGCCTTCTAGTCCTGTTACTTTCTTAAATGCTTCGAGGACTTGCAGATTGTTTGTTTCAATCCCCGAACTTACATTTAATGTTTCTCCAGGATGTCTCCGGTCGCTTTGTACTACAGTATCTAATGCTTCTACAAAATCATCGATATAGCAAAAATCGTGAACGCCCATTACTAGATTCATAGGACGATTAAGTTTAAATGATTTCCATAAATTAGGAAATAATCTATGAGGACGCTCACCAGGACCATAAGGGCTGTAAGGACGAATAACTGTTACATCTGTTTTGTAAACATTACCGTAGGTTTGACAAAGAGTAGACGCTATTCCTTTTGTGCCTGCATACATGTCTACAGGATTTAAAGTGTCAGTTTCCATTGTGGCTCTGCTATAATCTGGACCGTATTCAGAGCTCGAGCCTAACTGTATCATTGCTGTAGACGGCCTTTCTAGACAATGATCTAAACAAGTTTTAGTAAGCTCAACATTTGCAGCCCACATCTTTTCTTTGTCGTAAATTTCCGCCGCACAGTTAATTATAAGATCTGGCTTAAAGTAATCAAGTTTGCCTTCGATATTCATGTATCGTTTAAACTCAAACACGTCGTGATCTTTATAAAATTGCACAAGGTTCTGTCCTATAAACCCTGTGCTACCTGTTATAAAAATTTTCATACAAATAAACTCATGAAACTATCTACTGTTTCGCCGATGTAAGCAATCTGCTCCGGAGTAATAACTGGACTCGTTCCGTGGAAGAAAGTATTAGTCATTACCATTGTTGCTACTGGGAAGTTATCACGAGCATCCTCTGGATCCATTAAATGACTATATGCAGGCTGCAACATAATGTTGCCGGCAAAGTATGGACGAGTTTGAATCTTACGCTCTTCTAGGAAGTCGATAATGTCGTCTCGCTTGAACGGGGCATCCTTACGAATAGTAAGAGGGAACGCAAACCAACTTGGATCACTCTTAGCCTGTGCTCTGGGCAAGTGAAAAAACTCTTCGTACTTGCTATAGATGTCAAACAACAATTGATAGTTGCGTCTGCGTAGTGCGTGAATCTCGGGTAACTTTTTCAATTGCTCTAGTCCCATAGCACCTTGTACTTCAATAGGCTTTAGGTTGTAGCCGATTTCGTCGTAGACATATTTGTGATCAAAGATTTCGCCTGGCATTGTAGGAATCCACTCGCTAAAGCGTTTGCCGCATGATCCACACTTTAGTTTGTTAGCCTCTGGTCCTACACAGTAGCAACCACGACCCCACTCACGGAAACTGCGAAGGATAACTTCTAGTTCATAAGTGTTACACGCGACATAACCGCCTTCGCCCATGGTCATGTGGTGTGCTGGATAGAATGAGCAACTTGCCATCTCACCAAATGAGCCTAGCGGCTTACCATCGTATGTACTGCCTAATGCATCGCAACAATCTTCAAGAAGAATAAGATTATACTTCTTAACTAATTCCATTAACTTGTCCATATTAGGAGGATTGCCTAGTACGTGAGCAAATGTAATAACACGGATGTCAGGGTGTTGTTTTAACGCTTCTTCAACTTGTTCTAAGTTAAGATTTAGCGTGTCTAGTTCAATATCTACAAATACAGGACTAAACCCCATTTGTAGTGTAGGATTTAATGTAGTAGGAAATCCCGCAATAGGCATCAAGACCTTTGTACCCTTAGGTAAATTGTAACCTCGCTTGCTAGTCAATGCTGCCATCATAAGTAAATTTGAACTAGAACCGCTGTTGGTAACAATACCATTTAGTTTGCCAAACTGTTTAGGAAACTCTTTTTCAAACTTAAGAGTTTTGTCGCCCATGACTAGCCAACCGTTAAGTAGACTTTCTGCGGCGCTGACAATCTCGTCTGCTGAAAAATGAGGACCTGCGTAGTTAACAAAATCCTTGCCCGCTTCCCATGTTTTGTTCGCTTGTTTTTCTTCGACGAACGCTCGAATTTGATTTAAAATTTCTTTCATAATTTATTTTACTACTTCGTTAAGAAAATGTCTAGCCAGTTGCAGGCGTAAATCTAAACTAGTTCCGGGCCAATGTACTAACCAATCGCCCTTTTGCCAGGTACCATCGTTACCTAATAGGTCGTACTTGCTTTGGTGTGGATACAAGTCGTTCTTGTAAGCGTTTAGATAGCGTTGTGGTACAATTTTGATCTTATCCCTGTTGTTAGGAATACTGTCAATCATAGCCTGTTGCTCATAAAAATAGTGCTTTTCATATTTGGGCATGACATCAATAATGCTTTGCATGTAAGCACGGCCCCAATCCGAGTTTTTAATTAAGAAACTATCGTTATTGATTTCGTTACAATCTGTAGCAATGATAAGATCGTATTCAGGCATAATCTTATCTTCAATTCGAATAGTATGATTAGTAATCATAGCATCTGAACCGGTCCACCAAATCCATTCAAGATCTCGGCGTTTTTCCATTAGGTCTTTTAGGAAGAAGATTTTTTCAAATCCAATCGGAATGCCTCCTACAAATCCGTCTGTTTTGTTAATACCGTCATAGCCATGACGCTCACAATATTGTTGTTTGTTTTGGTTCCAGGTAAAATCAGCCAAAGGTTGATACTTGGCATCGTTAAGACTTACTACTGCGTACATTGAGTCCTCTTTTCTAGTTTAATATTTAACTGCGTAGATAATTACAATAAAATTTATTGACTGTTGCAGTGATCTTAAATATAATAACAGAAAGGTTTAAAGAAAGTCAAATGGAACATTTTTATCAAAATATCCCCGGTTGGTTTAGTTATGAGTATATGTATAAAGAAATGGTAGAGTGCGGCGAAGACGGAGATCTGTTCGTAGAAATTGGATCATTTAAAGGTAAGAGTTCTGCTTTTATGGCAGTAGAAATTGCTCGCAGTGGAAAAAAGATCCGCTTCGATTGCATTGATCCTTTTAAAATCATGAGTCACTACGAAACTTCTGCTAAAAACGATCCAGCAGAATGGGAAGGTTACAGTCTCGAAGGATTCAACGAACGAATGAAAACTGCTGAAGGTTATTATAATGCGGTTGCAATGACCAGTGAAGAGGCTGTAAAGTTGTATGAAGACGGCAGCATTGACTATATTATGATTGACGGCGATCATACATACGAGGGCGTAAAACGAGATATCGAATTGTTCTTGCCTAAGATGAAAAAAGGTGGTATAATGACAGGTGACGATGCATGGGCGCCAGATGTATGGCGTGCTGTGCAAGATGCGCTACCGGGAAGAGATGTGCAACTAGTTGAAGGCAAGCACTTTTATTTAGAAGTTTAAAGTAAGGAATAAAATGAAAGTAGCCATTACTGGGCACACAAGAGGAATAGGAAAAGAGATTGCAGAATATTTTTCTAAACTCGACTACGAAGTCGTTGGGTTCTCTGCAAGTACAGGGTACAATATTCAAGATCCTGAAATTAGAAAGAAAATAATATCTGAATCTGAAGATTGCGATATATTTGTAAACAATGCAATGGTCTTAGTTGATAACAGTCAGACTCTTATGCTTAAAGAAATATACTCGTCGTGGTCAGGTAAAAGGAAACTTATTATAAATGTTAGTAGTATAAGTGGTGACTACATTTGGTGGTTACAAAGTAGCCCTCACCCTGAGTACACTTCTATTAAACATGAACAAGATGTTTTTTGTGCAACACGTCAAGGATCTCCTTTTATTTTAAATCTAAAGCCCGGAATGGTAGCAACTGATCTAACCGAAGGGTTAGCCTACCCTAAAATGGATGTGTCAGTAATTAGTACTATTCTAGATATTTTTAGAAATAATAAAGATGCTTTTATGATCAAGTCAATTACTTTTGTTCCAAATGTGGCAAAATAGCCACATATTTAGGGGTTGACAAGAGAGATAAATAAATATACAATAGACGCATAGGTAGTTAGATGCCGGTAACAATAACCCTACAGTTTGCTCGGAAATGCAAATAGGGGTTGACAAGACAACTAAATACCTATACAATAGAGACATGCGTTAGAGATAACGCAAAGAATTTTTAAGGAAAAGAAAGCAAATGAAACTCGCAACGATACATTATTGTTTTGATAGAAGCGCCAAACAGGCAGGCTTTATGCCCACCTCTTGGTTACTGTCAAGTAATGATCGTACACCAGAGATTTGCCAGGGGTCCCGGGAGGATCGTGTAAGTTAACACTACACAACTACACCCAGAGGACCCCAGGACTAAACACCCTGGGGTTTTTGTTTGCCGAAAGGAAAAATGAAAGAAACTGATTTGAAAGACAAAGTAAAGCAGGAAGAATTCATGAAACAGCATACTCTGTCCCAAGATGAGTTTTTGAAACTTGTTAAGGAAAAAGCAGAGAGAGCTAAGTTTTATAGTCTTTCTGTAAGGCAGCGTGAAATACGAGCACGTCTTGTAGATTAACGCAACAGTGATATAGGCAACGCGAGCCTGCAGACACTGTAAAAAACTGCTATAATGTGGGCGGCCTACCGGATGATAAGTTCCTGGCGATAACGGGAATGCGTAAAATGGTAGCGTATTAAAGTATACTTTATCCGTATACGGCTCATGGCTGTATATGGAGGTTAAGGTTACCTACACCGTTAGGGGCTTTGTGCGAGGGCAGTGGTGACGGCCACGCTCAATATTCAAAGCTCATGAAACAAGCACCTAAGACGTGTTGGAGAAGCGGCGGAGTATGTAGGCAGTAATGACGAAGGCAGACGATCTAGCAGACGGTGCTAGCGCCTAGTCCGGAGTTCCTTAATCGAGTGTACTTTAATACACACTCTTCATTCCGCCCCCGACGCGGTCTAAAAGCATAGCGGAGAGTGTTACAATATTTGGAGGTGCGGCTACGATGGTGGAGTGGCCCCGGACTGTAAATCCGGTACTTAAGAAACGCAATAGGTTCGAATCCTATCACCTCCACCAAATTTATATCGCGTTGGACTTCTGGGTTAGGTCACTACCCTTTCAAGGTGGCTAGACGGGTTCGATTCCCGTACGCGATACCAATTTAGGTTCCAAAGTGTTCATGGACGCACATCAGCCTGTCACGCTGAAAGAAGGGGATCGTTACCCCTTGGGACCGCCATTATAGAAGCACATACTGATTCGCCCTAAGTCCCGGGGAGATAGCGCGGACACGCTGAAGAACGGTTTAAATGTGTTTCTATAATGGCTTTAATACCCGATTAGCTCAAAGGTAGAGCACTCGACTGATAATCGAGAGACCCAGGATCGTTACCTGGATTGGGTACCAAAATTTGATCCGGTGTGGTGTAATTGGTAACACAACAGACTTTGACTCTGTCGTCCAAGGTTCGAACCCTTGCACCGGTGCCAAGTTTCATAGGAGAGTTGCATCCGTGCTCACTCTTAAACGACACAAGCGTCCTGTAATTAGTATAATGCTGGGTTCGTCTATCGGTTAGGACACAAGCCTTTCACGTTTGTAAGACGGGTTCGATTCCCGTACCCAGTACCAAATTTGCCGACGTAGCTCATCAGGTAGAGCAGCAGACTGAAAATCTGTGTGTGGCTGGTTCGAGTCCGGCCGTCGGTACCAAAATTTATTGTGCCTGAGCAAGCAAGGTGTAGGCGTCTGACTGTTAATCAGAAATGAGCCGGGTTCGATTCCTGGAGGCACAGCCAAACAATTTGGGGGCAGTAGTGGGCTACGGCGTTGCCTTGCAAGCATCGTGTCTAGAAGGGTTCGATTCCCTCGGCTTCCACCAAGTTATGCAGTAGTGGATGGGTAGCCGGCATGTCCGGTGCATTCTAGATTCCCGCGGTGGTTCAACTCCACCGGCTGCACCAATTTCGCCCTTTTAATCATAATGGCAATGGACTGGTTTTGTAATCCAGGGATGGTGGTTCGATTCCATCAAGGGGCACCAATTTAATGCGGGTAGATTGCGGCAAGGGGCGCCCAGCAGTCTTCCAAACTGATAATGCGGAGTTCGACTCTCCCTACCCGCTCCAGATACAATCTGTGTGTAATGTCAGCCAGGTCAGACGGCCAGCCTTGGAAGTTGGAGGCCGCAGGTTCGAATCCTGCCACACAGACCAAACAATCCACTGTAGGCTTGGTGCCCGGGTATGTCGCGCGAGCCCGAAGAGGCGGTTCGATTCCGTCCAATTGGTTAAACTTGGTTCGATTCCAAGACAGTGGATCTTATATCTCGCTGGTGTAATGGCAGCATCGCAGTCTCCAAAACTGTTGGTCGGGGTTCGAGTCCCTGGCGGGATGCCAAGATTTTGATAGTAAAATGCCTCTGTAGTTTAACGGTAAAACAGCGGGTTTATACCCCGTGGCAACAGATAATTGGCTGATGCAGGTTCGAATCCTGCCGGAGGTACCAGTTTGCGGGATAGACGATAGTTTTGAGTCCCTGCCAGTCTAGCCACAGTGGGGTTGACTGTGGTGACACTACAGTATGACTGAAGCCGGTTTGTTAAAACTTGACTATTCGAGACAATCTAGCGAGTCCTCCCAGGAGGATAGTTAGGCGCCCCAATTTTTTGTGTAGGTGTGGCGGAGAGGCCCAACGCAACTGTCTGCAAAACAGTAAAACCGTCAGTTCGATTCTGACCACCTACTCCATGTAATATTACCCTGTTATTTCAACGGATAGAATACCTTGCTACGAACGAGGAGACGGAGGTTCGATTCCTTCACAGGGTGCCAAATTATTTTATGGTGTCATTAGTGTAGTGGCCTGCACACTAGTCTGTGAAACTGGTAGTACCGGATCGATACCGGTATGACACCCCATTAGATTAGGCTTAATAAATATTCCCATGTATAATGCTATACTTATAGGTGGACTATCCTTCGACAGGCACGGAAGACCTTTAGGATTGTTTAGATTAAGAACGTCTGTAGAAAGATCAGGTTATTCAGTTAAGGTAATTGACTATGCTTCAGTGTTTGATAGTAACCAATTATTAAATCTTTTATCTAAGTTAGTTACACCTGCTACAAAAGTTATAGGTATTAGCGGAAGTTGGTTCCATCAAAATCAATCAAATACTTGGGCGACTGATGATTTTTTTAAAGCATTAAGGAAGATATTTCCCGAAGTAAAAATAGTTACAGGTGGTACAAAGATTACTACCATACCTGTCCTCTATAATAATTCTGATTGGTTTCTAACCGGGTTTAGTGATATTTCTTTTGTACATTTACTAGATCATCTATTAGGTAAGAAAGTAAATTTAAAGTATTTTCAAGATAGCAACGGTGTAAGAATAATAGAAAGTGACATACACTACAAAGTTGAAGACATGGATAGTTTAGAGACTGTCTATAAAAAAGAAGATAGTTTCCTTCCATACCAACCACTATCAATTGAAATTAGTAGAGGTTGTATTTTTAAGTGTGCTTTTTGTACGCATCCTTTTTTAGGAAAAAAATCATACGATTATATTAGATCTCCAGAAAGCATAAGCAACGAGCTAAAACGAAACTACGAATTGTTTGGAACTACTAGATATTTTATTTCAGACGATACATTTAATGATTCTATTGAAAAATTAGACAGAGTACGTAAAGCAATAGAACTATCAAAAATACCTAAGTTTGAGTTTGTTTCTTATATACGTCCAGAATTATTAGTTACCCAACCAAAGATGATTCATATCCTTAATGATTTAGGTCTTAAGGGTGCTTTCTTTGGAATAGAAAGTATGAATCATCATGCAAGAAAAGTAATAGGAAAAGGAACAGACATAGAAAAAGTTCTAGATGCGGCTGAGAAATTAAATTCTGCAGGCAATGTAAAAATTCATGCAAATTTTATTCTCGGTCTTCCTGGAGATAATTACGATGATTTTCTAGGGTGGCAAGAATTTTTAAAAGAAAATCAAAATTCTCTGTTTACTAGTTGGGCATTTAAACAATTAGAATTGTCGAAAAAAACAATAGGTGATATAGGGTACAGCCTTATAGAAAAATCTCCCGAATCGTACGGGTACAAGATTCATGAAGAGCCTAACTCAATATTCCTGGACTGGACAAACGATAAAGGATTAACATTTAAAGATATGCAAAACCTTTCCGGCATACTTAATAATGAAGCAAACAAAGTTAATAAGTCTGCAGGATGGGAATTAGGTGCGGCATGGTTCCATGATATATCAAACGAAGATATAAGAAACAAAACCGTACACGAAATTAACTTAGATCAATTATCAAAGACTCGAAGTATAAATCGTGCATTGCAAAATTATTACTTCATAGTCCGTTAGGATCTTTAACTCAGTGGTAGAGTGCCAATTTGACTCGTTGGAAGTCGTAGGTTCGAATCCTACAAGATCCACCATATGCCCTGGTGATGGAATTTAGGTATACATGTCAGTCTTAGAAACTGAATTTTGGGAGTTCGACTCTCCCCTAGGGCACCAATTATCGAAGCGTGGCAGAGTCCGGTTTATTGCAACGGTCTTGAAAACCGTCGGATCAGAAATGGTTCCGTGAGTTCGAATCTCACCGCTTCGGCCAGTTAGTTAATAGTGGGTTGGCAGAGAGGCTTATTGCACCACCTTGGAAAGGTGACGGTCCGAAAGGGCCCGTGAGTTCGAATCTCACACCCACTGCCATAAATAAATTTGAGATTATTTACTAAGTATCATTTATGGAAAATACATTTTGTCGGCATTTAAATTTAAAGTTTGGTCCAAGCCTCAACGACTTTAAAAAAAGCAAGACGTATTCATTAATGAATCTCAGTAAACAATCTATGGTTTATCTGCAACCAGATAGAACACTTGTTGAATTTTTAAAAACGATCGACCTAACATGTAGAACGGCTCGTGTATTTTACACACCGTCTTATAGTAATCTTCCTATACATGTAGACAACATAGAAGAAACAACAAATATTAAAAATTCAAAAGACAATCAGTACTCTAATACAGTTAAGATTAATTGGGTATTCGGTGCTAAAAATAGTACAATGTCTTGGTGGAGACCAAATGACGTAGAAGATGCTATAACAATTTCTAAAACACCCGTAGGATCTACATACCTAGCATTTGACGAAAACAAGTGTACTAAAATATGGTCTGAAAACATAACAGATCCATGTTTGTTAAACGTAGGGCAACCTCACAGCGTTGAAAATACAACAGGTGAAGATCGATGGTGTATGAGTTTTGTATTAGATTATATTGATCGTAATAGGACTCTCACATGGGATGATGCTTGCTCTATGTTAAAGGATCACTTTAAATAACCTTAGCCTCTGCTGATGGAGCAGTGCCAGGTCTTCTAAACCAGGTTATGAAGGTTCGAATCCTTCCAGAGGCCCCAATGCCCTTGTAGCCCAATTGGTAGAGGCCGCTCTCTCAAAAGGAGTTCAGTGACAGTTCGAATCTGTCCGAGGGTACCAACTCGCTGTAGTTCAATGGATAGAACGGCTCTCTCCTAAAGAGTAGATCCAGGTTCGATTCCTGGTAGCGAGACCAAATCTGTTGTAGTTTTACAACACAGTTGACAACCACTGTAAAAGGCTGTATAATAAACACATGTTTTAAACAAAAGGAGAATGACATGAAACGTGCAAAACGTTAGTGTCGCTCTAGATCCCGTATTGGTCTAGGGTTGGCACATTAAATCAATTTAATTACGACTAACCCTATCTAGCGTTAATGGTAGCGCACTTGACTCTTAATCAATGAGGTGTCAGTTCGAATCTGACGGTAGGGACCATATACGGGGTCATGGTGAAATGGCTATCACAGCGGACTTTTAATCCGTCAATGCAGGGTTCGAATCCCTGTGGCCCTACCAAACTTTAT
>JACCEC012985407.1_pt1 | contig 12716 bp, 12 predicted proteins | sample 7450121 | NCBI WGS metagenome assembly JACCEC01 (sample SAMN15323455, study PRJNA562643) | freshwater metagenome | isolation source: river surface water | place: USA:Blue River Watershed | collected 2017-08-18 | reverse complement strand
TTATTGAGAGACTTTCCCTGGACGATTAGCAACGATTTGTAACTTAGGGTCGTTATTTAAAATGCCAATCAGCTGCCCTGCGCTTATCTGTCCCTTAAAAGTATATGAGCTAGCACCATCCTTAAATGCAAACTCGATTTGATTACCGGTAATCCGTCCATCTTCAAAATAAATCGCTCTTCGATTAATCGTGTTAATGGAGCCGTCAAAGAATTGCTTCTTTTGTCGGATTACTAAATTGGCTTTATCTCCTTTCGGTAAGCCACTCATAACCCAAGGGCCATCGATAATAGCGGGGACTATCCATAAATAAGCCATTTCGCCCGGACGCGTTTTAATCTCACGATCGGGGATCCATGACTCGATCCGAAAGGTGTTAGAAACTACCCTCGTCCCAGGCTTCATCTTTAAGATCGTGGGCATTAATCGAGTATTGAGACTCTCTCCTAAAAACAAGGTCAGAACCGTTGCCTGCGAGAAGTCTTCAACAAAGATATCGCCCTGTTTAAAACTGACTAAGTTTTGTACCTTAGCGCGCTGTGCATTACGAATCGAAAGTGCTACAAGATCTGGGTTGTACTCAATGCCATAAGCACGAACACCATACAGCTTAGCAGCCTCGATTGGAATGACGCCATCACCCGAGCCAAGATCATAAAGAATATCGGTCGACTTCACTCCAGCCAGGGTCAGCATCTCATGGGTGGTTTCCACCTTGGTTGGGATCCACATAATGTCTTTGCCATGTGTTGCCATGCGAAGCTGAAACTGGTCATCGCCGTAGTTAGTAGAAGAACAGGCACCGATACTTGCGAGAACAAAGCCAATAAGGCAAATGGTGAATAAGCGATTTATGAGCATGGCATTAATAAATGGTGATCTTAATTATTGAAAGATGTCTATCATAATGAGATCAAATGTCGACGCAAGGGATATTAAAGATTCATCTAAACAAAGGGGTTTGGTGCGCATTAGACAGACTTAAGTGGACTATCATAGGCCATAACTTGGGATTATTGAATGACTAAGCAGAGCAACCAGACTAATCCCCGTGGGTTTCGGACCTTAGCGGCGCTCCTCCCTTTTTTGAGGCCCTATAAAAAGCAATTTGTTTTAGCAATCTTTAGCTTAATACTCGCTGCTAGCGCAACCTTAGCCGTCCCCTTGTCCTTTAGGCAGATCATCGATTTAGGTTTTAACGCTAATAGTGACAACCAAATCAATCAGACTTTTTTAATCTTATTTATTGTTGCCTGCTTAGTGGCATTAGGAACATCTCTTCGTTTTTACATGGTCTCTTGGTTAGGCGAAAAGATTACGACAGATATTCGTGCGGCTGTCTATAGCCATGTCATTAAACAAAGTCCAGAGTTTTTTGAATCCACTCATAGCGGTGAAATACTATCGCGCCTTAATACCGATACGGTGCTAATCCAGACATTAATTGGCACTAGCGTCTCGATGGCGATCAGAAATATTCTTTTGCTTGCAGGGGGTTTGGTCATGATGTTTATTACCAGCCCAAAATTATCAGTGCTGATTTTTGCTACGCTACTACTAACCATCATTCCAACCATGATTATGGGCAGGCGCGTGAGAAAGCTCTCCCGGGCTTCACAAGATAAGATCGCTGATGCCTCTGCTTTAGCGGGAGAGAAATTAAATGCGATACCTACGATTCAATCATTTACCAATGAAAAAGTAGAAATTAATCGGTTTAATCAATCGATTCAAACTGCCCTAGATGCAGCTATTACTCGGACGCGAGCAAGATCCTTACTCACATTTGTTGCTATTTTATTTGGCTTTGCCAGCATTATTTTGGTTCTCTGGCTAGGCGCTTATGCAGTCATGGACAATCAAATTACCGCTGGAGAGTTATCTCAATTCATTTTGTATGCTGTGATTGTTGCAGGTGCCATAGCTGGCATCTCAGAAGTAATTGGTGACACCCAAAGAGCAATTGGAGCAAGTGACCGTCTTCTAGAACTCCTAAACGTACAGTCTACTATTCAAGATTTTACGAGCGTCAAATCGATTCCCAAAGTCAATGCGGCTGGCATTGGGGTGCAAATACAAAATCTCAGGTTTCGCTACCCATCCAATCCAAATAGTGTTTTATCGAATATATCTCTCGAGATTAAACCAGGCGAAAGAGTCGCAATTGTTGGTCCATCGGGCGCTGGCAAGACTACCCTCTTCCAATTATTGCAACGCTTTTATGACCCAACGAGTGGAACAATTCTTTTTAGTGACATCAATATTCAAAACATTCCGCTCGAAGCACTCAGAAAAATGATTGGTGTTGTGCCTCAGGATATTGTGATTTTTTCAGATAACGCCATGGAAAATATTCGTTTTGGAAAAATGGATGCAACGGATGAGGAAGTGCTATCTGCAGCACGGCTCGCAATCGCTGATGAGTTTATTTCTAAGCTTCCGGATGGCTACCAAAGCTTCTTAGGGGATCGTGGTATTCGCTTATCGGGAGGACAAAAACAGCGGATTGCCATTGCAAGAGTCTTATTAAAGAATCCTGCCTTATTACTCTTAGATGAAGCTACCAGTGCTTTGGATGCTGAGTCTGAACTACTCGTTCAGCGAGCCCTTGAGGCAGCAATGGATAGTCGGACAACTCTGGTGATTGCCCACCGCCTGTCTACAGTAAAACAAGCCGATAAAATTCTGGTGCTTGAAAACGGAAGGATTATAGAAACCGGCACTCATGCTGATTTAATTCAACGAAGTGGTCTCTATTCCCGTTTGGCCAAGCTTCAATTTACTGACCAATAAATAAGCATCTCATCATGCAGTATCCTAGAATCTCATATTCATGATGTATTAATTCATGTGTGTTTATTTAGAGCGAAACCTACCATGTCACCTTGGAAAGCAGCCCTCCCCGGCGATCACCTTGATCAAATCGATACGCCTGCCTTAATTCTTAACTTGGATGCCTTTGAGCGCAATATGCAGCGCTTGCAAGACGCATTATCTGGCACAGGCGTGCGCTTACGTCCTCATGCCAAAAGCCATAAGTGCCCTGATATTGCATTACGTCAAATCCAAGTGGGTGCAGTTGGTATCTGTTGTCAGAAAGTGAGTGAGGCAGCAGTCTTTGTAGAGGCAGGTGTGCAGGATATTTTGATCACGAATCAGGTGGTCGGTGACAAAAAAGTAGCCCATGCGCTTGATTTGGCTAAGCGTGCCCGAATTGGCATTTTGGTTGATCACGAAGAACAGGTATCCGCCTTCGCACTTGCCAGCAATGAACGTCAAATAAAAATTGATGTGTATATAGAAATAGATGTTGGGATGGGGCGTTGCGGTGTTGCATCGACTGAACGGACAGTATCCATTGCTCGGCAAATTGATCAAGCGCCCTACTTAAACTTTATGGGACTACAGTGCTACCATGGCAGCGCACAGCACTATCGCCTACCCCAAGAAAGACAAAACGCGATCACAGCGGTATGCGAGAAAGCTGCTGCCACCAAAGAAGCCATTGAAAAATTGGGGATTAAGGTTGAACGTATTACGGGAGCTGGTACGGGCTCGGTCATGCTGGAGCGCGATTCCAAGCTATTTAATGAAGTACAGGCGGGTTCCTATATTTTTATGGATCGCGACTACGCTGCCAACCAGCGAGATACTCATGATTTGCCGTTTGAACATGCATTGTTTGTTAAAACAGCGATACTGAGTCATCCCATACAAGGCCGCGCAGTAGTCGATGCCGGCTTGAAAGCGTCGAGTGTGGATTCAGGTATGCCAGCCATCTGGCAACGCACGGATGCGAAATACCTGAAAGCATCGGATGAACATGGCGTATTGGAGTTGACTGCAGACTCAACATTAAAGCTAGGCGACTATGTAATGCTAGTCCCCGGTCATTGCGATCCCACGGTCAATTTATATGATGAATTGATATGTGTTCGAGGGGATCGAGTGGAAGCTGTTTGGCCCATTTCAGCGCGCGGGGCCTTGCTCTAAGACGTCCTTGTCTTATTCAGTGGAATAACCTGAACCGGAATCACCAAGGAGTCAAACCTAGCCTCATCTATGAGGGCCACTTTTGGGCACATTGATATGCCCATATGGGCAATGGCGGCAATCATTGCCACAACAGATGCCTCGCTTTAAGTGTGCCTGACTTGTAAGTACTTGATATCCTGACGCAGGGTCAATATAGGTATCTAGTCCTTGTTCACACGCAAGTCGATGGAGTTCTTCAATGCTTTGCATGGTCTTATTTAATTTAGTTTCAAGTTAATGAGTATCGCTGAAAAAAGGTTTGATCAAGGTACAAGGATATCCGAGGGTTACGGCAGCATACAGCGCCCAATACTAGCGAGTCTTGGTAGTTTTGGGTTGATAGCCTAGGCAGGCTGATCCGGTATTTGCCAAAACTTGAGAGTCTGGGCTTAGCTTAGATTTAATTTCATATACCTTACATCCATAGGGAAACTTCTTATCCCAGGTAATGTAGAAAAATTTACATTCTTTACAGTTCATTCCAAAACCATAACATCAATCTGTAAGGGCCTGTCATCTTGCGCTACCAAAGAAAATGCCCCGCATAAAGCAGGGCATTACTTGAATTACGCTGTCTGGCCCACAATCAACCGAGGCGCAAATCAGTCGTGCTTACGCAAAGCCATCGCCACCAAAATCGCTATCAAAATCTGCTAAATCTTGATTTTGGTCGTAACTCGCTGTGTGCATATCATTATTACCTGTTGAACTAAGCGAGTCACTTTGCGCCGGACTTTGTTGCTGACCTAACATACTCTGAATGCCTTGATAAAGCATGGAACCAGCGACCACACCTACTGCCGTAGTCGCAATGGTACCTAGCATCCCAGATCCCCATGCACTGGGTTGCGCAGCGGGTGCGCCACTCGGTCTTGCTGGTAAAGTTGCATTATTGCTAGTCGTAGGGCTTGCCGCCCTTCCCCAGGAATTATTATCCCCAAGAAAACTTGCATTGGATTTACCAGCTACTTGGGCTTGAAGCTCGGCTATTTGTTTTTGGGCAACCTGCAAGGCGAGCTCAAGACCCATAGCACGCTGCACCAGCAGGTAGGCAGCATCAGCTTGATGTTTTGTGCTCTCCACTATTAATTCGTTTGCCTCACTATCCTTCTGAACAGTTTGTGTTGCTTTTAATTGCTTCAGAAAATTCTCTAACATCTCTTTTTCATTGGGGTTCATAAAGGCTCCGATCGGAAAGTAATGGTTTGGATGTATCTTCTACTGTCAGGTGATACTTCAAATGATATCTTTTACTTATTTAAAATAAATACTGGCGCTAATACCCACTGCAATAAAACTGTTAATGGTCTTTATGTCCTAAGAGCCCCTTAGCCAACCAGCACGATTTAACAGTTCAGTCATCGCCTTCGAAGTAATTATGACAGCTCGATTAGTCATTTAATTCAATGATTTAGGGTCAAAAGACTTGATGATGACGGAGAGGTCTGGATAGCCCGTAAAAGGATGTGTTCTAGCCCAGCCTCTACAATCCAATCATGTTCATACAAATCATTAATCTGATACTTTCCGTTGTTGTAGGAATTGTGGCGGGGGCCTGTCTCTTGCGTTGCTATATGCAATGGTTTGGCTCTCAGCTTGGGGCAGAGCAACGTAAGTTAATTGGAGTGTATTTGTTTCCACTCACAAACTGGATCGTCATTCCCCTGCGGCGCGTAATACCCAGTATTGGCCTCTTGGATACAGCTAGTCTCTTGGCGGCTTATTTACTGGTTTTTGGCAAGGTCGCGATCCTATCCTTCCTTCTTGCGGGATCGATTAATGTGTTTTCCTTGCTCACCACCCTCTTCGACCTGATTGATCTGACACTCTCGGGTTTAATTGGCTTGGTATTTGTCTATGTGATTCTGTCGTGGCTTAGCGCTGGCTCACAAACCCAATACATTGTTTCTCTTTTGATAGGGCCACTACTTGGGCCCATTCAACGAATGATTCCGAAGCTGGGAGCCCTGGATCTATCGCCGCTCATCCTCTTACTCGTTTTGCAAATCCTACAAATTGTGATCAATAGTTTTAAGTAGGACGCCCAGACCAAAGCCGCCGTCTGATACCGCAAGCAACACTACTCAACAGAATATGGCCATGATCACTAACTAAATTGAACTCAAGAAGAAACTTTATTTGTACCTGCAGCGTTTACTTATTATGTTTGGCAGGACCATCTCGCGCACAAGGAGTACATATGGATTTCAGTAACCCTAATACCTTGCGCGATAGCTGGATTGTGAATGATGGTGTGATGGGTGGCGTGTCTCAATCTAGTCTTCGCCAAGATGAAGATGGTATGTTTTTTGAAGGCGTGGTTTCTCTTGAAAATAATGGTGGCTTTGCCTCCATGCGTTCATCGGTACGATTTCCCCAAGGAACTCAACTGATTGAGCTTATAGCGAAAGGTGATGGCAAGCGTTATAAGCTGGTCTTACGTACCGAGCTAGCACCTCGGGTTACATATGTAGCGGATTTCATCGCCCTGCCTACTTGGCAAACGTATCGATTTAATCTAAGTCAATTTAAATCGACCTTCCGTGGACGAGATGTTAATGCCCCAACCCTATCCTTTTCTGATGTGATTGATTTTGGCATTCTGATTTCTAATAACCAAGCAGGAAGCTTTGCGATCCAACTAAAAACGCTTAAATCCTCTTAGGCCGAGGAAGGCAAAACCATAGGCCCTTAGCTTACTTTGATTTGTATTGAGTCGGGCAATATGCGCGCTGAACAGAAGGATCACGTAGTTCGCGATGCTTGGTTTGACGTCCATAAACTCGTTTTCGCCATAGTTCATATGAACTACGTTTTAGACTCTTACGCATGAGCGCTTTAACTTGAGCTTCAGACAACTTAAACTGAGCCTCAATTGCCTCAAATGGAGTGCGATCCTCCCAGGCCATTTCCACAATTCGGGATAAATCAGATTCTTGAATAGTAATCATGAGGCTAATTAAACACGAAATTGACAAATCAAGTACAGTCGCCTATCAATGCCCTTATTCAATAAACCCTTTCGCGCTCTGATTATTGGCTCCTCTGGGACCATCGGCTCCGCCTTGGTATCTGCACTAGAAAGCCATCCAAGTTGCCAAGAAGTCATTGGATTGCATCGCAACTCATATCCTGTGATTGATTATGATCACCTAGAGACAATACAAACTGCCTATGAAACACTTGAGAAGCTTAGACCCTTTGATCTAATTATCAATACTATTGGGGTTTTGCATACCCAGCAATGGACTCCAGAAAAACGATTAGCTGACTTACAAGTAAACCAACTTCAACAGCAGTTCTTAAGTAATGCAATTGGTCCTGCGCTGACAATTAAGCATTTTTCTAAGCTCATGAATCCTGCAGGTGGCGTTTTTGCTACCCTTTCTGCCAAAGTGGGCAGCATTACTGACAACCGGCTAGGCGGCTGGTACAGCTATCGTGCCTCCAAAGCAGCCCTAAATATGTTGATCAAAACTGCCTCAATTGAGCTACATCGAACTCAGCCAAATTTAGTGTTGGTGGCAATACACCCCGGTACCGTGAAATCTAATCTTTCGAGGCCCTTTCGTGGGGATGAGATTGGTCGAGATCCTAGCGAGGCTGCTAGTGAAATTCTTTCTATTTTGGGAAGCCTTGAAGCATCCGATACTGGCTCGTTCAAGTCTTATCGTGGAGAGGACATTCCTTGGTAGGCACTTAGGTCTTACTACTTAAGAATTGCGCCATCCGATAGCCGCTTAACCAAGCACCTTCTACAGTTGAGTTTTTTAGCCAATCCCCACAAAGACCAACCTTGATATTCTCGTCATAGACATAAGTCAATTCACTAGGCGTTTCCAGTTTGGCGTATCGCCATAAATGACTTTGATATAAATCGCAATCCTGATCTGTGAGATCTTTAAATGCCTTCAATAAAATAGGCTCTATTTCATATTGATTGAAGTCAATGTACTCTTGCGACCACGTATTGCTAGCTTGGGCTACCCAAGTCTCATAGCTTGACCGACCAGGCTTTGTATTATCTCTAGCAATCCAAGAAAAAGGACTGCCTTCAACAAAGGCGCCATCAAAGTATAGATCTAGAGGTTTCTTAAAGTAAGCAATAAGAGTCCAACAGGGCAACATCACCACATCTTTACAGCTTGTGTCCAAGCTTTCTGAATATGGACCAATTAATGCTCTAGCCTGAACCGATGGTATGGCACATATCAGATATTCAAATGCAAGATCAAATGAACCCTGCTCCTTTGTATTAATGCGCCATAAATTATTAAGACGCTTGAGACCAATAACAGTATGTTGAGTATGAACATTTAATGAGCTTGCTAAATATTTTGCTGGAGCAGTCATAGCTGGCACTCCAACGAAGCGTTGCGTTGTCGACTCAAGTGCACGTATGGTGCTGCGATCGAGCGTCACAATCTTACCGCCCCAAGGCGCAATCACCTTTGCGTTCATCCACTCTGTAACTTGGGTACCAAATAATGGGTCTTTAACCGTGAAGTACTGGGCACCATGATCTGCCTCCCAGGCTTGATAGTATCGGTGACTCATTCGACCACCCACACCCTTGCTTTTATCAAATACATGAACCTCAAAGCCTGCTTTGACCAACTCACTAGCACAAGAAAGACCCGCTATTCCAGCACCAATAATGGCAACGCGTTTTTTAATTAGGGGATTCATCTTCTATGGGATCTAGTTGACATCAGAATATGCGTGATAGTGTTTTAAATCCAAAATATTAATAGGAAGCGTTGATTTAAGTGCCTTTTTGATCAATTTATAGATATCTAAATCAAACTCTGGAGTCCCATCGCGCAATAACTCCTCAACCTCAACCTCATTAACTGCGCTTCCTAAGTAACACCAATGATCAAAAACATGCAGATCATCGCCCTCCTTGATTCCAATAGCTGCGGGATAAGGCCAAACAGATACTTTTAACTTCTGCAGAGCCGTCTGAATCCGCAAATCATGCAAGCGTCGAGGCTCTACCCCAATACATGCCCCTTTGCATTGCTTCACATGAAAACCAAAACAGGGGCTACCGGGTTGTAGTTTCTCAAAACCTAGTAAGCCTTCACATAATTGATTACGTTTAGCAATAGATTGCAGGGTTTGAAATGCCTCGCGTTTGCTATAAAACAAGCCATATAAATTATTTTGCTTGCCAGGTTTTAATGCCTGGTGATTGACAAGGTGTACTTCAAGACGATCGGGGCTTTCTAGCAATTGCCAGGCACACAAATCCTTGGAGCGTCGAAGCTTAATATTAAAACTAGGTAACTTCTCTTTAATAAGTCTAGACTCCAATAACAAGGCTCCCAACTCTCCGCCAGTTTCAATCCAATCAATACCGCGCACTTGCAAGGACAGCTTCATTTCTTTTCGATTAGATAGCGCGGATTGAAAATGGCCCATGACCCGGGAACGAAGGTCATTACTCTTACCGATATATAAAGGCTGCTTATTTTCGGCATAAAAGAGATATACACCAGGACGATTAGGTAACTCATCAATCAACTCGCGATCAATGTGCGGCGGCAGGCTCGGTCGGCCAAGCAGGTACTCTATTTCAGTTAATAGCTTGTCTTGACCAAATAAGGTCTCACATCGCTGCCAAAACTGGTACAAAAGTTTTGCGTCATCTAATGCCCGATGCCGACTTTGTACTACCAAGCCATGAACCGAAATTAAGGTATCAAGATTATGTCGTCCTTGCGAGGGAAATAAACGGCGTGACAGTTTGACGGTACAAACAACCTTTGGTGAAAAATCGATACCAACTCGTTTAAATTCTGCCTTCAAAAAACTGTAATCAAAACGAGCATTATGGGCAATAAAGATCTTATCTTTCAACTCAAGATAAAGCTCTGCTGCAATTTCATCAAAACTTGGTTTCGTACTAACCATTGCTGGCGTAATACCTGTGAGTCTCTGAATATTATTAGGTATATGAACGCCAGGATTAATTAGTCTTGACCACTCCGATGACTCCTGATTCTCCAAAGTGAGAACCCCAACCTCAGTGATGCGGTCTAAATTAGCCCTAGACCCGGTTGTTTCAATGTCCACAAAGGCATAAATGGGGTCTTTTGAGGGCATCTAAATTTATTAGTTATCAGATCTATGGTTGCTATCATTATCTCGCCTCATTAGAATTTTTGCTTGTCTGGGCCCATAGAAAATCCAGGGCCATCCAGCAACTAATTCCTTCCTTTGAACATTATTTGAGAATTTGAAAAAGATTACTAAAATTATCAGTCCATAAGCGCAATGATGGAATAGGTTCTATTTCCTGCTTACTATTTAGGAATTCTTTTGAATTAAGAAAGGCATTATTTTTAGAAATAATGATCCACTCTGAGCTTGATGAGAGATCAAATGGATTTGGGTCTGGCTCCTCATTTCTTACCAAAATAGCGTGATACGGGGAATTTGATACAAGTTGATTCAACACCGGGGGGAGATTTAGATATCTATTTGAAACATGAAAAACAATGACCCCATCTGCTTTGATATGCTTGGTATATAAATTGAAAGCTTCCTGTGTAATTAAATGGATTGGAATCGAATCACTTGAAAATGCATCAATAATTAATACATCAAATTGATTTGGTAATTCTCTTTCCAGAACTAGACGAGCATCGCCAAGGGCATATGAAATCGATGCTGCAGAATCTTTAATATAGGTAAACGAATTCTTAGCAACTTGAATCACTTCCGGATTTATTTCATAAATCCTATATTCATCACCCGACCTTCCATAGGTAAGAAGAGTTCCGGTACCTAATCCTACAATTCCAACTTTAAGATTCTTTTTCTCCTCAGCTTTTTTAAGTAAGGTAATGCCAACACCTGATGATGGTATGTAATATGAGGTTGGCTTCGTTCTTCCCAAATCACTCATATCTTGAGTGCCATGCATGATAACTCCGTGTACCAGGCGCCTCACTATCGTATCTTGATCAAGATATTTAGTCTCAGAGACTCTTAATGTTCCATAAAAATTACGATCACTTAAAAGACTATTATTTTTGAAATTAAAGTAATAGGTCTGGCAAAAATATGCGGTTACCGATAAACAAGCGACGGTTAGAAGCAAATAAATGACTTTTTGCCATTTGGTATGCAAATAAAGCGACATCCACAGAAAAGTAATACAAGATATCAGGAGTATTAAGGGCAGCTCCCAATAAAACGAGAAGATTAACGGCGAAATAATTGATACAAAAAATCCCCCTAGCGCTCCACCAATAGAGATGGATAAATAAAATCGTGTAAGGTGTTCTGTCGGTGGTTTACGAAGCGCCACTTCGCCATGACAAAATAGGCAAATGAAAAATAATCCAAATATGTAAAGCGGTGCGGCATATTTAACGGATAAAACACCGTTCTCCGCAATTAGTCCCCAGGCCATCATGGCTGTAAATACCAGCACAACAATAAGGACCAAGGGTCTCTCGTACCAGCCACGTCCGCCACGACCCTCAAAAACAACAACAAAGGTCAATAAATACAAGGTGAGAGGGAAAACCCATAAAAATGGGATAGATGCAATATTCTGAGTTATATGATTCGAGATTGCCAACAACAAACTAGTGGCTATAAATGGCAAGAAAATCCATAAAAATTTATCTTGCCTACCGATAACTACACGATCTAATTTTTCCTCAATCGCTTCAGGTATTAAGGTTGATGATGGCTGACTAAGAGTATTACTTCTCACCACTCTTATTGCGGTAAGTATTGCAAAAACAGCAAACAAAAAATAAAAAATGCTCCAAGTAATTGCTTGAGCGCTTAATGTAATCCATGTCTCAATAGCGAATGGGTACATTAATAAGCCAATAATGGATGCTAAATTTGATAATGCAAATAATCGATATGTCTTTTTTGATTCTTCACTAAATTTATTCTCACGTGCAAACCAAGATTGCAACAGTGGTCCCGTTGTTGATAGAACAAAATATGGCAATCCAATGGTAAAAAAGAGTAAGCCTAATATTTGAATAATTGGCTCTTCGCTATTGATTGGCTTCCAATCTGGATTAGCGATGATTGGTAAAAAAATGAGGCTGACGCAAATAACAATGCAGTGAAAAATACCTTGTTTTTTTGGTGAAAATCTTTGTATCCAATCCGAGTACATGTAACCCAGTAATAAGGCTACCTGAAAGAAAGTAAGGCAGGTAGTCCATACCGCCGATGTTCCTCCAAACCACGGTAGTATTTGCTTTGCTATGATTGGTTGTACTAAAAAGAGCAGAAAGCTCGATATAAAAATAGTTATAGCAAATAGATTCTTATTCAACATCTTTTTTTCCAAAAAATTAATTTTGGGTAATTATCAACTAAATCATAAAGCTTCTAAAAATGATGCTGGATTAAAGAAAAAACCACTTTAAACATTCACTTAAAGTGGTTAAACCCATATAGCGGGCAAGCTGAACTACTTCTAAACTTTTTGATTGCTCTTTAGTAAAAAACGGGGGATATTACTATTTACAGGCAATGGAGCTTCGGCTGGCTGAGAGAATGACAGATCTTTACTAAGAGCATTGGCATCAATATTCAATGCCTCAGCATAAACATTGGAGTAACCCATCATCTTTTCAAGATCGCTTTCAAACGCAAACAGATTTCCATTTTCAATATGAACCAATTGGGCAACG
>JACCEC012042953.1_pt1 | contig 12716 bp, 13 predicted proteins | sample 7450121 | NCBI WGS metagenome assembly JACCEC01 (sample SAMN15323455, study PRJNA562643) | freshwater metagenome | isolation source: river surface water | place: USA:Blue River Watershed | collected 2017-08-18 | reverse complement strand
TTGGTTGAACCCATTTGCGAGCAGCCCATCGACGGCGGTCATTCCTTTGTTGCTGAGTTGGATGCTGTCTGCTTGCGCGTTGTTGGCGGTGGCAGAGCTGCCTGGGGTGAGCACACGTTGGACATGGCTTGAGCGACTGGTGTGTGGCACGTTGTTACTTTGGCTAGTTGCCGCGCTTTTGTGGGTGCCTCCAGTTCTGGACCGTGGGCTGACAGCGGGTTTGGTCGCTTCGCTGATGTGCGTGTGGTTGATGGCACAAGTGGGACAACGTGCGGCCTTGGATGAGGGGCTGTTGACGTGGGTGGTTCTGGCGGTTTTATTGGCGGCCGTGGTTAGCAGTGTGTTGGGCATCTTGCAGTATTTGGGCTTGGCCAGAGAGATGGCACCGTGGGTCAATCAGCCCCTCAAGGGCGATGCCTTTGCCAACTTGCGTCAACGCAACCAATTTGCATCGCTCACAAGTTTGGGTCTGGTGGCCTTGCTGGGTTGGGTGTTGATGCAGCGTCAGACCGCGTTCATGTCACGCGCGTCTGTTGGGTGGGTGGGCGCGTGCTTGATCGTCTTGGCCGCAGGGGTCGCTTGTTCGGTGTCGCGAACGGGCGCCATCGAATGGCTTTTGGTAAGTGCGGTGGCCGCCGTGTGGTTGTGGCGACGGGCGCCCCATGGCGCTTCGCGTCTTGCTTGGGGATGTGTTGTGGCGGGGCCGCTGCTCGTGGTGCTGTGGTCGATGGTCTTGCCTTGGTTGTCACTGCAAACAACGGGTGAGTGGGGCGCAAGTCTGATCTTGCGCATGGCAGGACAAACGCAAGATTACGCGGCATGTGGTGGGCGACGTGTGCTGTGGGCCAATGTCCTCACACTGATAGCGCAGCATCCGTGGTTGGGATGGGGCTGGGGAGAAACAGATTACGCACACTTCATGACCGCGTACAGCGAGATGCGGTTTTGCGACATGTTGGACAACGCGCACGATTTGCCGTTGCACCTCGCGCTGGAGTTGGGCGTGCCATTTGCGCTGGCCGTACTTTTTGTGACTGTGGTTTGGTTGTGGCGTCGACGCCCATGGCAAGAGCGCAATCCTTGGCGCATCATGGCTTGGTGTTGGTTATTGGTGCTGGCCTTGCACAGCATGCTCGAGTATCCGCTTTGGTACGGACCGTTTCAAATGACGCTGGGTTTGGCGTTGGGCTTGTTGAGCGCGCCCGCGACAACAGACAAATCAGAGGTCAAACAGGGGGTTCCCGTGCTGGTGGCGGCCACCTTATTCATGGGCTGCTTGTATGCGGCATGGGATTTCAACCGCGTCGGACAAATTTATCGACATGCGAGCGCACGGGATGCCGCTTACAAAGACGATCCGCTTGGGCACGCCAAACAGTCATGGCTGTTTAAAAATCAAGCGGACTTTGCAGAACTCACGACACAGACCGTCACGGCGGAGAATGCCAAAGACATTTACCCTCAAGCGCTGCGGTTGATGCACTACTCGCCTGAGGCACGCGTGGTGCAACGCGCGATCGACAGCGCTCAACTTTTGGGCGACGACGAACAGGCGCAAGCGTTGGCGACTCGTTTGCAAGACATCAAGAACAACACGCCGCGCTAAACTGCACGTCATCATGACCCAAGTGCCCACCACCCTTTCCGCCATCGTCATCACGCGCAACGAAGCGCACAACCTGAATGACTGCTTGGCATCCTTGCGAACGTTGGTGGATGAAATCATTGTGGTGGATAGCCAAAGCACAGACAGCACGGTAGCCATTGCGCACCAGCATGGCGCCAAGGTTGCGCAACCGAGCGATTGGCCGGGTTTTGGTCCTCAAAAAAATCGGGCGCTTGATCTCGCGAGTTGCGATTGGGTGCTCTCGATCGACGCCGATGAACGTGTCACCCCAGAGCTTGCTGCGGAAATCAAACAGGTGCTGCTGTCCCCCGATGCCAATGTCGCCTATCAGGTGCCGCGTTTGTCCTGGTATTGCGGCCGGTTCATTCGCCACGCGGGTTGGCAGCCCGATCACGTGCTGCGACTTTTCAAGCGTGGCACGGCAAAATTTTCAGACGATCTGGTGCATGAGCGCGTGGTCACCGAGCGACGCGTTGTGTCGCTGCACAACCATTTGTTGCATTACAGCTACCTCAATTTTTCGCAGGTTCTCTCCAAAGTCGATGCATATTCAAGTGCATCTGCCAAGCAAGCCTATGCGCGAGGCAAACGCGCCACGGTGGCCAGTGCATTGGGCCATGGCTTGTGGGCGTTTTTCAGAACTTATGTGATCCGTGCCGGATTTTTAGATGGCGCACATGGCTTGGCGTTGTCAATTTCGAACGCGGAAACCAGTTACTACAAATATTTAAAGCTGTGGCAATTGGCGCAAGCGCAGGAAGTGCCAAAGCCTTAAGTTATATGTGCGTGTTAGCGCGCGACAAAGCTTCCCGACTTGCCGCCATGCTTTTCAAGCAGGCGCACATCGGTCATCGTCATGCCCCTATCAACAGCTTTGCACATGTCATAAATCGTCAGCAAGGCCACTTGTACGGCGGTGAGGGCTTCCATCTCCACACCGGTTTGACCGACGGTTTCAACTGTGGCGGTGCATTCCACCGCATGCGTGGCGTCGTCCACAGAAAAATCCACCGCCACCCGTGTCAGCGCCAACGGATGGCACAGTGGAATCAGGTCGCTGGTTTTCTTGGCGGCTTGAATGCCGGCAATGCGCGCAATACCCAGCACATCGCCTTTTTTTGCTGTGCCGCTTTGGATCAAGGCCAAGGTGGCGGCTTGCATGACGATGCGACCTGTGGCCACACCGATACGCCGAGTGTGGTCTTTGCTCGCCACATCTACCATGTGGGCTTGGCCGTGTGCATCAAAGTGTGTGAGTGTGGACATGCGCGAATTCGTCAAGGGTTAACATGAAACCTGAATCATAAAGGTCGCGATACTTTTCGTTCCTATGCTTTTACCCCTCCGATTGAAAACGCCTGCCTTGTTGCGCGCCTTGCGTCGCTTGGGTGTGTTGACCTTGAGCCTGGCCCTTTGTGCGCCTGGCGTTCCGACCTACGCACAAATCAACAACAACCGCTTGCCTAATTTAGGCGATGGCGCTGACGTGCCGCTGGGCGTGGAGCGACGCTTGGGGGAAAGCATTGCGCGGGAGATTTACCGCGACCCGGATTACTTGGATGACCCGGTATTGGGGGACTACGTGCAATCGCTGTGGCAACCCCTGTTGGCCTCGGCGCGCAAGCGTGGCGAGTTGACGCCCGAGCTCGAGCAGCAGTTTGCGTGGGAAGTCGCCTTGATCCGTGACCGCAGCATCAACGCCTTTGCTTTGCCAGGTGGTTATCTGGGCGTCCATTTGGGATTGATCTCTGCGGTCAGCAGCGGCGATGAGCTGGCCTCGGTGTTGGCACATGAGCTCAGTCACGTCACGCAGCGTCACATTGCACGCATGATTTCGCAGCAAGGCAAACAAGGCCCTATGGTGATGGGGGCCATGATCTTGGGCATGCTGGCGGCCAGTCGCACAGGCAATGCCAGCAGCATGAGTGCTGCCAATGCCATGATGGTGGGGGGGCCTGCTGCCATCATGCAAAGCCAGTTAAATTTCTCACGCGACATGGAGCGCGAAGCGGACCGTGTGGGTTACGGCGTGATGACCGAAGCGGGTTTCGAGCCACAAGGCTTTGTGACCATGTTTGAAAAACTCCAACAAGCGGCGCGGTTGAATGACAACGGCTCGTTTCCGTACTTGCGCAGCCATCCGATGACCACCGAGCGCATTGCCGACGCGCAAGCCCGTCAACAGTTGTTGCCCGCGCGCGTTGTGGTGGCAACCACCCCTGCACACGCGATGATGGCGGCCCGTGCTTTGGTGTTGACCAACCCGGGTGTCGATGTGCTGCGTGCCCTCACCACCGAGGCCAATTCACCCACGCTTGCAAGCGCTGTCAAGGCGCGTCAAGCCGGTGCACTTTACGCGGGCGTGATGGCTGAGATGAAACAACGAAATTTCGTGGCGGCCAGAACCTTGCTGCAACGTTTACAAAGTCTGCCGGGCTTGGATGTTCGTGCCATTCGCTTGGCACGTTTGCTGGCTGCCGAGTTGGCGTTGGCGGCAGGCGATGCCTCCCAAGCGGTGGCGGGGTTGGATGCCAAAGCCTTGGTGATTCATCCCAATGACCGCGCCACACGCATTCAGTTGGCACAAAGTCGCGTTGCCACCCAGCAAGCGGTGCAAGCCAAAATGGCAGCCAACGAGATGTCGTTGTGGTTGAGTCAGCATCCGCGTGACGCGACGGCATGGCTGGTTCTGGCATCAGCACATGAGTTGATGGGTGACCGTTTGCGCAGCATCCGTGCACAAGCCGAAGCACGTGCGGTGGAGTTAGATGCCGGGGCCGCTGTGGATCGTTTCAAAGCGGCACAAATCTTGGCCCATCAGTTGGCCAACGAAGGTAAATTAGATGCGGCAGGGCACATGGAGGCATCCATCATCGATGCTCGCTTGCGTGAACTACAAAAGTTGTGGCGGGAACAAGCGCTGGAGCGCGGCATCAATTAACACGCCAAACGCAGAATAAATCAGCGAGCCCAACAGGGCTGAGCCAAAGCCGCGTACCCAAAAGCCATCGAGCAATCCCGCTGCAGCCCAAAACATGAAGGCGTTGATGACGAAGAGAAACAGCCCCAAGGTGAAGAACGTCACAGGCAGTGTCAACACAATCAAGGCTGGGCGCACGATCAGGTTGAAGATGCCGATCACAAATGCGGCACTCATGGCCGCGCCAAAGCTTGTCACTTCAACGCCGTTGTAGAGATGTGCCAAGGCCATCAGGGCGGTGGCGTGGAGTACCCAAGTTAAAAGTAGTTTCATGACAGAGTCAGCATAGCATTGCCGTTATGATCCACACCCCGACAAGCACCCGGAATATTAGGTAAAAGACTCTAACGCGATGGCTGGCATTCACATCACCGACATTGAGGCGGCCATCAACTATTGGCGCGAACAAAAGCCCTCGCCCGATGGCGTGACGTTGGCGCCCGAGATTCGTGCCTTGGCCGAGGTGTATGCCTTGATGATTTATTACCACCACGACGAGGCCGCTGAAAAAGGCTTTCCAGCCAAAGCCTACGAGGCGTGGTTGGGTTGGTACCGCACCACCCCCGATGCGCCTTGTATTGCCATTTGCTCGACCAGCCAAGGCGACGAGGAGTGCAAGGGCTGTGGTCGTACGTTCGAAGAAGTTCAGTACTGGCCTGAGATGAGCCCGGCTGAAAAGCGCGGCACTTGGCGACGCATCACCATGATGGGTACGTCGTGGCGTTTCAACAAATACGCGGAACGCGCCATGGCGAACGCGTCGGTGGATGTGGCCCTCAGCAAGGGCGATTAAGCCTTACTTCCAGCGCTCGCACTCGATGTCAACCGTGGTGCTGCCGTTGCTCATCATCACCACACCTTCTTGCACGGTGGCTTGCAGTTGCATGCTGCGCTCGGCCAGTTTGGCGAGATCTTGCGAGGCGCTGCTGGGAATGCGCCAAATTTGCAAGGACGTGGGTTTGATGAGTTTGTTTTGCATGTTCTTCCACCAGACATCACCTGAGCTAGAGAACACATACAGCACCACCTGATCCGCTTTGCTGCACGCCTTGAGCAGCGGTTTTTCTTCGGGCTGGCCCACCTCGATCCACAGGCGTTTGCGACCCGTGAAGTCGGTCAACATCACATCGGGTTCGTCGGGGTCAGACAGGCCTGCACCGAAGCCCAACACACCATCGCCGCCGCACATGTCTTGCAGCTGATGTGCTTGCAAGGACAGCGCGACCAAACGCACCATCATGCGTTCGTCGGTTTCGCTGGGGTGACGCGCCAAGGTGAGCGCGTGGTCGGCGTAGTAGCCGTGGTCAATGTCGGCGATTTGGACGTTCGCTTTGAAAATGGTGGATTTGATCGCCATGCTGTTAAACGCGACGCGCCAGTTCGGCAGCTTTGCCCACGTAGCTAGCAGGTGTCATGGCCAATAAGCGGTCAATGTCTGCTTGCGGAATTTGCAGCGACGCAATCAAACCATGCAGCGCTTCGGCCGTGACGGTTTTGCCGCGCGTGACTTCTTTGAGTTGCTCGTAAGCGCCTTGCACACCGTAGCGGCGCATGACGGTTTGAATGGGTTCGGCCAACACTTCCCAAGCGGCGTCGAGGTCTGCAGCCAAAGCTTCTTCGTTGAGTTCGAGTTTGTTCAAACCCACGCTGAGCGATTGGTAGGCCAAGGCCGTGTAGCCCAATGCCACGCCCATGTTGCGTAAGACGGTGGAATCGGTGAGGTCCCGTTGCCAGCGGCTGATGGGCAGCTTTTCGCTCAGGTGCTTGAGCACAGCATTGGCCAAACCCAAGTTGCCTTCGGCATTTTCAAAATCAATGGGGTTGACCTTATGCGGCATGGTGGATGAGCCAATTTCGCCCGCTTTCAAACGTTGCTTGAAATAGCCCAAGGACACATAGCCCCACACGTCGCGAGACCAATCGATGAGGATGGTGTTGGCGCGTGCCACGGCGTCAAACAACTCGGCCATGTAGTCGTGGTGTTCGATTTGAATGCTGTACGGCTGGAACGTCAGGCCGAGGCCCAAGCGTGCAGGTGGTTCCACTACCTTGCGGCTGAAGGCTTCCCAATCTACATCGGGCCATGCGCTGAGGTGGGCGTTGTAGTTGCCCACTGCGCCGTTCATTTTGGCCATGATGTGGACGCTGGCAATGCGCTCGCGTACTTGTTTCAAGCGCATCACCACGTTGGCTACTTCTTTGCCCACGGTGGTGGGGCTGGCGGTTTGGCCGTGCGTGCGACTGAGCATGGGCACGTCAGCGTAGGCGTGGGCCATCTCGCGCAGTTTGGCAATCAGGCTGTCGAGACTGGGCAAGATGACTTCATCGCGACTGGCCTTCAGTTGCAACGCATGGCTGGTGTTGTTGATGTCTTCGCTGGTGCAGGCGAAGTGCACAAATTCGGCAGCGGCTTCGAGCTCGGCATGGCCTTTGAATTTTTTCTTGATCCAGTACTCCACCGCCTTCACGTCGTGGTTGGTCACTTTCTCTTCGTCCTTGATGGCCAGGGCATCGTCGGTGTTGAAGTCGGCCACCAAGCGCAACAAGTAGGCGCGTGAATCGGCGCTCAAGGGTTTGAATTCAGCCAAACCCGCATCTCTCAAGGCGATGAACCACGCAATCTCTACTTGCACACGGCGGTGCATATAGCCCTGTTCGCTCATCAAGGGGCGCAAGGCAGATACTTTGCTGGCATAACGGCCATCCAGAGGCGATAGGGCGGTGATTTGAGAAATGTTTTGTGGGGGGGTGGTGTGACTCATGCCGCAATTTTAGGTGGTCATGTCTAGGCAGATGTATACGCAAGCTAGATAAACTAGGGGCACGATTAATTTTAGAAACACGTATGAAACTCATTGGTGCAATTACCAGCCCTTATGTGCGCAAAGTGCGCATCGTCATGGCCGAAAAGAAACTGGATTACCAGTTTGTGACCGAGGACGTTTGGGCGGCTGATACCACCATGTCGACATACAACCCGCTGGGCAAAGTGCCTTGCTTGATCATGGAAGGTGGCGAGGCCTTGTTTGATTCGCGTGTCATTGTTGAATACGTGGACACCTTGTCGCCGGTGGGCAAATTAATTCCTGGCAGTGGCCGTGAACGTGCAGAAGTCAAAACATGGGAGGCCTTGGCCGATGGTTTGTTAGACGCTGCGATCTTGGCGCGCCTCGAAGCCACATGGCCGGGCCGCAAAGACGGTGAACGCAGCCAAGCGTGGATTGACCGCCAAATGAAAAAAATTGATGACAGCTTGATCGCGATGGATCGCGCATTGGCAGAACGCAGTCACTGTGTGGGCATTCACCTGAGCTTGGCGGACATTGCGGTCGGCTGCGCCTTGGGCTATTTGGATTTCCGATTTGCCCACATTGCTTGGCGCACCGCGCATCCCAACTTGGCGGCTTTGTATGAGCGTTTGTTGCAACGCCCCACTTTCAAAGACACAGCGCCTGTGTGAGCGTCATCGGTTGGCTCGGCGTTTGAGCCAGCGCATCAAACTGCCCAAGATGGGCAGTTTTTCATAGAGCTCTTCGGCCACGTCCCAGTAGTCGCGGTGAAGTGCCACCTGCCACGTACCCGCCTCTTCGCGAAACACCAGATGACTAGCGCCGCGAATGGTTTGCTCTTGGCCGGCGCTGAGCTGAGGCATGCTGAATAAAAAATCCCAAGTCACAAAGCACTGGTTGCCTTGCAGCACCTGTTGGGTGATCACAAAACGTGGCGTGTGTAGCGACTCAAACATATGCGTGAAGATGCGGGCAATGGCTGGCACACCTTGTACGTCGTTGAAGGGATCTTTGAAGCGGGCATCGTCGGTGTAAATGCTGGCTAGGCGCGTGATATCCGCGGCTTGAAGCTGCTCAAAAAAAACCACCACGCGTTGCAAGGCGGCTTCAGGCGTGTCGGGCGAGGTAGGGGTAGTTGTCATTGTGGTTTACAAGCCTGTGCTACGCCGCACCAATGCAAAATACCAGCGGTAAGGCAGCAAGCGCAACAGCAACAGCACGCGTGTGAAGCGTTTGGGAAAGTGGATGTGAAATTGGCCAGCACGCCAACCTTGGATGATTTCGTGCGCTGCCGTCTCCGGTGTGATGAGTGCCGGCATTGGAAAATCATTGGCCGCCACCAGTGGCGTTTCAACGAAGCCAGGATTGATGATGCTCACGCCAATGCCCAAGGGGGACAAGTCGTAATACAGGGTCTCTGCTAAGTTAATCAGTGCCGCTTTGGTGGGGCCATAGGCCAAGCTTTGCGGCAAACCGCGAAACCCCGCCACGCTGGAAATCAAACTGATGTGACCGGCACCTTGCGCCAGCAGGTCGGGCAACACGGCATCAAGCACCCGCAAGGCGCCGGTGTAGTTGACATCGAGGTGACGCAGCATGTCTGGCAAATCATAGGCGTTGGCACGCATGGCTTGGTAATAGCCCGCGCAGTACATCACCACATCCAAACCTTGCTGTTCTTTCACATATGCGGCAGCGCGTGCGATCGCGGAGGCGTCGCTCACATCCAGCACGACCGCCTGCGCGCCTGGATGGGCATCGACAAACTGCTGCAGCAAATCCGCCTGACGTGCCGAGACCACGACGCGTGCACCAGCGGCATGCAGGGCTTTGGCGGTGGCCAAACCAATGCCACTCGATGCACCAATCAGCCACACGCTGCGACCATGCCAATCGGTGAGGGGCGGATTGAAGGGTTTGAACATGGGCATCTCAGGGTTGTGCGCCAGCCAACAACTGTTGACGAAGTTGGCGTTGCGAGGTCTCGGGTGCGAGCCAAATGCCGAAGAATCGTTGCGCGAGCTCGGCATCACGGAGGTCGCCCAGCAGTCGGTCTTGGTGTAACAACTGCATGCCCTTGTTGGGCTGGTAAACGCCGGTGAGCGTGTCACCCACGCGCACATTGGGAATCAGGTTTTGCAACATGGCAGACCACGTGTGTTGTTGCGTCGCCGACAGTGGCTTTTGGCCCTGCATTTCATCCATCGAGCGCTTGGCAATGTCTGCTCCTTTGAAGTCGCGCAAGTAGCGCAACTCCAACACCAAGGTTTGTGTGGCCCACGTTTCAGGCGCAAAGCGGGTGTTCGCCCATAGGCTGGCGTCGTACACCTCAAACCCCCAGTAGGTTAGGCGTTGCTGTCCAATCAGGCGTGGGCTTTGCAGCAGGCTGCGAAGCCGAGGCGGTGTGTTGTCTGCGTCGCTCTGCGCTTGTGCCGTGCCCAGTAAGCGGCAACTGGTGCCGATCACCGCCAGCTGCCAGCCTAGGGTCACTGCGGCGCGTCGTGTGGTCATGGCTTCACGAGTGTGAATTGCAACACGTCGGTGTTGTGTTGCTCGAAGGCTGCTTCGCAGTACGCCAAGTAGAACTCCCAAATGCGGATGAAGCGTTCATCGAAACCCAATTGCAGCACATGGGCTCTGTCGGCCATGAACTGCTGGCGCCAGCGACGCAGGGTTTCGGCGTAATCAAGGCCGAAGGCCAACTCGTCCACCACCTTCAGGCCTGCGCGTTCGGCCTGTGCACGGAACTCGCGAGGGCATGGCAAACAACCGCCTGGGAAAATATATTGTTGGATGAAGTCGGTGCTCTTCACGTAGCGTTCAAACAGCGCGTCGTCGATCACGATGGTTTGAATGCAAGCCTTGCCACCTGGTTTGAGCAAGCGTGCCACCGTGTTGAAATAAGTGGGCCAATATTCTTGGCCGACGGCTTCCAACATTTCGATGGAGCAAATGGCGTCATAGGGTCCATCGTCGATGTCGCGGTAGTCTTGCAGGCGCAAATCGGTGGTGCTTGTGAGGCCGCGTTGTTGCATGCGTTGATGTGCAAAGGCGAGTTGCTCGTGGCTCAAGGTCACACCCCGCATATGGGCGCCAAATTCGGTGCCACCTAACTCGGCCAAAGCGCCCCAGCCGCAACCGATTTCCAAAATCCGATCACCTGCTTTGGCATCGACCATGCGCAGGGCACGTCGGACTTTGGCGGTTTGGGCATCGGCCATCGGCTGAGAGCGGTCGTTGTCAAACCATGCCGACGAGTAGTTCATGGTGGGGTCGAGCCACAGCTCGTAAAACGCGTTGCCCAAGTCGTAATGGGCATGGATATTTTTTTTGCTGTTGCTGCGTGTGTTGCGATGTAGCAAGTGACGCACGCGGTAAAACAAACGGCCCAACCAGCTACCAAAAATCAGATCGTCCATGGTGCGTCGATTCGCGACCAACAACTGCAACAACGCCGATAAATTGTTGGTGGTCCAATCGCCGGCAATGTAGCTTTCGGCAAAGCCGATGTCACCCGACTTCAGGGCTTGCGTGAGCGGGTTCCAGTTGTGCAAATGCAAGGTGGCATTCAGCGCATGGCCCGACGTGGGGCTGGATCCAAATTGTTCCACGCGGCCATCGGGCCACTGCACATGCAACGTGCCGTGTTGTAAGTGCTGCAGCAAAGCCACCACGCGGCGCGCGGCGGCGGGCATGGCTTGCGTGGCTGAGTTGAGGGATGCGGTAACGGGGGCCGAGGTCGTGTTGGTGTTCATGGCAGTGCGTATCTTTTCGTCAACGTGTCACAAAATCTTGTGGCGGGGTGGGTTTGGTAAAAAAGGGCACGCGCTTGAGCCACAGCTTCAAGGCTTGCCAATGAATGCGCGCCATCACCATCAGGGTCATCAGCGGGTAGCCCCACAAAGCGCGTCTGAGGGCGGCTTGGGTGAGAGGTTCGAGTTGACCGCTCACGCTGGTTTCAATCAGCGGGCCTTGCGCGTCGTCATGGTCCACGCGCGCGACCGTGCGATCTGTGGTGCGCATGAAGCGAAAGCGGTAATCCCCTTGGACCGCACAGAAGGGTGAGACGTGAAACACCTTGTTGGCGTGTTGCGTCACGCCATAGCGGGGGCGATCCAGCAAATAGCAATGGCGTTCACCGAAGGTGTTGTTCACTTCGACCACGATGGCGCGCAAGCTGTTGTCTGCGGCATGGCAATACCAAAAGCTGACGGGTTTGAAGGTGTAGCCCAGCACGCGTGGGTAGCAATGCAGCCAGACTTCGCCTGTGGCGTCGGTGATGTTTTCGTGTTGCAGCAATGCATCGAGCCACGCCAAGGCGCCGCCGTCCGCGGCACTGCGGCCATCGCCGTGGTCGGCGTCATGGAAGCTGATGCTGCCTGCACGGTTGATCGGCAGTGGTGCCGTATGGGCGGACGCTTTGAGACTGCGCATGGGCAACATCAAAAAGAAAGTCTTGTACGCAAACGCGTGGTGTTTGGGGCGCAAGCGTGTGTGGCGCACTTGGCCAAAGCCAATCATGGGCACGGCGGCGACAGATGGGCTTGGGCTCAGCATCATGTGGCATGTGTTGGCAATGCAGCCAACAAATGGTGTGCAGCAGCGCGTCCGGCTTTGTAGCCGTCTTCATGAAAGCCATAGCCCATCCATGCGCCGGCGTACCAGGTGTGCTGTTGGCCTTGCAGTTGTGGCATCTGCGTTTGCGCTTGGATGGCGGGCAAATCGAACACAGGGTGGGCGTAGTCGTAAGCACCGATCACATGTTGGGGATCGATCTCACGCACAGGGTTGAGCGAAACCACCACGTCTTGTGTGAAAGGCAGGGGTTGCAGCAGGTTGAGCCAGTAGTGCAAACAGACACGGGTGGATTCGGTGCTGTCTTGTGCCGCACGTTCATAGTTCCAAGCCGCCCACGCTAATTTGTTTTTGGGCATCACCGATGTGTCGGTGTGCAACACAGCGCGGTTGGGGTGATAGCGAATCGCACCCAAGGTGGCTTGTTCTTGTGGCGTGGGTTCAGCCAGCATGGCCAGCGACTGGTCGGCGTGGCTGGCCAAGATGACTTGGTCAAAACGTTCTGCACCGGCATGGGTTTTCAACGTCACGCTGTGTGCATCGCGTTCAATGCGCAGCACGGGGGTGTTCAGGCGTTTGTCCGCAATCCCCGCAAGAATTTTGTCAACGTAGTGACGCGCGCCGCCCGCCACGGTGAACCACTGTGGGCGGTTGTTCACTTGAATCAGTCCGTGGTTGTGACAAAACCGAATCATGGTGGCCACCGGAAACTTCAACATTTGATCGGTGGGGCAACTCCAGATGC
>JACCEC012820381.1_pt1 | contig 12721 bp, 11 predicted proteins | sample 7450121 | NCBI WGS metagenome assembly JACCEC01 (sample SAMN15323455, study PRJNA562643) | freshwater metagenome | isolation source: river surface water | place: USA:Blue River Watershed | collected 2017-08-18 | reverse complement strand
GGTTCTGGTCGGGTACGAAGAGGATGCGGCGGTCGGCCGGGACCTTGCCGACGATCTTGCTGGCGTTGCCGCTCGTCACGATGACGTCCGACAGGGCCTTCACGGCGGCGCTGCAGTTGATGTAAGCGACGACGTAGAGCGAAGGGTCGGCCGCCTTGACCGCGGCGAGCTTCTCCGCCGGGCAGGAGTCGGCGAGCGAGCAGCCGGCCTCGAGGTCGGGCAGGAGCACGCGGCGGGTCGGGTTCACGATCTTCGCCGTCTCGGCCATGAAGTGGACGCCGCAGAAGACGATCGTCCCCTGCGTCGCGGCGGCCGCCTTGTAGGCGAGGCCCAGCGAATCGCCGACGAAGTCGGCGACGCCCTGGATGTCCTCGCACTGGTAGTTGTGGGCGAGGATGAGCGCGTCCTTCTCCGCCTTGAGCGCGAGCACCTCGCGTTGGAGGTCGGACAGGGGCGTGCCGCCGGCGGGCAGTGGCGGGAAGACGGAAGCCGTGGGGTAGGGGATCATGGGCGGTGGGTCCGGCGCTTCTGGCAGCGTTCGCAGAGCGCGGTGACCTGGAGTTTCTGGGAGATGGGGCGCATGCCGTGCTTGGCGGCGACGGCCTTGCCGTACCACTCCATGAACGGCGCTTCGACCTCGACGATCGTGTCGCAGCTCTCGCACACGAGCTGGGCGCGGAAGTTGGCCGAGCCGACCTCGGCCAGGTAGTACTTGTGGTCGCGTCCTACGTCGACCTCGCGGATCACGGCGCTCCCGACGAGCAGGGGGATCGCCCGGTAGATGGTCGCGCGGGACACGGTGCGGTCCAGCGAGCGGGCCTTCTTCAGCAGGTCCTCGGCGGTGTAATGGCCGGGGAGCGCGCGGGCGGCCTCGAAGACGGCCATGCGTTGGCGCGTGGCCCGGAGGCCCTTCTCCGCGATGTAGGTGCGGAAGGCTCCGGATTGTTCCGTGGTTTCTGGGGGCGTCGACTTCGGCATCCGCTTTTGAGACTGTTTTGATACCGTCGGAGCCGGCCGTCAAGCGTGGGACGAGTCATTGACACCGGGGCCTCGCACCCCTTCATTTGACCCTCTTTTCCCTCGGGAAAGGCCCCCCACGATGTACCACAACACGGACGACCTGCGCATCCGCACCCAGCTCCCGCTCCTTTCCCCGGCGGTCGTGCTGCATGAACTCCGCCCCACCGAGCGGGCCACCGAGGTCGTCGCCCAGGCCCGCAAGGAGGCCGCCCGCATCCTCTCCGGCCAGGACGACCGCCTGCTGGTCATCGTCGGCCCCTGCTCGGTCCACGACCCCAAGGCCGCCCTCGAGTACGCCGCCCTGCTCGGTCAGGAAGCCCGGAAGCATGCCGCCGACCTCCTGGTGGTCATGCGCGTCTATTTCGAGAAGCCCCGCACCACCGTGGGCTGGAAGGGCCTGATCAACGACCCCGAGGTCGACGGCTCCTTCAAGATCAACGACGGTCTCCGCCTCGCCCGCCGCCTGCTGGCCGACATCGCCGACGCGGGGCTGCCCGCCGCGACGGAGTTCCTCGACCCGATCACGCCCCAGTACCTCGCCGACCTCGTGGCCTACGGCGCCATCGGCGCGCGCACGACCGAGAGCCAGATCCACCGCGAACTCGCCTCGGGCCTCTCCATGCCGGTCGGCTTCAAGAACGGCACCGACGGTTCCGTCCAGGTCGCGGTCGACGCCTGCCTCTCGGCCCGTTCTTCCCATTGGTTCCCGTCCGTCACCAAGGACGGCGTGGTGGCGATCTTCCAGACTTCCGGCAACCCCGATGCGCACGTCATCCTCCGCGGTTCCAGCAAGGGCCCCAACTACGGCGCCGAGGGCGTGGCCGACGCCGCGACCCGCATCCAGAAGGCCGGCCTGACCTCGCGGATCGTCGTCGACTGTTCGCACGGCAACAGCTCCAAGGACCACCGCCGCCAGCCGCTCGTCGCGGCCGACGTCGCGGCGCAGGTCGCCGCCGGCGCCGCCGCCATCGGCGGCCTGATGATCGAAAGCCACCTCGTCGAGGGGCGCCAGGATTGGAAGGGGCGCGACGCCTCGACCTACGGCTGCAGCATCACCGACGCGTGCATCTCCTTCGCGCAGACCGTCCCCGTGCTGGACGGGCTCGCCGCCGCCGCCCGCGCCCGCCGCGCCCTCGCCAAAGCCTGACCTTCCCGCCATGAACTCCGTCCTCAAGCTCCTCCTCGAAGGGGAGGCCCTCGACACCCCGCAGCTCGGCAAGATCCTCGGCCTCGGCGCCGACGCCGTGGAGCGCGAGCTGGCCGAGCTCCGGCGCCAGGGCGTGCTGCTCGGCATGCGGCCCGTGCTCAACCCGAGCTTCGAGGCCGAGCGCCGCGTCCGCGCGGTGATCGAGATCAAGATCCGCCCCGAGGGCATCGGCGGCTTCGACGGCATCGCCGAGCGCATCAGCTCCTTCGAGCAGGTCGAGAGCTGCTACCTGATGTCCGGCGGCTACGACCTCCTCGTCGTCGTCACGGCCGACAACCTCTACAAGGTCGCGGGCTTCGTGCACGAGCGCCTCGCCCGCATCGAGGGGGTCCAGGGCACCTCGACGCACTTCTTCCTCCGCGCCTACAAGAAGGACGGTTTCGTGGTGACGGCCGACGGCGTCCGCCGCGACCAACCCTCCGTCAGCCCCTGAGCGCCGACCATGGACGAATCCGGCCGTTTTGTCGCGCGTCACGTCACGTCCCTGCCCAAGTCGGGCATCCGTGACTTCTTCGCCATCGTGTCCAAGATGAAGGACGCCGTCTCGCTGGGCATCGGCGAGCCCGACTTCGTCACCCCCTTCCACATCCGCGAGGCGGCGATGAACGCCCTCGAGAAGGGCCGCACCTCCTACACCGACAACCGCGGCACGAGCCAGCTCCGCGAGGAGATCTCCCGCTACGTCGCCAAGCACTACGGGCCGGAGTACAACCCGGAGACCGAGATCCTCGCCACCATCGGCGTCTCCGAGGCGCTCGACATCCTGCTCCGCGCCACGTTGAACCCGGGCGACAAGGTGCTCTACCATGAGCCCTGCTACGTGTCCTACGCGCCCAGCGTGACCCTCTGCCACGCCGAGGCCGTCCCCGTCCGCACCACGTCCGCCGACCAGTTCGCGCTCGACCCCGCCGCCCTGCGCGCCGCCTGGCAGCCGGGCTGCAAGGTCCTCGTCATCAACTTCCCGACGAACCCCACCGGCGGCACCGCCGACCGCGCCAAGCTCCAGGAGATCGCGAAGTTCGCCATCGAGAAGGACCTGCTCGTCGCGTCCGACGAGATCTACTCCGAACTGACCTTCGAGGGCGACCACGTGTCCATCGCGTCGCTCCCGGGGATGCGGGAGCGCACGGTCTTCCTGCACGGCTTCTCGAAGGCCTTCGCGATGACCGGCTTCCGCATCGGCTACGCCTGCGGTCCGGCGGCCGTCATCGACGGCATGCTCAAGGTGCACCAGTACGGCATCATGTGCGCCTCCATCATCAGCCAGGAGGCCGCGGTCGAGGCCCTGCGCAACGGGCGCGATTCGATGCTGCACATGCGCGACAAGTACCGCGAACGGCGCGACTTCATCGTGCGCCGCTTCAACGAGCTCGGCCTGCCGTGCCACCTGCCGCGCGGCGCCTTCTATGCCTTCCCCCAGGTCTCCGTCACGGGGCTGGATTCGATGACCTTCGCCCAGAAGCTGCTCGAGCAGCAGAAGGTGGCGATGGTGCCGGGGACGGCCTTCGGCGCCGCCGGCGCCGGCTTCTGCCGGGCCTCCTTCTCGACCAGCTACGAGCGCATCCACGAGGCCGGCGAGCGGATTGCCCGCTTTTTGGACGGCATCCGCCGCGGTTGAGCGTCCTTGCTTGCTAGCGGGGCGTTCCCCCGCGACGCTGGGGGTTCATGGAACGGAACACCGAAATCTCCCGTGCGGTAGCCATCGTGGGCCGTCCCAACGTCGGCAAGAGCCGGCTCTTCAACCGCCTGGTCGGCCGCCGCATCTCGATCGTGCACGACCAGCCCGGCGTCACCCGCGACCTCATCACGGCAGAGGTCGACGACGGCCGCTACACCCTCATGGATACGGGCGGCATCGGCCTCTACAAGGCCGAGCTCACCCCGAAGGTGGTGGCCGACGCCGTCGAGGAGCAGGTCGGCTTCGCCCTCGCCGCCGCCGCCCTCGTGCTGCTCGTCGTCGACGCCACCGAAGGGTGCACGCCGCTCGACCTCGAGGTCGCCGCGCAGCTGCGCCTCGCGGGCAAGCGCGTCATCGTCGTGGCCAACAAGGCCGACACCGAGGACCGCGACGGGCTGTTCGGGGAGTTCTTCGCCCTCGGCTTCGGCGAGCCGGTGCTCGCCTCCGCGGAACACGGACGCGGCATCCCCCAGCTGGTCGCCCGCATCGGGGCGGTCCTCGGTCCGGCCCCGCTGCCCGAGCGCGACGACGGTCCCCGCGCCATCCGCCTCGCCCTCGCCGGCCGGCCCAACGTCGGCAAGAGCTCGCTGGGCAACCGCCTGCTCGGCGGCTCCCGCCTCATCGTCAGCGAAGTCGCCGGCACGACCCGCGACCCGGTCCGTTCGCGCCTCTCCCGCGCCAAGGCCGACGGCTCGAAGGCGGCCTTCGTGCTGGTGGACACCGCGGGCCGCCGCACCGCCAACAAGCGCGACACCCTCGACTTCTTCTCCCAGACCCGCGCGGAGGAGATCCTCGCGGAGACCGACGTGGTCTTCCTCGTGCTCGACGCGGGGCAGGGCGTGACGCGCATCGACAAGCAGCTGGCGGGCGAGCTCGCGCTGCTGGGCTGCGGCCTCGTCATCGTGGTCAACAAGTGGGACCTGGCGAAGCAGGCCTTCCGGGAGGAGAACATCGACGGCTTCGAGGACGAGGAGGAGTTCCGCGCGAAGTTCCGCGCCGCCGTGCGCCGCGAGCTCTTCTTCCTGCCGGAGCCGCCGCTGCTCTTCGTCTCCGCCAAGACCGGCCTGCGCGCCGAGGACATGCTGGACGCCGCCGAGGGCGTCTTCCGCCGCGCCGGCACCGCCATCCCGACCGGCCGCATCAACCGCGTGATCCAGGATTTGATGACGAAGCGGCCCCCGCGCATGGTCTCGGGCAAGCGCTTCAAGTGCTACTACGTCACGCAGGTCTCCAAGCGGCCCATCCGCTTCCGCCTGTTCTGCAACTCGGAGGAACGCCTCGAGGACGCCTACCAGCGCTTCCTCGTGAAGGGCGTGCACGAGGAGTTCGACCTGGCCGGCGTCCCGGTCTTCCTGGACATCGTCGGCAAGCCGAAGCAACCCGGCCGCCGCGGGGCCGGCACGCCGCCCGGCGGCAAGGACGCCGCCCCGGCCGCCCCGGCTCCGGCCAAGCCCGCCGCGAAGGCGGTGGCGCGTCCCGCTCCGTCCGCCTCCAAGCCGCGCATCGGCAAGGTCCGCGTCTCCCGCGGCCCGACCAAGCCGGTGAAGAAGGCCTACACCCGCTGGGATAAGCCGCGTTCCCTCAAGGGTCGCGCCGCCCGTCAGGCGCGGAAGTGACCCCGGCCATGGCGACCGCCGCTCCGACGAACCCTCCGCGCCGTCTGGCGCTGCTCGGCTCGGATGAGATCGCGCTCCCCGCCTTCCGCGCGGCGGCGGCCTTGCCCGGGGTCGTCATCGTGGCGGTCTACTCGCAGCCGGACCGTCCCGCGGGGCGCGGCCAGGAGATCCAGCCGAACGCGGTGACCGCCTGGGCCCGCGCGGCCGGCCATGTCGTCCGCCAGCCCGAACGGCTGGGCCCCGAGCATGCCGCCGAGCTCGCGGCCGACGGCGTCGACCTCGGCGTGGTCATGGCCTACGGGCAGATCCTGAAGGACGATTTCCTCGCCGCCCCGCGCCTCGGGCTCGTGAACTTCCACGGTTCGCCGCTGCCCGCGTTGCGCGGCGCGACGCCGGTCGAGGGCGCCCTCGCGTCCGGTTGGGCGCGCACCGGCGTCTCCCTCCAGCAGGTGGTGCGCCGGCTGGATGCGGGCCCGCTGCACGCGGTGGCCCACCTCGACATCGGACCGGACGAGGGTCGCGCCGCCCTGCGCGCCCGCCTGGGCGAATTGGCGGGGCGCCTCGCGGCCACGGCCCTGCCGGGGATCCTCGCCGGCTCCTCGTCGCCGCGGCCGCAGGACGAAGCCGCCGCCACGTTCACGCGCCGGCTGACGCGGGCCGACGCCGCGCTGGATTTCCGCGTCCCCGCGGCGACCTTGGCGGCGCGCATCCGGGCCCTCGAGGGTTGGCCCGGTTCGACCTGCGAGCACGCCGGCGTCGTGCTCAAGGTCGGCGCCGCCTCGGCCGAACCGGCCGCTCCGGGGCCCGCGCCCGGCACGATCCTCTCGGCCGACCGGAACGGCGTCCGGATCGCCTGCGGCGACGGCGTCTTGGCGATGACGCGGCTGCAGCGCCCGGGCGGCAAGATGCTGCCCGCCGGCGAATTCCTGTCCGGCCTCCCGCTCGCGCCCGGTGAAGTCCTGGCTTCCGTCCCGATGCCGCCCCTGGTCGGCGACGCGCCTTTCCCGCGGCCGCCGAAGGCGTAAGCGCTTGATTCGACGGGGGGATTTCGGTGTCATCCTGACATGCGCGTCCTCCTCCTGTCCTGGCTCCTGACGGCGGGACTCGGCGCGCAGACGCCGCCCCCCAAGGAGATCAAATTCCAGGATATCGGCGGCGGTACGTTCGCCGGTTTCACCGAGGACGCGAAGGCCGAGAAGGCTTGGGAACTTTCCGCCGAGCGGATGAAGCCCGCGGGCGAGGCCGGGGCCTGGGACCTGGAGAAGATCGAACTGCGGTCGTTCCGGGACGGCAAGCTCCAGACGACCTTCGCGAGCCCGTTCGGCGTCGCCACGCCCGAACGCAAGGCCGCCCAGGGCGCGGCCCCGGTCGTGGTCCGCTCGGCCGCCTTCAATCTGACCGGCCTGGGCTGGAGCTGGCGTTCGACGCCGCAGGGCGACGCCTTCGCCATCCTCGCCGGCGTCGCGGCCGAGCTCGATCTCGCCAAGCCCGTCCTGCAACGGACGCGCATCCGCGCCGACCGGCTCGACGCCGCCGCGGTCGAGCGCGGCACGCGGTTCACCTTCGTCGGCCAGGTGGTCGTGGACCGCCGCGACGAGCGCCTGACCTGCGAGCGGGTGGTCTGCCTCGTCGAGGAAGGACCCAAGGGCGAGGCGCTGTGCCGCTCGATCCTCGCCCAAGGCAAGGTCGTCCGGGTGGCGGGTCGCCAGACCCTGACCGGGGCGGCGGCGGATTACGACCTGCCGCGGGAAGCGCTCCTGCTCACCGGCGGCGTCACCCTGACCGAGCCGGGATTCCGCGCCGTCGCGGGTAGTCTCCGGCACGACGGGAAGTCCGACGTCACGACGTTGGAGGCGCCCGACGAGGCCCAGCCGGTGAAGCTCACCCTTGCCCGCAAGGATGAACCCGAGACCGAATTGACCGGCCGCACCGTGGTCATCCGCCGGGACGCCAAGGCCGAGCGCACCCTCGTCGAGCTCTCCGGCCGCGCCACCTACGTCGCCGGCAAGGATCGCCTCGAGGCGGCCCGTCTGGTGGCCACCGAGGCCAAGGGCGCCACGGTCGACCTGGTCGCCACCGGGGGCGTGAAGGGTCGGGCGGATGACGCCGATTTCGAGGCGGCCGAAGCGCGGTGGGAGCGTTCCGCCGGCTTGCTGCGCCTGCTCGGGCGTCCCCACCTGCGTCAGGCCAACGGCTTCGAGGTGACCGGGGCTGGCATCTATTCCGACCGCAAGCGCGAGCGGCTCGAGGTGCGCTCCGCGCCCGGCGTCCGCGCCGCCGTGCGCCTGCCGGCCGACGAGACCCCGGGGGCCTTGCCCGGCCAAGCCGAGGCGGACCAGCTGGTGCTCACCGTCCAGCAGGGGGTGGTCGAGGCCGACCTCGCCGGCGCGGTGCGATACGCCTCGGGCCTCGTGACCGCCCAGTCCGACCGCCTGGTCGCCTTCTCCAAGCCCTTCAAGACGGGGCATGTGCTCAGCAAGGTCTTCCTCACCGGCAAGGTGACCTACGTGCAGCCCGGTCTGGCGTGCGCGGCCGAGCGCGTCGACTACGTGCCGGCCGTCGCCATCGAAGAGGTGCTCCAGAAGGATCGCCTCACCGGTCGTCCGCGCCTGCTCAACCTTTCCGGCGGAACGGACGCGGCGCGGCCGCGGCTCTTCGTCCAGTTCGCCGACGGCAAGAAGGCCGACTTCATCGCCGACTCGCAGGAGATCCTCGCCGGCACCGAGGGGGCCAAGTTCTTCCTGCGCGGCAACGTGGGCATGAAGGCCGATGGGGTCGAGGCCAGCTGCGACCTCCTCGAGGGGCTCGTCTCTCCGGACAAGAAAGGGCGCCTCGTCGCCCGCCTGATGGTCGGCCGCGGCAACGTCAACGCGCTCGCCGGCGACGCCGCCGCCCGGGGCCGCGTGCTCGAGGTCAAGCCGGAGGAAGGGGTGGCCCGCCTGACCGGCGATGCCCGGTTGCGCACCCGCTCCGGCATCGAGGGCGTCCCGGCGAAGGAGGTCGTCTACGATTTCCGGACGAAGGGCTGGCGGATGGAGTCCGCGCCCGACCCGGCCCGGCCCGACCAGGTGGTGCGCCCGAAGATCTTCCTGGGCGAGGACTTCACGCTGCCGGCGGTCAAAAACCTCGACAACGGACGCTGAGAACGCCCTCCTTGGCTTATGGCTCCCACCGGCGAACAGGGTCTGGTCCGCGTCGAATCGCTCGCCAAGCACTACGGCCCGAAGGTCGCGGTGATGGACGTGAGCCTGCAGCTGAAGGCCGGCGAAATCGTCGGCCTCCTGGGCCCCAACGGGGCCGGCAAGACCACGACTTTCTACATGGTCGTCGGGCTGGTGCCGGCGACCTCCGGTCGCGTCTTCCTGGACGGACGCGACGTCACCGCGATGCCCATGTGGCAGCGGGCCCGCGCCGGGCTCGGCTACCTTCCGCAGGAAGCCTCCATCTTCCGCAAGCTCACCGTCTGGGAAAACGTCATGGCCGTGGTCGAGACCCTGGACCTCGCCGCCCCCGCGCGCCGGGAGCGCACCCAGCAGCAGCTCCATGACCTCGGCCTCGAGAAGCTGGCGAAGCAGCCCGCCTTCACCCTGTCCGGCGGCGAACGCCGCCGCCTCGAGATCGCCCGCGCGCTGGCCACCCAGCCTCGCTTCCTCCTGATGGACGAGCCGTTCAGCGGCGTCGACCCCATCTCCGTGGCCGAAGTCCAGGGCATCGTCCGCCGCCTGAAGGACCGCGGCATCGGCGTGCTCATCACCGACCACAACGTGCGCGAGACGCTCTCCATCGTGGACCGGGCCTACCTCATCCACCAGGGGCGGGTACTCGTCTCGGGCACGCCGGCCGACATCGTGAACAACCCCGAGAGCCGCCGCTATTACCTCGGCGAAGGCTTCAAGCTCTGACCTTATGTCCGACCAAGCCCCCGACACCCGCCCGGAATCGGTCTCCGTCCGCGAGTTCTTCGACTCCTTCCGCGACATGCTCCAGATGGAGCTCCTGGCCGGCGAGGCCGGTTTGGACAACGTCATCGCCGAGAAGTCCCTGAACCGCCCGGCCCTCGCCGTGACGGGCTATTTCAAGGAGTTCGCGCACAAGCGCCTCCAGCTCTTCGGGGCGGGCGAGATGGCCTACCTCGGCGACCAGACGGCCGCGGTGCGCGAGAAGCTCCTCGACGACGTCTTCGCCAAGGGAATCCCCGCCGTGGTGGTCTCGCGCGGGCTGCCGGCCGACGACATCCTCATCAAGCTCGCCGACCGGCACAAGGTCCCGCTCATCCGCACCCAGCTCAAGTCCAAGGACTTCTCGGCCGAGGCGACCGTGCTCCTCGAGGAGAAGTTCGCCCCGCGCACCAACCTGCACGCGACCCTGGTCGACATCAAGGGCGTCGGCGTGCTGCTCCGCGGCGCCTCCGGCGTGGGCAAGAGCGAATGCGCGCTCGCCCTCATCGAGCGCGGCCATTCCCTCGTCGCCGACGACTACGTCATCGTCACGCTGATCGGCGACCGCGAGCTGCAGGGCAAGTCCAAGGAGCTCAACCGCGGCTACATGGAATGCCGCGGCATCGGCATCATCAACGTCGCCTCCATCTTCGGCATCCGCTCCGTCCGCCTCGAGAAGCGCGTCGACCTCGTCGTCACCTTCGTCCTGTGGCAGCCCGGCATGGACGAGGAACGCTCCGGCCTGGAGGTCGAGACCTTCGAGGTCCTCGGCCGCAAGGTGCCGCACATGACCATCCCCGTGCGCCCGGGACGCGACATGGCCCGCCTCGTCGAGGTCGCCGCGATGGTGCAGGCGCTGCGCGGCATGGGGCACGACTCCGCCAAGGAATTCAGCGACCGGCTGATCCAGCACATGGCCCGCGGGGAGCACCCGAAGGCCTGACGTTCAGCCCTTCGGACCGTCCCAGCGGCAGTCCGCCATCACCCGCAGGCAGATTTCCCGGAGGTCGAACAGGGTGGCCTCGAGGTCCTGCGTCGCTTCGGGCGAGTTCAGCCGCGCCGCGGCGGGCAGGTTGGCCTGGAGGCCGATCGCGTGGTTGATCGAGGCGAGGGCGCGCTTCATGTGCACGAGCGCGAGGGGAAGGTCGCCGGTGTCGGTGGCGTTGATCGCCATCACCGCCTGGTGCTGCGCGTCCCAGAAGGCGAGCATGAGGTCGGCCCCGAGCTCGCCGCCGATCTCCGCGGGATTGGCGCGGCAGATCGTCCGCCAGGCCCCGATGAGCTGGATGCCGAGCGCCCGGGCCACGACGTAGACCGGGTGCTGGTGGATGCAGTAGGGGAGGTCGGCGTCGTCCTCGTCCTCGGCGGCGTCCTCGCCGTCGCCGGGGGCCCAGTCGGCGCTTTCCCAGCCCATGCGCCGGGCGCTCGCGTCGAGCCGGTCCGGGAACGCCTTCACCTCGTTGTAGTAGGACAGGAAACGGCCGACTTCGAGGTCGTTGCGGTGCAGGTACCCGGCCCAGTCCGCCTCGCCCCAGGAGGCGTTGCCGGAGCCGTCGAATTCACCTTGGGGATGGTCGCCGTCCTGCATCCCCCCAGCATTGCCCGAAAACGGCGGCTGGCAACCCCTTCTGCGAAAATCCCCTTGTCGCGAGGGCCGGGAAAGTGGCTAATCGGGCCATGGCCACGGATTTGCCCACCCTGACGACCGCCTTGGAGGCGGGCCGCGACCTCTCGGCCGCGGAGGCCGGCGCCGCCGCCGGGGCGATGATCGACGCCGGGATCGCCGACGACGCCAAGGCGGCTTTCCTGCTGGCGCTCGCCCGGCGCGGCGAAACCGCCCTCGAGGTCGCGGCCTTCGCCCATGCCTACCGCGAGCGCGCGCGGCGCGTCGACTTCGGCGATTTCCCGGCTCGGGCCATCGACATCGTCGGCACCGGCGGGGACCGTTCCGGCAGCTTCAACATCTCCTCCGCCAGTTCGCTGATCGTCGCCGCCGCCGGCGTGCCCGTGCTCAAGCACGGCAACCGCTCCATCACCTCCAAGTCGGGCAGCGCCGACTTCCTCGCCGGCCTGGGCGTCGCGCTGGAGGCCGGCGACGACCAGCTGCGCCGCGCCCTGCGCGAGGCGGGCTTCTGCTACCTCTACGCGCCGGCCTTCCATCCGGCCTTCAAGGCGGTGCTGGGCGTGCGCAAGCGGCTCGCCGAGCAGGGGCACAAGACGCTCTTCAACGTGCTGGGGCCGCTCATCAATCCCGCGCGGCCGGCGGCGATGATGGTCGGCGTCTACGACGAGCGCTGGGTGGCGCCGATGGCCGCCGCCCTCGGCGAACTCGGCGTGCGCCGCGGCCTGGTGGTCCATGGCCGCGCCGGCGGCGGCATGGACGAACTCACGACGGCCGGCGAGACGCGGGTCCGCGGTTGCGGCGAGCTCGCCGCGGTCGACGGCGTGTGGCTGCCCGGCGACTTCGGTTTCCGCACCTGCCCGGTCGCCGACCTGCGCGGGGGCTCCCCCGAGGAGAACCTCGCCTTGTTCTCCGACCTCCTGGTCGGCGCCGTCCCGGAAGGCCTGCTCGACACGCTTTGCCTCAGCGCCGGCGCGGCCCTCTGGGTGGCCGGTCGGGCCGCGGACCCGACGGCCGGAGCGGCCCGCGCGCGTCAGGTCATCCTCGGCGGCGAGCTGCGCGAGCAGGCCCGCCGGCTCCGCGAGGCCTACCGCGAAGGCTGAAGCTTTTCGAGCAGCAGGGCCAAGGTCCGTTCGGTGGCGCCCCGATTGCCTTGGTGCCAGGCCGCGCCCTCTCGGCCCATCGCCGTCCGGGCCGCGTCGTCGGCGACCAGCCGGGAGAGCAGGGCGGCCAGCGCCGGCCCATCCGGGGCCTTGCCCGCGGCGTTCGCCTGCTCGAGTCCGCGGCAGATGTCGCGGAAGTTGGACATGCGCGGACCGTAGACGATGGCGACCCCGGCGGCGGCGGCCTCGACGGGCGTCTGGCCGCCCTCGTGCGGGGCCAGGCTCTTGCCGCAGAAGGCGAGGTCCGCCGCGCGGGTGAGGCGCCGGAGTTCGCCGGTCGTATCGGCGAGGTGGACGACCGTGCCGGCGGGCGCGACGGGGCCGCCCGAGGAGCGTTGATGCCAGGCGAGCCCGCTGGCGCTGACTTCGGCGGCGACTTCCGCGCGGCGTTCGGAGTGGCGCGGGACGAGCAGGAGCCGCACGTCCTTGCCGGCGGCGCGTAGTTCGCGGACGTTGCGCAGGAGCAGGGCCTCTTCGC
>JACCEC011908356.1_pt1 | contig 12722 bp, 16 predicted proteins | sample 7450121 | NCBI WGS metagenome assembly JACCEC01 (sample SAMN15323455, study PRJNA562643) | freshwater metagenome | isolation source: river surface water | place: USA:Blue River Watershed | collected 2017-08-18 | reverse complement strand
GGCTTACCTGTTGTAACTGATGTATAAATCAGAGTTGCTAAAGTCTCAGGCTTTAATTGTGCACGGCGCTTTGTGATCTCATCATCACTTACACCTTTACCTTCATGAGTTAAGGTCGCAAGTGCGTTGTAAGTAATATTCCAAACATGCTTACATGTGGACGGTAATACTGGTTGTACCAACTCAGCCAATGCTGGTGTTTCAACAATAATTGCAACCGCAGATGAGTCACTTAATATCCACTCCACCTGCTCAGCACTTGAAGTTTCATAAATTGGAACTGGAACTGCTCCGGCATACCAAATTGCAAAATCTAAAACAGTCCACTCGTAACGAGTTTTGGCCATGATCGCAACCCGATCACCAAATGAGATTCCAGATGCAATCAATCCCTTTGCAACTGCTTTGATCTCCTCTTCATACTCCTTGGCGGTAACTGCTTGCCAACCATCACCAAGTGGGCGAGAGACGATTACTCGTTCAGGCTCAAAATGAGCTCTTTCAGAAATTAGATTAGTTAAATTGCCCGCAACTGGGGCTGGAATTAATGCTGGAATAGTTATCTCGTTCATAGCCCCACGCTACTGGCTGGCACATATTTGCGCTAGAACCTAGCGACAACTCTCAGGAAGGGCGCTAAACAGGCTTGCTACTTCAGGGTAACCTAGCGCCATGTCCAACCCAACCACCTCAACCGTAACAATCGCAGCCAGCGCAGATGATGTCCGAGCTGTGCTATTTGATATTGCAAACTTCCCAACCTGGTCCACCTCATTTAAGTCAGTCACTGTCCTTGCCTCAAATGGTGATGGCAGGCCGACGCAGGCAAAGCTTTCAGTAGATGCCGGTGCACTAAAGGATAAACCAACCCTAAATTTTGATTGGTCTGCATACCCAGATCGAGTCGATTACTCACTTGAGGATGCCGACTTATTAACTGATATGAGTGGTGCCTACATCGTTAAGGATAATGGTGATGAAACTCAGGTCACCTTTGAGTTAACTGTTGCCCTTTCTATGCCAGTGCCAGAGATGATGCGTACGAAGGCTGAAAAAGCAACTATTGATTTGACCTTGAAACAGTTAAAGGAAAAACTGGAAAATTAATTGAGTATCAGTATCTCAAACTCAGCTTTAACAATTGGCATTGATATTGGTGGCACCAAGGTTTTAGGCGGGGTAGTTGATAGCAAGGGTCAGATAATTGACTCAGCTAGGCGGCCTACACCTGCAAATGGTGGCCAAGAATTAGTTGCCACAATTATCGATCTGATTAAAGAGTTTCAAGCAAAACATCAAATTGCTGGTATCGGAATTAGTGTGGCTGCATTAATCTCTAAAGATCAAGGGACAATTGTCGGCGCACCAAATATTGCTAATTTGAGCAAACTCAATTTTGTTAACGAATTGAAAAAAGTTTTTAATTTGCCAGTAATTGCTGAAAATGATGCAAATGCCGCGATGTGGGCTGAGTATAAATTTGGCAATGCCCAAGGTTTAAATCCAGTTATCTTTTTTATTATTGGCACCGGAATGGGTGGTGGCTTAGTAGTTGATGGCAAGTTGTTTAGAGGGGCAAATGGAATTGGGGCAGAGTTTGGTCACATGATTGTGCAGCCCAATGGCTTGCAATGCGGCTGTGGAGCATTTGGCTGCATTGAGCAGTATGCATCAGGTAGTGCGCTAATGCGGTATGCCAAAGAAGCGATAGCAGCAGATCCAAATCAGGCTAAGGAGCTGTTATCTCTGTGCGAAGATGATCTGGTAAATCTAACTGGTTCAATTTTGACCCAAGCTGCTAAGGCTGGAAATCAGTTAGCGCTGTCTGCATTTAATAAACAGGCGGATTGGCTAGGCAGTGCCTGTGCCTCTTACACATTGTTACTAGATCCACAGGCAATTGTGGTTGGTGGTGGGGTAGTAGAGGCTGGTGAATTATTTCTAACTCCAGTAAGAGCTGCTATGGAAAAGTACATGCCATTTGCCGGCACACATTTGCTACCAAAAATAATTGCTGCCAAACATGGCAATGATGCTGGGTTAATTGGCGCAGCAGATTTAGTTAGAGGCTAGCGCCATCTTCAAAATCATCTTCTTTTCGAGCGGTTCGCCAGATAATTATTGCAACAGAGGATAAGAAACCCAACACGGCAGGCCATACGCCAATAAACTCAAAATCCGTAAACCAATAAAGTATTAGATAGGCAACAGAGCCTAAAAGAGCCACCGCCGAGGTGCGTTGCATTTGATCAAGTTTTATCTTGCCGGGATTAGGTGGAATAAATCTATCTGTTTGATCTATACGATCTAGCTCATCTAGGTAGGTAGTCGGTGAGGATTGATCAAGGGACAAGCCAGAGACAATTGATTCAAATTCAGCATCAACTAGATCATTCTCATTAAAATCTGAACCCCTTTTCACCGCACCAGATAAAACATCTTCAATAAAGATCTTGCTTTCAATATTTAACTGCTCCACATCAAAATCAAGTGCAACATTATGAAATGAGTTCTCAAAAACTACCTCTCGAATATCAACTGAAAAGACATTATCAATTACCGTCATGGCGTTCTCTGGATCAACGGCATGGTCATTTACCGAGTAGGCCACCATTATTGGCAGATCAATTAGGTAAAGATCACGTTCTACGATCTGCCATAGGTTGCGAAGTGAATCAAGGGCTTTAAGTGGAGTTCTAGAATAAGAGTGAAGTGGTGGGTTAGGAGCAGCCACATCGGTTGGTCCTTTTGCAATTGAACCAATTAAGAATTTTAAAATCGGTACAAACTTCATAAACCATCTTCGGTCATGAACTAATGGGTTTAAAACTATTAAGCCCTCAACCTCTGAACCCCTAATCTGACAGAGCCTTAATGCCAATGTTGCGCCCATTGAGAATCCGGCAATAAATACCCGATCGCAACTTTGTTTTAATTGCAGAAATGATTTCTCAACCTCGTCATACCACTGCTGCCAGGTTGTTTGATTCATCTGTTGCCAGGTTGTGCCATGTCCAGGCAGTAAGGGTGCAGCAACTGTATAGCCAGCGTTATTTAAAAATTTTGCCCAGGGTGCGATGCTAATTGGCGTGCCGGTAAAGCCATGAATTACTAGAACTCCAATTTTTCCACCCGGAAGGGTAAATCCAGCTGAGTTTGGAATGGAATTCACGCTCGAATGGTGTCATAGATTGGCTTAGCCACTAAATTATCCCTATGCCATACAAGATTTTGAAGTCATTTTTGATTCCACTCTTGATGTTTATTTTCCGGCCCAAGGTGACTGGCTTGCGACATGTGCCAAGTACCGGACCGGTGATTATTGCCTCAAACCACTTATCCTTTAGTGATTCAATTTTTATGCCATTAGTGGTGCCTCGCAATGTGACATTTTTAGCCAAGAGTGAGTACTTCACCTCACCTGGTGTAAAAGGTTTGATTAAAAAACTTACCTTTATTACCCTTGGCCAGGTACCAATTGATAGATCAGGTGGCAAAAGAAGTGAGGCAGCAATCCTTACTGGACTTCGGTTATTAAAAGAAAACCATTGTGTCGGAATTTATCCAGAGGGAACTAGATCTCCCGATGGCCGCCTGTATAAGGGACGTACCGGTATTGCCCGAATGGCGATTGAATCTGGTGCGCCAGTTGTACCTGTTGCCATGTTTAATACTGCAGAGATTCAACCAACTGGCCAAGTAGTACCAAAGGTAAGAAGAGTTGAGATGGTCTTTGGTGAACCTATGTATTTCACCGGAGATTCAACCGATCAGAGCGTTTTAAGAAGTGCAACCAATCAATTAATGGAAAAGATTGCCGAGCTCTCCAAACAAGATTATGTCCCGCACATGTACGCATCTGAAGCTAAGGATGCCATCAAAAAAAGATTCAAGGAACGAACTGATTTTGATGAGGATGACGCCTAGTTACTGAGCTCCAATAAACTGGCGGCGTTGTGTTAAGTAATTGCACATTTCACAGTTGTCCTTAGCAGCTGGCATATCTGCACTGACTACGGTAATGAAATCAGTTAATCGTTCAGCAAGGGCTTGTGGGTTTCTATCAATTGGACGCCAAGTGTGCTTTAGCTTTAAACCAAAACCTTTATTAACATCACCAGCTGGTTCCAATAATGACCAAACCAAAAGTCCCATTAATGAAACCTTTCTTGGCGCACCACTTGCTGGATTTTCTAGCGCAAATGCATACGCCTCTAGCTGTGGTTGGTAGAGGCTAGTTTTATCTGAATCTTTTGCTTGAAATTTACAATCAATAATGCCAAATGTGCCATCGGCAAACTCAATCAGCAGGTCGTATTTACCACGAATTGCATACTTGCTTGCAACACCATTTACTTCAATCAATGATGATTTAACCCAGCCACCTAGATCCGCTACCTTGCCCTCTGGCAGAACTGGTGCGATATCTTCGCAATTTTTACCGGCAAAGTAATTCTCCTGCATGTTTGCTAGATCTCCGACTAATGGCATAAACCCTGGGGTGCGAAGACCGTGGTTGTAATTTAGCCATAGACAGCGGTGGCATGACCCCCAAGAAAATGTTAAATCTGATGGAGAGATAAACTCTCGAGCACTGCCAACTGCATTTGAAGAAGCCATGATCTCTCTTTTCCGTTTCGCACTCTATGAATTAAGTGCCTAAATTTGGTTTGTTTAGCAGCACAAGTCTGCCCCTTACCACCGACAAATGGCTAGATCGCCACGAAATATCTAGTTCGCTTAGCTAATAATTACTGCTGAGAAAATGGTAAATACACCAAGGGCAATCATTACCACCCCGCCAAATCTGCGCATAAATATCAACCTTCTAAGATCACCTGATAACCAACTTCTAATCGTTCCAGCTAATATGCCATAAGCCCCATCTGAAATAAGTGCAACCAAGGCAAATATTGCACCGAGTAGAAGTAATTGAGCGGTGACATTATTTTTCTCTTGATCGACAAATTGTGGCAAGATCGCAGCAAAGAAGACAATTGATTTTGGATTTAATGCCCCAACCCAAAAGCCATTTTTAATTGATGTGAAGAAAGATGGTTTTGCCCCATCGGTATTTTGCAGATCTTGGGCGTGGGCCTTGCTTGCGGCAATTGCGGCATAACCTAAATAGATAAGGTAGCCACCACCGGCCCATTGAATTGCATTGTAAAAAAGTTTTGAACTCTGCAAGATTGGACCTAGGCCCAGGGCAACTAGAACTGAGATTAAAAACATGCCAGCTGCATTTCCAATTACTGTGGCTATTGCGGCCACCCGCCCCCAGGCGATCGCCCGAGCAATGGTGAAGAGCACTGAAGGGCCAGGGGCGAGAATGATCAAAATGGTCGCTATTAGGTACTCCCAGAGCCGGGATGGGATGGCATCTGAGACAAACACGCCTTAATCCTATGGGTTGCGCTCTCAGGTGGTTATAGGTTTTAATACTCGATAGTATCGATTCGATATATCTAGTAGTTAGGAAATCTGTGAGATCTCGCTCTGAGTCCTTGGAGTTTGCCCTCCTTGGCCTGCTCTCACAAGGCCCACTTCATGGGTATGAGTTAAGAAAGCGAATGAGTGCAATCTATGGACCATTTCGCGCCTTGAGCTTTTCTGTTTTATATCCCCAGCTTCGAAAAATGTTGGAGGCAAATTTAATTGAGGAGTCATTTTCAGATGCCGGTGGCTTATCTAGAAGATCTCGAATTGTTTATGACTTAACTGCAAAAGGTAAGGAGCGGTTTGCCTCCCTTATGCAAAGTGCCAGCCCAGACTCATTTGAGGATGAAGGATTTGAGGTTCGATTCGCATTCTTTGGGCCAACGCCAAGAAATAATCGAGTAAGAATTTTAGAAGGACGCCATCGCAGATTAGTTGAGAAGGCAGAGATTGTCCGTAAGGACCTTGAAAAAATTCCAGAAGGTATTGATACCTACTTAGTTGAGTGGCGCCGTCACTCATTGGAATCAGCAGAGCGAGAAATTGCTTGGCTGGAAGAGATGATAAAAACTGAAAGGAAGAGCTCGTGAGCGTAGAAAATAAAGGGGAGATCCGCGTAGCAATAGTTGGAGTAGGAAACTGCGCTAACTCATTGATTCAAGGTATTACCTACTACAAGGATGCCACTAACGAAACCGAGATTCCTGGTTTGATGCACCCTGTCCTTGGTGGCTATCACATTAAGAATATTAACTTTGTTTTAGCCTTAGATGTTGATGCCAAAAAAGTTGGCTTGGATCTAGCTGATGCCATTTGGGCAAGTGAGAACAACACAATTAAGTTTGCAACAGTTGCTAAGACTGGTGTGGTGGTAAAGCGAGGAAATACTCTCGATGGACTTGGCCGCTACTACAAAGAGACTATTAAAGAGTCAGATGCAGCTCCAGTTGATGTGGTAGCTGAACTGAAGGCGAACAAGGTCGATGTTTTAATCTGCTATTTGCCTGTTGGCTCAGAGGAGGCGGCAAAGTTTTATGCCCAGTGCTCAATTGATGCTGGTTGTGCATTTGTTAACGCCTTGCCAGTCTTTATCGCCTCTGACCCAGTTTGGGCAGATAAGTTCACTAAGGCTGGAATTCCAATTGTTGGCGATGATATTAAATCCCAGGTAGGTGCAACTATCACCCACCGAATCATGGCAAAACTATTTCAGGATCGTGGTGTTCACCTAGATCGCACCTACCAATTAAATGTAGGTGGAAATATGGATTTCAAAAACATGTTGGAGCGAGATCGCTTAGAGTCTAAGAAGATCTCAAAAACCCAATCTGTTACCTCACAATTAGATTATGAGTTAGGTGATAAGAATGTGCATATTGGGCCATCTGATTACATTCCATGGCTAGATGATCGCAAATGGGCCTATGTTCGACTTGAGGGCAGAGCATTTGGTGATGTGCCATTAAATCTTGAGTACAAGCTTGAGGTATGGGATTCACCAAACTCAGCTGGTGTAATAATTGATGCACTGCGATGTGCCAAGATCGCATTAGATCGCAAGATTGGTGGACCACTACTTTCACCATCTAGCTACTTTATGAAATCACCACCGATTCAATACACAGATGAGCAGGCATACCAAAAGGTTGAGCAGTTCATTGAAGGAAAAATAGAAAGATAATAAAAGTTGAAATAAAAACCCCTAAGGTGTTTTAAACCTTAGGGGTTTTTGCCCTCTTGGAGAGTGAGGGCGTTAAATCGTCGCGTCAGCTTCTACGCGACGAAGGTGCGCAAAGCCAAGTAGTGAGAGCACCAACATCAACAGGCCTCCTGCTGCTGCAGCCCATGCGGCATACATTGCAATCTGGCCGATCTGCCAAAATGCAAAGGAGTAAAGCAAAAGTCCACGAAGTGTTTCTCCCATAAATAGTGATGTGCGTTGACCCATTAAGGTGGCAGCTTCAGTTGCAAGTTGCACATTTGCAGGTTCAGCTTTTGATTTAGCAGAGGCAGCTAATGCCATTCCGCTAACCTCGGAGTAGACCTTGCCACCTGCAATTCCTTTTAAGTGGGAGCCGATATAAAAATCAGCATAAGCCTGGGCTTGCTTACCAGTTGTAAGTGGCATATTTGAAAAAGGTGCCAGTGCTGCTTGTGCCTCTTCAGATAAAGCCTTGAAGCCAGCACTATCTTTATCTGGCATAGTAATTTTTTGCTGAGATAGCTGGGTTGCAACAGACTCATTGGCAAAGGATGCGCCCCAGTTAAGTAGTGCGGCTGCAACAAATAAAAATATAGAAAGGCCCAAACCGACAAAGCTGACGATTCGATCGAAGGTGCGACGTTTCATTGTTAATTTCTCCTAATTTCTCCAGTTGTATTGCGTTGAGAGGCTAGGTGCATCTCACTGCTATTGATACTCCTGAATTAAGTACCCTTGGCAATGTTCTGTAGGGGGTAGCCCTTATCGACAATTAATGAGTGGTAACACTTAGATCTAAATCACTAAATGAAGGAACTTACTCCAAATGCTTTCCGCAGATTTGCTCACCATTTGGACCTATAACTAAGTGGCTGCAAGCCAGCCCCAATTTGTCAAAAGCTTTATCACCAAAGTGTGAACGATAAGCCAAGGCAAGAAGCACGCGGACATTTACCTCACCATTTGATTTGATCCCAAAGGCGTGAGCCACTCGAGAGACGGTATTTTCAATAACTTTTTCCGTATGGGCGGTTGCCTTGGCGATGGCGGAGTTGGTTAGCCCATCACAGAGATGTTCACAAACCAACTGCTCAAACGGGGTTAGCTCCCGTAGCAGGATATTTACATCCAAGGTCACTCTCCAATGATCTAACTCCTATTCTCCTCCTTTGGTAGGTAATTCTTCAACTAAGTGGAAATACTGCGTTTTCGGCTTACTATTGCGCCATGAGTTTTATTAAATCAGAGCAGATTGGTGCAGTTTTGCGCCTAACTTTAGATAGACCAGAAAAGAAAAATGCGATCACGCAAGAGATGTATCAAACTTTGGCAGATAAGATAAACGAAGCAGCCTCTGATTTTGGGATCAGAGCAGTGGTTATCTGTGCAAGTGGTGATTCATTTACCTCAGGAAATGATATAAATGATTTTGCTAACGATCCTCAAATGGACTCTGGATCACCAGTATTTAATTTCTTATTCGCAATTCATAATTTCCCAAAGCCGCTTATTGCAGCTGTTAAGGGTCGGGCTGTTGGAATTGGTACCACAATGTTGATGCATTGTGATTTGGTGACTGCAAATCCTGACACCAAATTCTCTATGCCATTTGTTTCACTTGGTTTGGTGGCAGAGGGTGGTTCAAGCTACCTATTCCCAAGGTTGGTAGGGCACACAAAAGCCGCTGAGATATTTTTCACTGGCCGAACATTCTCCGCTCAAGAGGCACTCGAGATGGGTTTAATCAACTCAATTGCCCAAGATGAGTTGGCAGCTGCGATGGAGTTTGCAAGCGAGATTGCAGAGCAACCTCCAACTGCTGTAATTAATACCAAAGCATTATTAAAGAGTTCATCGCACGAGGCTTTAAATCAAGTTTTGTTGGCAGAGGGTGAGTTGTTTAAGTTGGCTACCCAATCTGAAGAGGCGCAGATGGCCTTTATGAACTTCTTATCAAAGAAGAGTAAGGTCAAGTAATGTCATTAGCGGGTAAGCGTTTATTTGTAACAGGTGGCTCACGGGGTATTGGACTTGCTATTGCACTGCGTGCTGCCAAAGATGGAGCATTAATTGCAATCGCTGCCAAAACTGCAGAGGCTCATCCAAAATTACCAGGCACCATTTTTACCGCCGCAAAAGATATTGAAGCAGCCGGGGGAAAGGCCTTGGCAATTCAATGTGATATCCGAGATGAAAATCAAATAGCTCAAGCAGTTGAGAAGGCAGCAAATGAATTTGGTGGAATTGATATCTTAATTAATAACGCTTCAGCGATTAATTTAACCAATACTGAAAATACTCCGGCGAAAAGATTTGATTTAATGATGGGGGTAAATACCCGCGGTACCTTTTTAACCTCACAGGCGTGTTTGCCGTATTTAAAAAAGAGCGCCCAAGAAGGTCGAAACCCACACATCTTGATGCTCTCACCACCCCTATCGATGCAGGGAAAATGGTTTAAGCCCCATCTGGCTTACACCATGGCTAAGTATGGAATGAGTATGTGTGTATTGGGATTAGCAGATGAGTTAAAGAGAGATGGCATTGGCGTTAATGCGCTGTGGCCAAGAACTGCAATTGATACCGCTGCTTTAGCGATGATTCCAGGAGTGGACACCGCATTTTGTCGAACTACTGAGATTATCTCCGATTCAGCTTACATAATTTTGAATCGAGCAGGAAAGGATTGCTCTGGAAATTTCTTTATTGATGATGAAGTCTTAGCAAGTGAAGGAATTGTGGATTTAGATAAGTACGCAGTAGTTCCTGGGACAAAAGATTTTATTAAAGATCTATATGTTGATTAGAGGCTAAAACCAACCGGTAACTCTAATCTATGCTTTTTTAGAAGTGCACTATCTTTAAGTAGTTCAGAGGTTTTGCCATCTGCGGCAATTACGCCGCCAGAAAGAATTAAAGCCCGCTCACATAACTCATTGGCATATGGCAGATCATGGGTAACCATGATCATTGTGACATCTAGCGATCTTAAAATATCTGCTAACTCACGCCTACTTGCTGGATCAAGATTTGATGACGGCTCATCTAAAACCAATATCTCAGGCTTCATTGCTAAAACTGTGGCAACTGCAACTCTTCTTCGCTGACCAAAAGAAAGGTGATGTGGTGGACGGTCTTTGAACTCAAGCATTCCAACTAAGGAGAGTGAATCCTCGACCACTTTGTTTAATTCGGCATCTCTAATTCCCATGTTGTAAGGCCCAAATGCCACATCTTGGCCAACTGTTGGCATAAACAATTGATCATCTGGATCTTGAAAAACAATTCCAACCTTTGATCGAATTTGCTTTATCGCTGCTTTATCACTGCTATCTACCAATTTGCCAGCAACAAAAACTTTGCCATGGCCAGAGGATAAAATTCCATTTAAGTGCAAGATTAAAGTTGTCTTACCTGCTCCATTTGGTCCAAGGAGTGCAACCCGCTCACCACGCTTTATTTTTAGATTTACTCCATATAAGGCCTGGTTGCCATCTGGGTAGGCAAAAGCTAACTCTTCAATAACTAAGGAATTTTCAGTTGCACTCATTGATTTACCCTAACAATCTGCTAAGAAGTGAAATCAACAAGGCAAGAGTTGGAATAGAAAGTGCAAGTACCCAATGCATTGGATAATTTGGCACTCTCTCTTCCTTTGGCAGATCTCCTAGGTAGCCACGGGAAATCATCGCTAGATGAACCCGCTCACCTCTTTCATAGGATCTAATGAAGAGAGCACCAGCAGCAGTTGCAAGTACCGGCCACTGCTTCATTCCAGTTGCTTCAAATCCCCTTGCTGATCTGGCAACAGCCATTCGTTGCATCTCATCATTTACGACATTTATATATCGAAGCATGAAGGAGGCAATTTGGACCATCGGCGTTGGCATTTTTAAAATCTCAAGACCTCGCAAAATCTCTCGAGCAGTAGTGGTGGCAGAGAGATTTATTGCTACCAAAATACCAAGTGTGCCTTTGGCAACGATGCTAGCTCCCGCTAGCAAACCATCTCGATATAAATTTAACGATCCAATCTCAAACCGCTCACCACTGCCAAAAAATGGCATCAAAAGGGCAAAAAATATGAAGGGAATCTCAATTAGAGATCTTTTTGCAACGGTAGTGATTGGCAGTTTAGCGATTTGGGTTACTGAAATAATGATCAAAAAGAATCCAACAAATGCTGGCCAATTTGAGATATCGGTTGAGACGGCCACAATTATAAAAAGGAGTCCAGCAACAATTTTAATATGGGCTGGAATTTGGTGAACTATTGAATGCCGGTGCAGGTATAGCCGCTCACCAACATCATGTCCGTGATGATGATCAGATTTCTCTTTATGAGCTAAATTATTGATTTTTGCTCGGTGCTTTCTTTCTAATTAACATAAACAATCCAAGAGCTACAAGTGCTGTGACAAGAACGCCAATCAATCCTGCAAAGCCAACAGAAAGTCGAGCATTCTCTAAGCCTGAAATTCCGTAGTCAGATAAGGCGAAATCTCCAAAGGTATGATCTTTTGCAGTTTCAATAAAGCCCACATCTTCAGCAACTTTTTCTAAGCCATCAGGAGATGAGGATGCGTAGAAAGAGGCACCGCCTGCCAGTATTGCGCTTACTAATAAAGCTGAGGCATAGAATTTACGATTTGAAATCTTCATTTATTAGGCTCTTATCTCAAGGGTGGTGTTTTTCTTATCCCAACCAAAAACTAAGTCTGATCTGCTTGCCAGTACGGCACTAACGGTAAGTGCGGTAATGATTGCCTCACCAATTCCAATGAGAATGTGAGTTCCAACCATTGCATTTAAAACTGCTCCTACAGAGAAGGTGGCATTTGCACCAATCGCATATTGAATTACAAATCCAACCGCAGCCGCCGGCACTGAGATAAGTGCTGAGATAAAGGTGGCTACCACCAGCCAAGATTTAGTTTTTGGAAGGATCTTTTTCAAAAGCATAAAGAGTGCAAAACTTACCCAGACACTAATCACAGCCATATTGAAAATGCTTAAGCCAAGTGCGGTTAATCCACCATCGGCAAATAAAAATGCCTGAATGATTAAGACCACGACAAGTGCCAGTGTGGCTGCGTAGGGACCGACTAAGACCATCGCAAGTGCTGCGCCAATTAGATGGCCACTTGTTCCAGCGGCTACTGGAAAATTAAGCATCTGAACTGCGAAGATAAAGACCGCGGTTAATCCGGCAAGGGGAGCGCTCTGCTCACTTAGCTGCCTTCTAGCACCCTTAACCGCACCTGCAACAGCAATAGCTGAGGCGGCAGCAAAAGCAGCTGAGGTTGGTAGGTCAATAAAGCCATCTGGGATATGCACAGCCCATATCTTATTGCAAATCATTCGCATCTGCAATCAATCCTCAATAAGAGTTGCTACTCTGAGATAGTGCGAGATTTGAATCTTAAAGCCACCCTTATTTGCGCTTTATCTTTGATCTTGATCTGTTTAGCACCCGCTCAGGCACATACAAATCTCTTAACGCAAACCCCAGTAGCTGGCTCTGAGGTTGAACTCTGGCCAAATCAAATTACCTTGGAGTTTGATGAACAACTACAAAATT
>JACCEC011788786.1_pt1 | contig 12722 bp, 12 predicted proteins | sample 7450121 | NCBI WGS metagenome assembly JACCEC01 (sample SAMN15323455, study PRJNA562643) | freshwater metagenome | isolation source: river surface water | place: USA:Blue River Watershed | collected 2017-08-18 | reverse complement strand
TATATAAATTTATTCTCATCCGCATCTTGATAAGTTAGAAAAAGAGAGTTACTACTTCTTTCCCATCGAATAAAGAGCGGAGCCCCTTGCTGTTGACTTACATCAGTTAAGGAAAGATTTTTCTTATAAAAAAAGGGAGTGCTAAAAGAATCGGAGTAAATTTTTGGATAAATAATTATATCAGAAATAGCTTCATCAACATCCATAAGCTCTACACCAGCACCTACATTGCTGAAATAATAGAAATCCATATTATCAATTTTTTGTAATTGGGGTTCTGATTCTAAGCTATTTTTGACTTGACCTAAAGTAACTGGCTTAGATGAAATACTCTTCAGAATATTTTGAAAATCTAAACGTCTTTGTGCGAATAAAGAAATGTGAAGAAGAAAAAAGATAGTTAAGATTACTTGTTTTTTCATTGTAACGTCACTCATTGTTGTGGAAAGGTAATTATTCTCAAAAATACAGCGTTATACAACCTACTTCAATAAACTCTGCAAAATTTCAAAGTTCAATTTTTCATCAATCTTTAGCTTTTTCATGGCCGAAAAATACAATATCAGGCCGCGGCGGCGGACCGCTCGTAATCATTCCTACTAAAAACTGTCATTATTTTCTCAAAACCTACAAAGCCAAGGCTGTGCTTGTAACAATAGATACTTAATAACTTATATAACAACCCTGTTGCGTCATTGTGCCGTTTCATCACAGGAGGATGTACAATCATTTCGCCATGAATGAACTCGGCTTTTATAGATTCGTCTATCTCACGGTTCGCCGCCCGATTATAGAATTTTTCTCTACGCTGGCGTTCTTCATTAAGTCGAGTATTTACCTCCTGCATCAATATCGCTGCATCTGGTAAATCAAGAATTTGTTCTAATAGGTTTTCGTGAAACATTTATCTTGACTTTTATTTACACTAAGTTATAAACAAAAAATATTTATTCCCAAAATTTAACAAAAAAGAGACGTTGCGGTGCAACGTCTCTACAATTTCTCTTTCTCTACTCCCCTACTGGTTTTCTATAAGGTTCAAATGGTATTTTCAGTAAACTTCCCAAACGTGAATTTTCTTCGGGTTTCATGTGAGTATCAATGCCGTAAACAATCTTGTCACGGTCGAGGGTCATGAAGGTTCCGAAAATTCTATCCCAAATCGAAAAAATATTTCCATAATTCGAGTCGGTATATGGCAGTACGTAATGATGATGTACTTTATGCATATCGGGTGAAACAATTACCCAACTGATGGCATTATCGAGCCATTTCGGAATCACAATATTGGCATGGTTAAACTGCGAAAGTAATACCGAAATTGCCTGATACATAAACACCATCCACATCGGAGCTCCTGCAATCACAATACCAGCCGTTGTAAAAATAAAACGAAATACGCTTTCGCCTGGATGATGACGATTCGCCGACGTAGTATCAACATTCGTATCTGAATGATGAATCAGATGAAACTTCCACATCCATTTTACTTTATGTTCTGTCCAATGCACAAACCATGCTCCAATTAAATCGAGCAAAAGCAAGCCCACAATTGTGTAAGCCCAAAGCGGCATTTCGGGCAACCATTGCAAGATACCAAAGTTATTATTCACTGCCCATTCGGCCGACTTTAGTAATATAAACGCCAGAGCAAAATTGATAACGATTGTGGTTAGCGTAAAGAAAATATTAATACCTGCGTGCTTGATTTTATTGTATTTAAACTGAAAGAGTGGCACGGCATATTCGGCCATCCAGAAAAAAGCAATGCCACCAATCAGAATCGCACTGCGATGCGACGATGGAATCGTGGCGAAATATTCTACTATTTGTTCCATAATGATTATAAGGGTTTTAGTTTGTAACCCTAAAAATAGTACAAATGTTTCAAACTACAATGCAATCTAATGTTATTGCTTTACTATTTTAAATACACTCACACGGCGTTGTTTATCTGCTATTTTCAAGAAATAAACACCTACCGAACGCTTCGATAAATCACTGTTTAGCTGTTGCCTGATGCTATCCCAAGTGCCATTACCTTTGAAAACCATAAAACCTTGCGAATTAGAAAGACTTATATCCAGTAATTGTTTACTTAGGGTTTCATCTAAGTCAAGGTCAATCACATCGGCGGTTGGATTCGGGAAAACCCTCGCATTTATCCCTAATGCTGGCTCGGTAGCCGTTGGCGGTGCTATGAATTGAAAACGTGCAAAAACTGGCAAGTGGTCAGAGGTAGTCGATGTATAGTTTTTCAAGAATGTAAAAGGTAATGACACACCTACTGAGTTACTCAAATAACTGCTTTTCAATTCATTAGAAATCAAAATATGGTCAATTACGTTTTCTTGAGATACATACGAACGGTAGCCGTCATCGCTCAAAGCCTTGGTTAATGCTTGCCAACGCTCGGCATCATCAATGTATTTTTTGTAGCTTGATTCTTTGGTAGAACTAATCACCGAAACCGTTTCATCAACATCATCATTAAAATCGCCAGCTATGATAATATTTTCTTTCGGAAACTGAGCATCGAGGCTATCTTTTAGTACCTCAACGTCATATTTTCTTTGGCGATACTGCAATTCACGGTCGGCTTCCGTGCCAGTGGTTCCACCTGTGTTTGCACGTGCGTGAATCCCCACAATGTGTAAGCGTTGTTTTACCCCATCAATCGTCACATCGGCTACCATCAAGAATGGCAAACGGCCACTTGCCCAAAAACGAGCGGGGTCTGATGGATAGTTCGGTAAATTCGTAGCTCCTGTCAACAACGGTCTTGTAGAAATACTTTTCACGACATCTGTTTTGTAAATAAAACATACTCTCTGGGCATCATCAGCCACACCACCTGCCGAAATAGCCGACGAACAAACACCTTCGTAACCTTTCATTTTGGCAACCAAATTCTTAAATGCTGTTGGATTCGACACTTCTTCTAAGAAATATAGGTCAGATTTAAGCGAATCCAATACTTGCAGGACATTCGCTTGTTGCAATGCTTCATCCGAAGGGCCATTAGCGGTATTTCCGTACCAGTTAACATTCCACGCTGCAACATCAAAGGTTTTATCGGCCGAAATACTCGAAACTGCTCCTTGTGGTTTACCCGTACCTGGAATATCGGCCTGCGAACGAGGATAAATCTGGTAGCCATCATTGAAACGACCAACCACGCCCGAAATCGTAAAAGTTGCTTGTGGTTTCGTGCGACCATCAATGTCAGTACCTTCCCAAACCCTTACTGTTGCATTAGCCGTTCCTTCGGCAATCGTGTAGTTGGTATTAGGCAAGAAAACGAATTTTTTATCGGCAAAACTTACATCTTTTACCGAAATCAAATTGCCTTCATTAGTTGCTAATTGACTGGTTGTGATTGTCTTTGGAGTGAGAACCTTATTCGTTGTCCCTATTTTTGTAAACTCCGAACTTTGTAAATAAAGCTGCTTACTGATATTTGATAATTTCCCGAAAACTTGCACCGAGTCGCCAACCGTTACTGTGGCTGTAATGCCACTCACTGGAATTCCTCCCGTAGCATCTTGAATATAAACCAAATTATTAATTTCACCTGCCGAAGTTACTCTTCCTGCAATTTTTACCGATGTTTGTTCCGCCAAAGTTTTTACTTTACTGATTGCCTGAATCTCGTTAGCTGGTGGATTCACAATTAACTCTATTGCCACCGCAGGATTACTTTGAAGTACTTTTTGGTCTAATCTAAACACCAAATTTGTGGTAATACCACTCGTTTGAGTTTTAGCAACACGCAAATAGATTTTTCCGTTATCAACTATACCACTTTTATCAAGCGAATAGGCTATCAAGCCATTGGTTGATGTCAAGAAATCTTTCTTTGTGGAAAACTCTAAGCCATTACCCACAATCTCGAAAAGATTTCCAATTAAATTACTACCCGAAAATACCAATGAATCAACCACCGTTGCACTTGTAATTTGCTTCGGAGCCTTAATGACCGTAATACTTGGGCTATCGTTTCTAACAAATAATTCTTCCCATTTAGTTGCCACCACAATACCATCAATTTTCACGGTTGGAGCATTGGCGGCCGTTCCCTGACGTAGGGCAATCGTACCAATATCACTATCTGTATCGCTTTCGGCAGCAGGCGTTGTCGAAATTGGTGTTGTTGGTTCTTTTTCAGTAATCGTTGGATTGATATACAAAACCACCTCATCATCGGTCGAATTTCCACTTTTGAGCGTATATTTCATCACAAACAGATACGTCTTATTCAATTCATAAACCGTAGCTGCGTAATTTGGCGTATTACTCGCCTTTGTAACGCCTACCTGAAAACCTATTCCGCTCTTTTTTGCAAATACTTTTCCTCTAAAAATCGTACTCAGCGTTGTTGGGCCGAGATGCAAAAAATAATCGCCTGCATCCTGTACGGCCGAAAAATTTGCCAAAAATGCTACATAAACGTTCCCATCTTTCACTGAAGGAAAATTTCGGTTAATATCTTCTCCCGATGTTGTCAGACTGGCAGCACCACCAGTGGTTGTCAAGCCCGAATAAGCCAAGCCATCTACCACTTTTATGGCGTTTGTGCCTGCTCCACTATGAGCGACCCAGCCATTGGCGGTCAAAGATGCTCCCGTGCTATATTTAAAGTCTTCATTAAATAATTGTGCAAATATTGTCGTTGAAATAAAGGCCAGCGAAACAGTAAGTAGAGTTTTTAGCATAGTTTTTGAAGTTTTTATTTCAAATATCGGTTTTTATAACTTATTTATTCCACAAACAAAACAAGAAGAATATTTTTTTGACCATTTATCTAATTTTAATTATATTTTTTCTTTTCTTTATACCAAAAATATTGCTGCATGAAAAAGTGTGTTTTCCTTGACCGAGACGGAGTACTAAACGAAGAACAACACGACTACGTAAGTCGAAAAGAAGATTTTGTGATTAGAGATGGCGTAGCCGAAGGACTTTTGTTGCTCAAAAAAGCGGGCTACATGCTCATTGTTGTGACTAATCAGGCAGGAATCTCTAAAGGGCTTTATACCGAAAGCCTCGTCAGGGATTTTCACGAAATACTGCAAACAGCGTGCGGAGGAATTATTGATGACCTGTATTTCTCGAAACACCACCCTAATTATACATCAAACTCACTTTTACGTAAGCCCGATTCGCTGATGCTCGAAAAAGCAATGGCTAAATACGCTATCGACTCGACACAGTCGTTTATGATTGGCGATGCCGAACGTGATGTAAAAGCAGGAAAAAAAGCAGGTGTAAAAACTATTCACATTACTGGCGGTAAAGAAACAACAGAGTTAGCTGACTGGCAATTTGGCAGCCTGCTCGAAGCATCTCGATTTATTACGAAGGTTATATAAAATCAAGCGTGTCTTTTATCAACAGTAGTTTTTGGAGTTGTTTTTCCGTAAGCTGGGCATTGCTGACGCTTACAAGAAGCCATTGCTCCTACTACTAAAAGGCTAAAAATCAGTAATTTAACTTTCATCAGAATTTCAATTTTTGTTCTCTCAATATATAATGGTTTGTGCAAGTTTTCTGTTTTGCACAAACCATTATTTCTTAAACGTTATTCTTCAATAAATATTTCATGAAGCAGTTTCTTCTGCTACTTCCTCAATAGCCTTCTTCACCTTTTTTACGGTTGTTGTTTTGGGTGCTTCACCGTTTCCATTTGCTTTAAATCCTAAGATTTTCAACATTGAATCACTGTCTTGTTCAGGCGAGAATAGCTCGGTTACAATATTACCATCGTCATCCAAATTTACTAATACGTGCTGAGGGGCAGGAATCAAACAGTGCTGAATGCCGCCATATCCACCTAACGATTCTTGGTACGCTCCCGTATGGAAAAAGCCAATATACTGGTCTTCGTTTTCAATATCAAAAATTGGCAAATACAAATCTTCTGAGTGAGCCTCGGTATTATAAAAATCAGCCGAGTCACAAGTTAATCCACCAAGATTTACTTTTTCATACGGACTATCCCAATTATTCACTGGCATCATGATGTATTTCTGGCCAATCCCCCACGAATCAGGTAATTGCGTAATAAACGAGCCATCAATCATGTACCACAACTCACGGTCGTTTTGTTGTTTTTTATCAATGACCTTATAAATCACCGCACCACTTTCGCCTACGGTATAACTACCAAATTCAGTAAAAATATGCGGTACTGGCACGTTATTTTTATTACAAATCCATTGGATATTTTCAATAATTTCGTCAATCATGGCTTGGTAATCGTAATTGAAAACCAACGATGTCTGGATTGGTAATCCACCACCAATATCAATTGAATCAAGGTCTGGACAAATCTTTTTCATCTCGCAATATTTAAACATAAAGCGAGTGAGTTCCGACCAATAGTAAGCATTGTCTTTGATACCTGCATTGATAAAAAAGTGCAACATCTTGAGCTTAAAGCGTGGATTTGGCTTAATTTTCTCCAAATACAAGCTATTAATATCATTATAGCGAACTCCCAAACGAGAGGTATAAAACGCAAAGTTTGGTTCTTCGTCAGTGGCAATTCTGATACCCACACTCACGGTTTCGGCCGTTGAATGCTCCAAATAATAATCAATCTCTTTCAGATTGTCGAGAATCGGAATACAGTTGACAAAGCCATCATTGTGCAAAGCCGAAATATCTTCTAAATATTTCGGACGCTTATACCCATTACAGATTACGTAGGTGTTTTTGTTTATCTTTCCATCATCATGCAATGCTCTGATGATATTTATATCAAAAGCCGACGAAGTTTCGAGGTGAACGTTACTTTTAAGAGCCGTCTCGATTACGAATCTAAAATGTGATGATTTCGTGCAGTAACAATACGTATAATTGCCCTTATAGTTATACTTTTTCATCGCATTTCTGAAAAGCAATTTGGCATTATCAATATGCTCTGCTATTTTTGGCAAATAACTAATTTTCAGAGGCGTACCATACTCCTTTATAATATCGGTCAAGCGAACGTTATTGAAAAGTAATGTATGATTTTCATCAACACCAAACTCACGAGTCGGAAACTCAAAGGTTTGTTCGATAAGGTCTATGTAACGTTTCATATCTTTAAAAGTAGTGCAATTGATTGAGTTCCTCAACAAATTGACTAATAGCTTTTACCGCTTTCGACGGATAATAATGGAAATTTGAAAAATATGTGCAAATGTCATATTAAATTAAGAACTTTGCAATGAATTTATTAGCTTCTTTTAGCTATTGACTTTTAACTATTAGTATTTAGCTAAACATATTTTCTCCGATAGTAGAAAAACCACATTTTTGAATTAAAATATTTTTAAAGCCAACAGCCAATCGCTAATGGCTAATAACATTTTTATATGTCTAAAAAAATACATTTCATAGCTGTTGGGGGTGCTGTTATGCACAATCTTGCCCTTGCCCTAAACAAAAAGGGGTATCAAGTAACGGGTTCAGATGATGAAATAAACGACCCCTCAAAAAGTCGTTTAGCGGCAGCAGGTATTCTTCCAGCCGAAATGGGTTGGTTTCCCGAAAAAATAACAGCCGATTTAGATGCCGTAATTCTCGGAATGCACGCCTTTGCCGACAACCCCGAACTCGCTAAAGCCCAAGAACTTGGCCTTAAAATATATTCTTTTCCTGAATACATTTATGAGCAAAGCCTTAATAAGCAACGTGTTGTAATTGCGGGTAGCCACGGCAAAACCAGCATCACGAGTATAATTTTGCACGTATTAAAATATTTTAATCGCAAGTTTGACTACTTAGTTGGAGCCCAAATCGAAGGCTTCGATATCATGGTTGAATTGAACGATGATTCACCAGTTATCATCATCGAAGGCGACGAATACCCAGAGTCGAAAATTCATCTTAAATCGAAGTTTTTGTTCTATCATCCGCATATCGCTTTGTTCAGCGGTATCGCATGGGACCACTTCAATATCTTCCCAACTTTCGATAGTTACGTACGTACGTTTGAAGAATTAGCCGATGGTTTACCAAAGGCAGGAAGCATTATTTATGATGAAACTGATGATATTTTAAAGGTAATCGGCGAAAAAGACCGTGCTGATGTAGCGAAATTTCCGTACAAAGCACACCCGTACAAAGTCGAAAATGGCAAGTGTATTCTCCAAACCAAAGACGGCGATGTACCACTCGAAATCTTTGGCGAGCACAACATGAAAAACCTCAACGGTGCTAAAATAATTCTCGACCGTCTGGGCATTACCGACGAAGAATTCTACGAAGCAATCCAACATTTTTCGGGAGCTTCGAAGCGTCTTGAGAAGCTTGGAGAAAACAGCAATACCCTTATTTATAAAGATTTTGCTCACGCTCCGTCCAAACTCGAAGCAACAACTAACGCCACAAAATCGTTATACCCAAACAGAAGACTGGTTGCTTGCTACGAATTGCATACCTTTAGTAGCCTAAACAAAGATTTTCTGCCACAATACGAGCATAAAATGGATAGTGCCGATACGGCTATTGTTTTCTATTCGCCGCATACGCTCGAAATGAAACGTATGCCAATGATTACGCCCGATGAAATCAAAAAAGCATTTGGCGATGAAAACCTCATGGTATTTACCGATGCCAACTCGTTAAAGGAATTTTTGATGAGCCAAAACTGGTTCCAAACAAACCTATTGATGATGTCGTCAGGTACATTCGGTGGGCTTGATTTAGTTCAATTATCTGATGATGTACTGGCAAAAGAAGTAGTAGAAGAATTTCCGAAAGTAAAAGTTATATCACAACCAAAAGAAGATAACTCGTGGTCGGGCTTGCTCTCGACTTTTAAAAAAGTATTTGAAGGCTAATGCCTTCTTCTCACACGCTGAATTTATATAAGAAGTGCAGTGACTAAAAACCGTATTCTGTTGATTTTAACAAAATACGGATATAAAGGATTTTCTATTCATAAATTATGAATACTAAAATTAATTCTAAAATGGAAGAGAAAAAGCATCCCATGCCCCCTTTGCGTGCAACAATAAGATTTCAGTCCTATCCAAACGAAATCTGGAAAGAATTTAAGCCCGAAGGAGCAAGACGCCGTTATATGGCATCGAATTTAGGAAGAATCGCCTCTTTTTATGAAGATTTAAACAAAGACGGCTACATTCTGAAAGTAAGTAATGGTCAACTGGTAAGTGGAGCCAAGATAGGGCTAAAGGTTTATAAAAAAGGCACAAAGCTTGGCGTAAAAGGTCAGCCAATTAGCGAAATTACCAATATTTCGTACCCTGTTCATAAAATCATTGCCGATTTGTTTTTGGAGAAACCTGAAGACGACGAAATTACCAAATCATTCATCTGGACCACGACAAATTTAATAATGAAGTCAGCAATTTGCGTTGGGCAACAAAAAAAGAGGCTTGGGAACATCAGAAACTTGCTCCATACTACAAACCACCTAAAAAAGGACGCAAACTTACACCTGATAGAGTAAGACTAATTAAGAAAAAAATTCTGGAAGGAAAAACTAAACAGTCGCTTTTGGCGAAGCAATTTGGTCTATCTGAAATGGGAATTTATCGAATAAAAACTGGTAAACTTTGGGCAGATATTGTTGTTTAGGGAAATAGTTATTGGTTATTAGAAAATCGATAAACTGGTTAATGGCAGTTAGAATACTCCCGTAACAAATAACCAATTCACCAGTAGCTAATAACCAATAACCAAACTATCAGGCATAATTGCCCGAAATATATCCTTGTAATGATTCAATTTGTGATTTTTGCTCTTTAATAATCGACGAAACCACATCATTGATTGAAATTATACCATTTAAAACCCCTCCTTCCATAACAGGCAGGTGACGAATATGCTTATCAGACATGATTTGCATAGCCACCTCTAATTTATCCTCCATTTCAACTGTAATCACATTGGAGGTCATTACATCTTTTACCAATGTATCATCCGAATGAAGGCCTTTCAACACAATCTTGCGGGCATAATCTCGCTCTGAGAAAATTCCCGATAGTTTTCCTTCGTCAATAACCAATACAGCTCCAATATTTTTATTAGCCATTTCTACCAAAGCATCATATACAGTCGTATCAGAAGTAACCGAAAACAGGGCATTAATTTTCTTTCCTTGTAGAATTTGACGGATTTTCATAGAATTAAGGAGTTTAAAGGGATTGCGAATAATAATTGAATACAATTTGATAAATAAAATCAAATAAAACAATAGTTTGAAAAATAAAATTATATGTTTAACTTTGCAGCCCCAAATAGTGTTCAATAGCAGCACTGGGAAAATTCAAATTCGATAATTGTTAATTATAATTCAAAATCATGTACGCAATCGTAGAAATCGCAGGGCAGCAATTTAAAGTAGAAAAGGGTCGCACACTCTATACACACAGATTAGAAGGTGATGTGAACGCTGCACTTGTATTCGACAAGGTCCTCCTTGTTGACAACGGCGGAACAGTATCAGTAGGTGCTCCGACCGTTAGTGGTGCTTCAGTAAAAGCAACCATTTTAGAACACTTGAAAGGCGAGAAAGTAATCGTTTTCAAGAAAAAGCGTCGTAAAGGATACGTTAAGAAAAACGGTCATCGTCAGTATTTGACTAAAATTCAAATCGACGAAATCGCTGGTTAATCTTATTCTATTTCCAGAAAAGTCATTTAAAAATATTTATTAATCTCACCTGCAAGTTTTTCAGAAATAAGTAGGTAAATATTTCAAGAAATCATGGCACACAAAAAAGGTGTTGGTTCGTCGAAAAACGGACGTGAATCAGAAAGCAAACGCTTAGGTGTTAAATTATTTGGTGGTCAGGCAGCTATCGCTGGTAACATCATCGTACGTCAACGTGGTACGAAACACAATGCAGGTGTAAACGTAGGTATCGGTCGTGACCATACTTTGTTTGCATTAGCTGATGGTATCGTATCGTTCAAAAAAGGACGTGACGGAAAATCATTCGTAAGTGTTGAAGCACAAGCGTGATTTAGTTCTGAATTATGAGTTCTGAATTATGAGTTTTCGTTAATCTTAATTCTTTCTCTTCATTCATAATCTATCAATAAAAAAACCTGTCACAAGTGACAGGTTTTTTTATGCCTTGTTCAAACTAATTTAGTCTTATATTTGTTAAAAATAAGTATAATTATAGATGTATTTAATTTATCATAATGAGTAAAAAATTGATAACGAGTATTTTATCTCTACGATACAAAAACTCAGAACTCAGAACTCAGCATTCAGAACTCAAGAAACCATGTTGCAACGCCAAACAATGATTTATACAGAGCTAAGCCCAAACCCAAATTCAATGAAATTTGTGTTAAACTTTGAGCTTGCTCCCGAAGGTCTCACATTCGATTACCCAACGCTGGCTTCGACCGTCGACGAATCAAAAGCATCGCCTTTGGCGGGCGATTTATTTCAGTTTCCGTTCGTAAGACGCATTTTTATAGCTTCAAATTTCATCACGATTACAAAAGATGATGAAACCGAATGGGAAGATGTGGTATATGACATTAAGAAATTCATCAAGATATTCTTTGAGCAAAATAACCCTGTTTTTGCACAAAAAACCATTGATAAAAATACATTAATCATTGATGCCAATGATTCGGCAGTTATTGCCAAAATCAAATCAACACTTGACCAATACGTGCGGCCAGCCGTAGAATCTGATGGTGGAGCAATCAATTTTGCTTCGTTTGATGAGATTTCTGGACAGGTAAAGGTGTACCTTCAAGGCTCATGCAGTGGTTGTCCATCATCAACGGTTACACTCAAAGATGGAATCGAACGTTTATTGAAAACGATGGTTCCAGAAGTGAAAGAGGTTGTAGCAGAAGGCGTTTAACTCAATTATCAATAAACAATTATCAATTCTCGCTTGAATTAGCTAAGGCTAATTTCTGATAATTGATAATTATTGATAATTGATAATTGATAATTGAACAAATGATAAAAATAGGTGTTATTAATGTCTCTGACCGTGCAAGTGCAGGAATCTACGAGGATATTCCAGGCAAAGCAGTGGTAGAAACCTTGAAAGAATATTTGATTTCAGAATTTGAGACGGTTTATCGAGTGATTCCTGACGAACAGGATTTAATCTCGCAAACACTCATCGAAATGGCCGATGTGCATGGATGCTGCTTAATCGTGACGACGGGCGGAACAGGCCCAGCCCTGCGTGATGTTACGCCCGAAGCTACCGAAGCCGTTTGCCAGAAAATGATGCCAGGGTTTGGAGAATTGATGCGTCAGGAAAGTTTGAAGTATGTACCTACCGCTATTCTTTCACGCCAAACCGCAGGTATCCGTAATCATTCGTTGATTGTGAATCTACCAGGCAAACCAAAGGCAATTCGCCAATGCCTCGATGCCGTTTTTCCCGCCATCCCCTATTGTATTGATTTGATTGAGGGCCCGTATTTGGTTTGTAATCAGGAAGTGATAAAAGAATTTAGACCGAAATAGTCCATGGTCTATGGTCAATAGTCCATAGAAAATAAAGCTCCTATTCTATATGCAAAAAGCCCCAACTCTTGGTAGAATTGGGGCTTTTCTATTGTCGATTGACTATCGTCTGCGGACTATCATAATTTACTATCAGCTTTCAAGTAAGTTTTGTTACCATTCGAGTTGATGTAATATTGTCCACCACGTGGGCCTTGGAAGATTGTACGACCTTTCTCGTCTTTGCCGATTTGCTTGTCAGCACCAGC
>JACCEC010231113.1_pt1 | contig 12722 bp, 8 predicted proteins | sample 7450121 | NCBI WGS metagenome assembly JACCEC01 (sample SAMN15323455, study PRJNA562643) | freshwater metagenome | isolation source: river surface water | place: USA:Blue River Watershed | collected 2017-08-18 | reverse complement strand
TGATAACCATACACACATACGTTTTTCTTCTGAGTCTTCTTTTGATTCTGAAGGAAATCTTCCGTGTTGATTATGGAATTGGATAGTGTATCTCGCGTTTTCTAATGCTTTTAGTTCGTTTGCATCATCCGATGGACACCATACATGTCTTGTATATGTAGAATCCAAAAGATCTCGTACGGAATCGTATATATTTCCTCTTTTCCCACGTGCTGCCATACGTATACCTGATAACCATACACACATACGTTTTTCTTCTGAGTCTTCTTTTGATTCTGAAGGAAATCTTCCGTGTTGATTATGGAATTGGATAGTGTATCTCGCGTTTTCTAATGATTTTAATTCCTTCGCATCCTCAGGTGGACACCATACATCTCTTGTAAAATGAGTATCCAAAAGATCTCGTACGGAATCGTATAATACACTTGACACCTTTTTCCCACGTGCTGCCATACGTATACCTGATAACAACCATGCGCCCATGTATCTTTCTTCAGGATCTTTTGAATGTTTTGAAGGAAATCTTCCGTGTTGATTGTGAAATTGGATAAGTTTATTTGCATTTTCTAATGATTTTAATTCACATGATAATTCAGGTGGACACCAAACATCTCTTGTAAAATGAGTATCCAAAAGATCTCGTACGGAATCGTATAATACACTTGACACCTTTTTTCCACGAACCACACCACGCATACCCGATAACCAATAATACAAACGTCTTTCTTCTGAATTTTCTTTTGACTTACTACAACACGAAGGAAAACTTCCGTGTTCTTCGTAAAAACGAATAAGTTGTCTTGCACGTTCCATCGCACGTTCTTCTGGTGTGAACGTGTTTAATTCTCTTATTATCTCTTGTTCGAGGATCCTTTTGTTTTGGAAGCGTATCTCAGGTGTTTCTTCAACTACATCATAGTTCGTGTTTAATTTAGACACTTTCTTTACATAATCAGGATCAGCATCACGTAAATACTCAAGAACATGTACGGATTTTGATGATTCATTTTCGGTCCATAAAAATACATTTGCTTCTTTTGAAGGTTCATCCGGATCAATACGTAATGTACGTCCGAGTCTTTGTACGAGTCGTATGGATGACGAACGTTCAGATATACACGTTACGAAAATAGAATCACATTTTGGTAAATCAATTCCTTCGTCTAATATACGTATCGCACATAAAATGTATATTTTTTCACGTGTCTCATCATGATACTCTTGAAATTCTTTTTTGATTCTCTCACGATTTGCAAACGTCGTTCCGGATGTTATACTTTCGATATATACATCATCTTTTAACGAATGATATTCTTTCGTAATCGTGCGAATACATTGTTTAAATTCGTTTATTTCTTCTTCACTACTAAAATATGCAATACACCTTCGTGAGCCTTTTTTAAGCATCCCTGAAATTAATGAACACGCTTGTGTTGCTTTCGATAAATGACGAATTCCATCGAGTTCGTCAGGTATTATACATGGATTTGTAAGTGTATCGAACAAATTAATTTTATAATCCACACAATGTTTTTCTTTGATTGCGTAGGATAATGGACATGAATATATCTCTTTATATTCACGGTCTTCGAAAGCAGTTGGAGGAGTTGCTGTAATAAGAACAACATTCTTAAAATTTTCGATACAATCGCACATTTCTTGATTTTCTGAAATAATATTATGTGCTTCATCGACAATTACAATGACATCGAAATGTTTTAATTCGAGTTGACATATGACATCACGAAAGGAATCGTATGTAGATCCGATGAATATTTTTTGATTATCTTCGAGTTCTTTTGTAATTTTATCAATATCTGTTGTTCCGAATGAACCCGAATGAACTTGAAGGGTTTTATAATCAGGAATGAATTGTGTGATACGTCGTGTGTTTTGTTCTGACAATGCAATCAATGGTGTAATAAAAATAACAATATCCGGACGTTTTCTTTTGATAAAATGCGAAATCACGAATGTTTTTCCTGTACCACAGGGTAATGTAAGAACACCATGATTTTTGTTGTATTCATCATCATCATCCGATACATCATCATTATCATCATCACCATCCGACATATCATCTATATCTGAATACGAAGAATTATCATCTGGATAAACTGAATTCGACGCTGAATTCGACGCTGAAGATGAATCCGATGAATAATCAAAAAAATTCATAAGACTACAAACGGCCTCTTCTTGATATGGACGAAGTGTGTACGAAGTTTCGTCATTATTTGTTGTATCATTATTAAGGAATTCTGTTGGGATGTTGTTGTTAATATGATGTTGATAATTAACATGATGACAATGTATAAATCCACAGTTAAGACAGTCATCACGTAAATTTTGTTCGAGTTTACATGTATGATATACGAAACCGTTTGAATTCTTTTGATTTTTTGTACGAAGACGGTAGTTAATCGCGTTACTAAATGTTCCAAGATCGTTTGCGGTTAAATAAGAAGATTCGTGATAACATTTCATTTGTAACCCATGAAAAATCGCATGTGGTTCGTTCGGAAATTCACATGACATTCCATCGAGACCGTATTCTGATAGTTGTTTTTGTTCATTTTTCCTAGCTAAACGTAAGCTATTATAACTATGTATGTAACCCGAATCAACTAACCATTGATAAGGAATAACACTCCAATGTTTTACAGTGTGTGTTGGATAAAACTGTGGATGAACAGTGTTACATATGTAATGTTCGTATTCTTTCCAGTTTGGATCGGTGTTAATTTTCATTATTTTTTTTGGTTGTTCTGTTGTATCAACAATATTTTCGTGTTTTCTTTTTATTCCGAAAAAATCTTCCATAATCTTTTGTTTTGACATTTTTTACACATACATATGTTTTATTATATTAATTAAAAAAATAGTTTATCATAAAAAGTTTATGTTTTTTTTATTCAACATCGTTGGATGTTGTTCCGGTGTTAACATCATTTCCATCATCTGTATCATCATCCGAGTCCTCTTCACCACGTTGTTGTTGTAACCAAATTCCAACATTTTGGTTATGATTTTCATGAAAATTAATCAATTCTCTTACGCTATCTAATGAAGATGATGTCGAAAATGATGATACAGACGTTTCGTTATGACACCAAATGTCTCTTGAACCAAAATATGAATCCAAAAGATCTCGTACGGAATCGTATAATCTCATACCACCATTACCGCGTGATGCACTACGCATATTTGATAACCAAATACCCAAGCGTTTTTCTTCAGGATCTTTTGATTTACCTGAAGGAAATCTTTCATGTTGATTATGAAATTGGATAAGGGTCTTTGCGTTTTCTAATGCTTTTAATTCTTTTATATCATTCGACGGACACCAAATGCCCCTTGAACCAAAATATGAATCCAAAAGGTCCCGTACAGAATCGTATAATACACTTACACCTTTTCCACGAATCGATTTACGCGCGCGTGATAACCACTTACCTATACGTCTTTCTTCTTGATATTTTGAATAGTCCGAAGGAAATCTCCCGTGTTGATTGTGAAATTGGATAAGATTCCTTGCGTTTTCTAATGATTCTTGCTCATTCACATCATTCGATGGACACCATACATCGCGTGTAAAATGTTTATCCAAAAGATCTCGTACAGAATCGTACAAAGTTGATGTTGTTGTTTTCCCACGTTCAGCTCTTCGAATGTTGGCTAACCATTGTCCTAACTTTGTTTCTTCGACACTGTTAGATGTAGAGTTAGCAGAAGGAAAATTCCCATGTTCTTCGTAAAATTGTATGACACTTCTTGCGTTTTCTAATGATTTTTCTTCATTTGCATTTGGTGATGGACACCATACATTCCTTCCGAAGAAATTATCAAGAGAACTACATACGGATTCGTATAAAACATGATGTTCTCCCTTACCACGTAAGGTTGAACGAATTCTTAACAACCAAAATCCTAACGACTTTTCTTCAGGATTCGAACCGAGTTGTGAAGGAAAACGTCTGTGTTGCTTGTAAAATTCAACGAGTTCGTTCACACGTTCCATCGCATGAAGTTCTTTTGCATTCATAAAACCTACGGATGATGATGTAGATGATGATGTAGATGATGATGATCTAGATGATGATGATCTAGATGATGATGATCTAGATGATGTAGGTGCCCATACATCACGTGTGAATTTTGCATCGAGTTCTGCAACATTTTGATCGAGCGTGTTCGATTCAGCAATCTGACGAAAACGTTTGAGTAAATTTCCAATACGACGTTCTTCAAAAGAATGTGTAGAGCACATAGGAAAACGTCCGTTTCGTTGATGGAATTGAATAATTTCAGTTGACATTTTGTGTTTTATTATATTGATATTATCATATGCTTTAGTATAATTTTTTTTATATGTGAATGTTTGTGTTAATTAATTTTCGTGCGACTTTATACCCATACCCCCTCCCCCCCCCTATTTTCCGGAAACCAGAAAAATATTAAATTTTTTTAGAAATACAGGATATCTCTAAAAAAGTTCCAACAACACTATAAAATGTCATCCAACTCTGTAGAAACATCATCAAACACAATGTCATGGGTTTTTGGTAAGTGGTTAACCTCTGGTTATAAAAATACCGACCAATGGAAGAATCCTTCTGGAAAAATGATTTTTGTCGCAAAAGACAAAATCAACAAAAACGGTGACACTGTCAAAGAATACAACATCGTAAGTGATCCAGAACAACTCAAAAGAAATCTTGAGTTAACATCCGTTGATGCACGTTGTTTTCACGAACACTTGCAAGATTCGAAACATTGCAAGATATTTCTTGATTTTGAAATTCAAGGACCTTTCGCCTCCGAAGAAAACCCGGATGCACTTGTACGCCCTTCTATCGAAGAAATTTCTCAACACCTTGATAATATGCGTGATCGTATTATTTCGAAAGTATACGATGTATATCAAATTGAAATTCAAAAGGAATGGTTCGCTTTCATGGAATCTTCGGACAGAAACAAAATAAGTTTTCATGTTGTTTTAACAAAAGGTATTTATTTCACGAATGCGAACGAACTCAAGAAATTCTATACGGAATATTTATCGGGTGTACAATATTTCTCAAGTCCAAATATTTATGGTAAAGGACGTTTATTCCGTTTACCATTATGTACAAAAATTGGAGAATATCGTCCTCTTACGCGAGACGTACATTTTTCTTTCGAAGATCATTTGATTACACATTGTCCTCTTGAGGATGGTCGTGTGGTTGATTACATTGCTCCGAAGAAAACATCCGTAAAACGTAAGATTTCGGAAGTTGATTCATCCGCAGATTCTGCACCTGAAAATGAAAATCCAGGTGAAGAATTAATTCGTCTTTTGAATGAAAAAAAGAAGTTGATGAGAGAATACGACAGTAAAATCGAAAAACTCGTGAATCGTGTTTGTATGGGGTCACATGTTTTTAATAATTCTTCTTCTTCTGAAGCAAACAATTTAAATTTAAATAATTAATTTATGTATATATTTAAACAATGAAAACAATCGTGTTTGTAACAGGTGTGAAAGGAAGTGGAAAAGATACATTTGTAGATTTTATACAACAAAAAATACAATTAAGATCACCATGTGTAAAACTTGCGTATGCAGATGCACTTCGTGAGATTTGTACGATATTATTTGGATTTACAAACGAACATTATGAAAATCGTGATTTTAAAGAAAATGGATATATAAATGGATATAACCCACGAGGAATGTTACAATTTATTGGTACAGATTTATTTCGTAAACATTTTGATAAAGATATTTGGGTAAAAATATTAACACGACGTATACGTGATCAACCCGACGGATCGTACATATTCGTGAGTGATGTACGTTTTGAGAATGAAATTGATCTTTTACAAGAATTTTTAGGAAATGAAAACATACAATATACACATGTACTTATTACACGAAATACATGTATGATTGAAGATCATCATCCAAGTGAATTATTTTCAATACGTGAATCAATTGAAGAAACACGTACAAGAACGTATAACTATATTATATCGAATGATACTACATTACAAGATTTTCTTGAAAAATGTAATGTTGTGGATCTTTAAAATTCATGTTCATGTTCATGTTGTATCATCTCATTTATAATTTGATTTTTAAATTCTTGTGTACCATTTAACCATTTGTTAAGTAACATTTTGTTTTTACCAAAAAATATATAACTTTTACTTGAACAATACGATTCTGCTTCATATTTATACCAAACCACATGTGAATTTGATTCAACTACGAAAGAATATCTATTTAACACACCCTTATTATTAGCAGAAGCCCATCTAGATACATAAACTTTTGTCAAAATAATATTATAAGGTTCTAGAGATTCCTTAAGCAAATTATATTTTTTTTGTTGAGACTTAAATTCAAAACCATCGGATTCAAATTCACAGTTTACAGAATTTGGTCTGGACAACAAAGGATTCTTTATTTTTATATACGCGTTTACTAAATACAGACCAATTTTTTCCATAATTATAATATTTTTATATTATTTATTTATAAATTTTAATTCGTCATTTTAAACATCCAAAGAATTAAAAAGAGAATCATCTAACAAAACAAGTGTAGCTTGCATGTTTTGTATACATTTTTTAACTTTGTTGGCTGAAATATGATTTCCGACGAATTCGAATATTTGTACACTTTCTTCGAATAAAGCATGAATGTCTTCAAAAATAAATCCAGTGGATACTTGTTCGAATGTACATGATTTATCCATATGATTTCGAAAGGGGTATTGTTGTTGTGCTGGATCAAATAGAAAGAATACAGAATAACTCAAATGTATTTTTCGTTTGAGTTGACAGAATATTTGATAAATTTGGTTATCATGAAAATAATCATCATCAACACATCCGCTGTTTATATCATCAACAAATTGCCAAAAATAAATTGATATATCATCTGACATTTTTTTTTGTTTTTTGTTTATCTTATTTTATTTTTCGAACGAAATTTCTAACGATATTCTTCTTATTTCAATGGTCCTGTAATATACACCATAATGAAACTAATAATAATTAAAAGAACAAAAAGTATAAATAAAACACGTTTTTGTATATAAAATGGATCGGATACAAACTCAGGAGTTTTTCGATTAACATCCTCTTTAATACGTTCACCTAAAATAGCACGTATTAATTCGTTTGAATGATCACCTTCAATTTGTATATTCACGGTTGATGTTGGTACATAATCATAAACGAAATCAATATCTTTTTTATTGGGATACATTTTTCGAAATTTAGTGTAATCACTTAATACAATTCCTGGTTGAATATGTTGTATATAATATGCATTCCTCCAAATTCTTGCATATTCATTAACACCTCTATATTTACGTGGGATTGTTTGTTTATATTTTAAAGGTACATAAATGTATTCATATGTATTGTCAGGAGTTCCGATGTAATATTCGACGAATTCTAATGAATAAATCGAATTACCTGTTCCTGAACTAGGATTACGAAAGATGTATTTTTTTGTTTGAAAGGATTCGTCAATTTTCAAACGAAAACATTCGACACCGTTGAATTCATAGTTTCCATTTGCGAGTTTATTAATTTCCATTTTTAGTTTTCTTTTTTATTTTTATCGAAATAAAAAAATAAAAGTTTTTCGTGTAAAACAGAAAAGTGTTTTTTAAACAACAAAAATGGACAAGATCTATGAAATTTATCATTGTGCACCTGAGTTTTTTGACGTGATTGTCAAGAATGAACAAAAAAAACAATTATTGTCTTGCATGCTCCAGGAAATTTCTGGACCTATTATGAATTATTTTGTTGAAAACAAATGTAAATCGATCGATCTCATACGTGAACTTGTGAATTTATTAAGACGTAAGAATTCAATCGATTTCAAATATATTCAAGAGGTTTTTAACAATAAGCAAGAAATCGTGTCAGTCACAACATTATGTTTGTATACTTTCATACTTCAATGGAATTCGTACGAAGGTATACATTTTGAAGCAGATCCTGTAAATATACATAAGAAATTATTACATATAACACCTTCCAACACTGCTTCTTTGTTTTTAATTTTTCAAGAATTGTTGAAAATACATGAACGAGATATTTCTTTTTATTACGAAAGTTTAATGAATTTATAGATTTTTTTTAACAAAAGTGTGTTTTTCGTGAGATCTATTATGTTTTTCGTGAGATCTATTATGTTTTTCATGAGATCGATCTATTGTGTTTTTCATAAGAAATCTATTATGTTTTTCATAAGAAATCTTACATTCCCGAATTATTTTCATGAGAAATCTTACATTCCCGAATTATTTTCATGAGAAATCTTACATCCCCGAGTTTTAACAAAAAATATATTGAGCTCAAACAAAATAATTTCATAAAAAAATATTTTACAAAAAAAAATTTATAAAAAATATTTCATGAACACAAAGTTTTTATTTTCATGTTTTTGATAATGTAGAAATCCTGTTGATGTAAAATCGGGGTTCATCAGAATTCTTACATTCCCGAATTTTAACAAAAGTGTTTTCATCAGAATTCTTACATTCCCGATTTATTTTCATAATAAATCTTACATTCCCGTGTTTTTACAAAAGTGTTTTCATCAGAAATCTTACATTCCCGATTTTTTACAAAAAATATATTGAGATCAGACAAAATAATTTCATAAAAAAATATTTTACAAAAAAAAATTAATAAAAAATATTTCATAGACACAAAGTTTTGTTTTTTCAGTTTTTTGATGATGTAGAAATCCTGTCGATGTAAATTCGGGGTTCGTCAGAAATCGTACGAGTTTTTATGTATTTTAACAAAAGTGTTTTTTGTGAGATCCAATATTTTCATAATAAATCTTACATCCCCGATTTATTTTCGTCAGAATTCTTACATCCCCGATTTTTTACAAAAGTGTTTTTCGTCCGAATTCTTACATCCCCGAATTTTAACAAAAAATATATTGAGATCAATCATACAAAATAATTTCATAAAAAAATATTTCATGAACACAAAGTTTTTTTAGAAAGATGTAAGTAAAATTCGGGGTTCGTCAGAAATCGTACGAGTTTTTCTACAAATGTCAAAAAATGTTTTTAATAAACATAAATGTATCTTACGAGTTTTTACAGATAAATTGATTAAAAATAAAACTAAAAATAACTAAGCACTACAATTTGTACATCCTGCTTCTGATGCAGGTTTTGAATGTGTATAATAACTTGCAGTTTTTAAACCTAACTTCCATGCTTTCATATGACTATTATGTAATAATTGGATATCTGTTGATTTCCCATTAATATACAAATTCATTGATTGTGTTTGACATACGTATCTCCCACGTATACTTGCAAGTTCTAATAATGGTACTTTCTTTAATTCACGTACTGTTTTATATCTACTTTTCAATTCGTTCGGAATACGTACGATTCCTTGTACAGAACCATTATGTTGAATAAGTTCATTATAGATATCACGATCCCATAATGAAAGATTAATAAGATCTTGTACGAGATATTTATTAATCATAGTAAATTCACCTGATAATGTACGTCTTGTATATAAATTATATGTAAATGGTTCAAATGTTTCATTATATCCAAGTATATTTGATGTAGATGCAGTTGGCATTAGTGCAATACATAAACTATTACGTACACCATGTGACATAATATTTAAACGTAAATTTTCCCAATCAAGGTATTGTTCATTTTGTTGAATAATTGTTTGAACACCATCATTTCCAATAACTTCGAGTGATACTTCTTTCTCACGATCAGAATATGGTTCGACACCCCAAAGATCAAATTGGAAATTACCTTGTGATAAAGGACTTCCATCAAATGATGAATATTTCCCATGAATTTTTGCAAGTTCACATGATTCTGATAATGCTGCATAATACATATGTGCTGACACTTTTTCTGTGAGTTCTTTTGCTTCTTGTGATTCCCATTCAATTCCTAACAATGCAAAAATATCTGCATATCCTTGTAAACCAATTCCAATAGGACGATGTAATAAATTGGAATTTTTTGCACAAGGTGTTGTATAAAATGTTTGATCAATGATTTTATTTAGATTTCGTACGAGCATACGTACGATTCTTTGTAATTTCATGAAATTAAATGAAACACCTTCAACACATGAAGGTAAACCAACGGATGCAAGATTACACACAGCAGTTTCGTCCGAGGATGTATGTTCAACAATTTCAGCACATAAGTTTGATGAATAAATCGTACCGAGATTTTGTTGATTTGATTTCAAATTACATGCATCTTTAAATAATAAATACGGCATACCTGTTTCAGCTTGTGATTTTAAAAGAATATTCCAAAGTTCTTGCGCAGGCATTTGTGATTTAAATTTTTGATCATTTTCAAGAGAAATATAACGTTCTTCGAATGCAGATCCTACGAGATCAACAAGTTCAGGATATTCTCCTGGACAAAAAAAGGACCATATACCATTTTCTTGTACACGTTTCATAAAAAGATCATTTGTCCATAATGCATAGTTCAAATGATCCGCACGTTCTTCGTGTAATGTTTGTGGATGTCTTGCACGAATAAATGATATAACATCCGGATGCCATGGTTCAAGATATACTGCAATTGAACCCGGACGTTTTCCTCCTTGATCTACATGTATTGCTAATGCATCTAACACTCTTAAAAATGGAATCATACCAGTTGAACGACCACGTGATGTATTAATGATTGATCCAGATGATCTTATTTTATGTAATGCAATACCAATACCACCACCATATTTTGATATTAAAGCACATTTATGTGCAACACGATACATATCATCAATTGAATCTTCAATTTGTAATAAAAAACAGGATGCTAACTGTTGTCTTTCAGTACCCGAATGAAATAATGTCGGAGTTGCATGAATACATTCTTTTTTCGAAAGTGATTCATATGTTTCACGTACATCTTCGATTGTAGATTTACAATGAATAGCTAATGCAACACGTAAGAATAAAATCTGAGGAGTTTCGACAATCTTTTGTTCTTTTGTATGTGATGTTGTCAAAGGAAGGTTAACCAATGTTTTTAAATATCCACCATTGATTAACGTACAAATACCAAAGTAATCGAATGAATAATCTCGTTCAAAATCCATAAAATCAAGAATTGTTTGACGATGTTTGATTGCAAAATCAAGGATTTCGGAATTAATTTGTTGATCATCATTTAAATACATGAGTACACGTATGGGATCCTTTTGAAAACATTCTTCAAAACGTACGTGTAGTTCGTGTATTAAAAAACGTGCTGCTAACATGGAATAATGTGGATGTTTCCATGATAGATTCATACATTCATGTGAACCAATTTTATAGATTTGATCATCATCTGATGATGACACCACGTTCTGAAGATATTCAACATCTTCAGCAGATATACCATGTAATGCAGGTGTAATTTGTGTGAGATCATGGATGAATGTCATTTTTTATCTTTTATATTTGTTTTTATAAAAAAGTTTTAAAGGAAAAATGTGTGTTTTTTTAGATCATCGTACGTAATAATTTTTTAATAATTTCTGATATTAATGGAGGAACAACTACAATTAAAATATAAATAATCCATAACCATTTAATAATTAATTGTTTATCAACACTAGAAGTAACAAATTTCCATATTTCTTGAAAGAAACTCGGAATAATACGTAAGAATATTTTTTCAATTTCAGGAATAGCTGTTTCTGTTACCCATCCTGATACTTGACCTCCAATTTCATCAACAAATACACGTTTTAATGTTGGTACAACTTCATCTTGGAATGCACTTTTCATAGAACCACCTATTTTATCAACAAACACATTCTCAAGAGTTCCTCCCACTTGATTTACAAAAATGTCTTCTAACTTTCCACCAACTTTGTTTACAAACACATCCTCAAGTGTATCTCCGAATTTTTTCATTTCATCTGGTACTTTTTCAAATGTACTGATCATCGGTTTAAATGATCCTTCTAATTGACCAGGTAATTTTTCAAAAACACCTTCTAATTGTCCTGGTATTTTTTCGAATGTTTCCATTACAGGTTTGAATGATCCTTCTAATTGTCCTGGTACTTTTTCAAATGTTGCTATCATGGGTTTGAATGATCCTTCTATTTGTCCTGGTAATTTTTCAAATGTACCTTCTAATTGACCCGGAAGTTTTTCAAATGTTGTTATCATCGGTTTAAATGCACCTTCAAGTTGTGTTGGTATTTTCTCAAATGTACTTCCGATTTTATCCGGCATTGTTTCGAATGTGGTTATCATCGGTTTAAATGCACCTTCAAGTTGTGTTGGTATTTTCTCGAATGTACTTCCGATTTTATCTGGCATTGTTTCAAATGTGGTTATCATCGGTTTGAATGCACCCTCAAGTTGTGTTGGTATTTTCTCGAATGTACTTCCAATTTTATCTGGCATTGTTTCGAATGTATTGATTACAGGTTTGAAAGAATCATTTAATTTATTTGGAAGAGCATCGAAAGTAGTTGTCACAGGTTTGAAAGAATCATTTAATTTATTCGGAAGAGCATCGAAAGTAGTTGTCACAGGTTTGAATGCATTTGTAATTTGTTGTCCAAAAGAACTAAAACTTTTGTCCATATTTTTAGGAAGGTTTGTCATTGAATCAATCATAGGTTCAAAAGCATCTTCAATTTTTGATGGTGCTTTTTCAAAAGTTTGTATTAATGGTTGA
>JACCEC012832139.1_pt1 | contig 12726 bp, 11 predicted proteins | sample 7450121 | NCBI WGS metagenome assembly JACCEC01 (sample SAMN15323455, study PRJNA562643) | freshwater metagenome | isolation source: river surface water | place: USA:Blue River Watershed | collected 2017-08-18 | reverse complement strand
TCATCCTCTCGCTCATTAAGCATTTCCTCAAGCTCAGCAATGCGTTGCTCATAAGCTTCACGATTTGGAATGTCCTCCATTTGCCGCTCTAATTCAGCGACCTTCTTAATTAGAGGTTTAAATAGATATAAATCTTTGGTACAAAACTTACAAGCAACAGCTTCCTCATCGACCTCTGATAGGCAATAAGGACATTTCATTTATTCACCACAATAGTCATGACTTGATTGGTTTCTCTTCCATCAAGGTCTTTCACAGTAACCCTTATAGTATGTGTACCAGGTGGCACTTCCGCTTTTGAGAAATTGATGCCTGTGGGTGTAATTGCCGACTTAAGGCGTGGAGTTAGATCAACAAAAGGTGACTTCATATAAACAACCTTGACTGAATTCGGGTCAATTTTCCCTTCACCTCGAGCTTCAAATAAGACTTTAAAGTCAAATGGTGAGTTAACAGGAACGTCTGCCTCTGGAGAACTCAGTTTTACTGCCGGTCCTCTCGAAATCCCTCTAGTAGCCAATGTGCCGCTAGCAGCAGGTAAAGCAGCCTCTTTTGCAGTTATCAAAGGAGCGGCACTAACCAGCCCACTTATTAGTCCAAGATAGATCCCAATAAATACAGATAAGTAATTTTTCATACAAATTCTCCCAATGGCTCAATCATAATCAATCGCCAACTACAACAAACGGTGCCCAAAAGAGTGGGTGGGCATACGAATACTTCATACTTTTGCCCTCGATAAGACCGCCCTGCTCAATTTGTGAAATCATTGATTCTTTTAATGCTTCAGCCTTACTCATTCCCTTTGATTGTTGTCGCTTAAATAAATCGGTCATCAATATCCGAGAAGCTGCAGAATCTACCGGCCAATTTGAAACCAGTAACGCTTTCGCCCCAGCAAAAAAGAAGGCTCGACCAAGTCCCGATACCGCCTCAGAGCCGGCCCCATCTCCGGATGCAGTATTACAGGCCGATAGTACAACCCAATCAGCGTCAAGTTTTAGAGTCAAAACTTGATCCATGGTTAAAAGTCCGTCATCTGGGTCTCCAGTGACCTCTGGGGATGACATCGCCAAGGCGGGTTGAGTTAGGCCATTGAGCTCTCCAGGTACCAAACCATGGGTAGCAAACATGACGACCTTGCGATTTGATAAATCCATGGACATTACTTGCTTAACACTTGCCTTTTGATGAAGAAAAATATCATCTGGAGAGGCTGACATAACCTTTGCGATATCCTGAATTTCCTCGCTTGTGTCGGGCAATCGTGGCAGCAGGGCCAATTCTGCAGAACTAACACCACTAGTCTTTGGAACGTTTCTCAATTGAAGAGGAATACCACGAGTAGCCAATTGCATTGATTTGGAGCTCTTCTCAGCGCTTTTCTGCTGAGCGGCACTGAAATAAGGATCGCCAAAGCCGATAAAGTTCTTTCTTGTGGGATTACCTTCTGGCAAATTACGTAAAGCTGTTAAAGCGGTAACGGATGGAATTTGTGCAATTCCTATTTCTTTCGCTAACCATGGAATATTTTTATAGCCCGAAAAAGGAATTCCAGTTTTTGACGGTTGAGCGACGGGTTTCGTTATCAATACAGATAATGGTAATTGCCCCAATTCGGCATGTGGCACAACAAGCATGACATTTTTACCCTGCAATCCTGATGCAACGGGCTCAAGAATCTGCTGATACAGTCGGTAAGATGCTGCAACATCAAATGCTGGTATCTCGTCTATAGTTGACACGCCTGGATCAAGGGATTTTCTAAGATGTGAAACCTGCTTTGCAATTTGCGAACGGCCAACTGGAATTTGCACAAATTGAATGGGCCCCTGCTTAGAAATTGTCCAGACGTAACCAACCTGATCCGCAAAATAATAAGACACCAAAACCTCATCACCTCTTAATAGTTTTTGAGTGCGCTCAATTGTTGCTGGTTTTGGCTCAACTAATTCAGCATAGTCAGGAAATTTTTTCTCAATTTCTTTTTTAATGCCCTCACGTTCTGCTTTAAATAGTGAAATATCACTTCGAATTTTTGCCTGAACAGTAGGTAATTGTTGGTCTGGAGCCGCTGACAATAACCCAGTTAAAAGTTCACTTAGGGTATTAATTCTTCGCTGCAGATCTTGCTCTTTCCTTGCTAAATTTGCCAGTTGAGGATCTTTGATATTGGCCCTAGCTGCGCTTGCCGTAAGAGCACGCTGGACACCACTTCCCCTGGCAATATCAGCAATCGTGAAAGCCTCGGCAGCAGCAGCTGACATCTGTGACGGCGAACTTTTTGCTGTTTCTGCTAGAGCAGCTAAATAATTCTCAAATAAAAATTTGAGCCTCTGTTCTTGTCGAATGCTACTAGAATCATTTTCAGCATCGTTACGTGATTGATCTACTAAGATTGGTATGGATAATTCATAAAGTCTATTTGCCTCACCTGAATTATTTAACCCTTGTAAAGCAGATGCCTCAAAAGCCCGCACGATTGCTAAACGTGGGGATGATTTTCCCGATGCTCTTTCTGTCTTAACAAGAAGACTCTTCGCCATCAGCTCAGCTTGCTGAAATTTTCCAATTTTCAGCATTGCCATGACCCAATCCAAATCTTCTGATACAAAATTTTTCGCCAAACCGGGATCAGCCTGAATTCCAGCCAACATTTCTTGGAAGGCTTGATCTGCTTTTATATACTGTCCATCAACTACCAATGCCGTACCAAGGGCTCTTCTAGATTGAGCCATCACTATAGAGTCGTTTGTAGCCCCGCCCTCAAGAGCAGAACGCTGAGCAGCCTCAGCCAATAAAACAGCTTCTTTTGGCCTACCCTGCTCATTAACAATGCGGGCTAAAATTTGTAGAGCCCTACCAACATCTGTCGAACCACGACCATAACTATCTAGTGAAAGTTGTAGAGATTTTCTTGCGTAATATTCAGCGTCGATTAGACGTCGCTGTTGAAGCAAAACAAATGCTAGGTTCAACTCCCGATTTGTAATTTGCGTAATGTAAATATCAGGATTATTGGCAGCATCGGCACTCGATCTTGGACCTAATGCCAGCGTATCAATTCTTTGTGGGTTTGCTTTTACCTTTTTATAGTTTTCCTCTAGTAAGCGTATGGCTTTTCTAAGAGCGCGTTCGCTTTCAACCCACTTACCCTGAGAGCTAAAAAAAATTCCGCGCGCCGACTCATATCCAGACTCCCAAATTGATCCGTAGTCAAAATAAGCCCTGGAGCGTCTCAAATTAAACATGAGCGATTCCATGGTATCTAAAGCACCCATGGCTGCCTCAAAATTACCATTAGCGGCATAAGACATAACAATCAGTCTATTTGTTGTTATCTGAAAACCTGTTTGATTGGGCAATTCAGACAATTGAATTTTTTTAGCCTCTTGATACGCTTTAATCGCATTTGTATTTCTACCGCCCAAACCTTCAAGCACACCTAAATTAATAAAATCAGCCGCCCGATACCGAGGATTTGATGATGGAAATTCATATGCAGCCTTAGCGGCATCTGCGATAGCTAAATCAATTTTGCCAATATTTTGATAAGCTTTAGATCGTCTTTGATAGAAATTATTTAATTCTTCTTTGTCCTCGGCTTGAGGTGTTGGCATTGCAATAATGGCTCGAGAACGATCGACTGTTAATTGATCAGGTTTGGCTTGCTCAAGGACTCTTAAGATATCTTTGATATCACGAGGAGGTGCCTTTATCTTTTCCACCTCAACATCTACATCCTTTGTTGGTGTTTGAGCATTACTTATTGCGACGAGATAATTTGCACTAAATAGACAAATAATTACCTTCAGACATAAATGTCTGATTGAATATGATTTACAAGAAAGCTTCATAATTATTTTGCAGTGCAATAAAGCGTATATTTATTAATAATTACTATCAATTTTACGCTTTGCGAATAGCCTGTGGGACCAATAATGCCATCAGAATGCTATTCTTCAAATGACTCACTTTTAAAGATATCTTGCCCAAATAAAAGTGAACTCATAAAAAACATGCTTAGTGGCCTGCCCAGCAGGAGTCGAACCTGCGACCTACGGCTTAGAAGGGCTGAAAAATCTAGATAAACAATATTTGACAATGGTCTACAGTGGATTGGTTCTGGTTGTGAGTTTTGGCAGTGATTTCGTGGGTTCACCTGGGGTCTCGTGTGGGGGTCATGGTATCCACAGGCACGTGTCGGGAAAACCGACATTCTCATGCGTCTTTTAAAAGGACGATGGTTTTATCTTAACTTGACTTAAACATAGCAAGGCCCATCTATTAATGGGTGGGCTTTTATGAAATCTAAATTAATCTTCATGCCAATTCCGATTCCATCATAGGGGCTTACACACCCATCTTTATCCAATTGATAAGCAGCCTTATCCATCATTTCATCTCTAAATGGATTTAAGGAGGTTACATCGCCCTCAAAGTACCCAGGATTGTCAATTGAGCTTAAGAAATGAATAGTATTGCCCATATTGATAGCTGTCGCAGATGTATGGGGATTGATAGTTAATTTATATGCACTAGCCATAGCAGCGATCCGCAAAGACTCTGTTAAACCTCCCGTTTTTGACAAATCGGGTTGAATAAATTGAACATCTCCATCATCCAAAAGAGTTGCAAACTCGTAACGAGTGTAGTGATTTTCCCCGGCAGCAAAAGGCACTCTTCCCAAGCTTCTTGCCGATCGGTAAGCCTTTCTATCTTGAGGTGGAAATGGCTCCTCAAGCCAATTTACTCCCGCCTCATCAAATGGCAGCATTACTTTGCGAACATCTTGTAAGGTGTAGTTTGTATTTGCATCAACCAGTATGTCGATATCAGAACCAACTGCTTTTCTGACTGCCTGAACTCGAGCTATATCCCTTTCTGCGGTATCGCCTACACGTAATTTCAAAGCCTTATATCCACTAGCAATATGCTGTAGTGCTTCATTAGCTAAAGAACTTGGTTCTTGCCATCCAAGGGCAATACCGCCCGCATACGCTTTAATTTTGCGGGGCGCTCCGCCTAGCAATCGATAAAGGGGCTGTTGCATGACCTGTGAACGAATATCCCACAAGGCAAGATCGATTCCGCTCAACGCAAGGACAGAAGCAGCACCCATGCCATGACTGGATATTTGCATCTTATAAATCTTAGACCAAACACCATTAATATCTAAGGCATCGTGATTAAGGATCAGCTCTCGCATGGTGGAGTCAATTAGCCGAGCAATCGCTCCGGGAGCGCGGCCATGGTGGGCCTCACCCCAACCAACAACTCCATCATCAGTCTCAATCCTAACTAAAACAGAATCACGCTTAACGCTTTTACCAATGCCTAACCTAACTGATTTATTTTCGGGGACAGGAAATGAAATCGGAACAGCTTCTAGTTTTGCGATGCGCATAGATTTATTCATTAGATAAATTTAATTAGAAAAAACTTCAGGATTCACTATGTTAGACGGCTTCTGTCCTTGGAGGATTTCTAGGAGGGTATCAACAGAGCCTTCACTCATTTTTTGCAAGCTAGTGGCTGTTATTGATGCAATATGTGGCGTTAACAATAAATTGGGCGCACTAAAAACCAACTCACTTCCATCCAACGGGTGATGATCATGAACATCCATCGCTACGCCAGCTAAACGCCCCGCCTTCAATGCGCCAACAATTGCCTTACTGTCCACAATTGGGCCTCTAGCGATATTTATCAGAATTGCAGTTGGCTTCATCAAACTAATCATAGCTTCATCAACCATTCCACGAGTTTCATCATTTAAGGGACAGCTAACCAACACGATATCGGACTGCTTAAATAATTCAGACTTTGAGACAGCCTTAATACCCTTTGGCATTAAATCTGGTCGCCTGGTAAGACCAATGACCTCCATCCCTAAAGCCAAAGCAATTTGGGATATTTTGCTTCCAATTGCACCAACCCCCAAAACACCTAAAGTCGTTGATTCAATTTCACTTAACGAATCTGCAATCGGTCTAGTTTTATTCCACCCATCCTGACGTAATTGTCTGTCAATTTGAGCAAGTCTTCGACGAAAATAAAAAATAGCCGCCAAGCAATATTCAACAACTGCTTGCGTATTTGAGCCTGGCAAGTTAGCTACTGGAATTTTTTTATCGGTTGCCGCTGCTACAGGAATAAAATCTAAACCAACACCATGTCTGACAACTGCTTTAAGGGCATCTGCTGCTTCAAAAATATCTGGTGGTAGCTGGCAGCGAACTATTAAACCTTCACAGCCCTTAATTAATGTTTTTAATGTTTCAACTTTGGTATCGGGGGCTATGATGACATCACAAAAGTCCTCTAATTTCTTTTGACTGGCTGGATAAATTGGATTAGTCAACAACACCCTAGGTTTACTGCTCAAGATATGGAACCCCTTGCTTTACTGGATTATTCAAAAAACCGATACCTGGAAGCTCTACTTGAACCGTCTGACCGGGTAATAGCCAGGCAGGCGGGGAATGAACCATTGCTAACCCTCCCGGAGTACCTGTTGCAATGATATCTCCGGGCTCTAGAGGCATTTGCTTTGAAATAAAAGAAATAAGCTCCGCAATCTTAAAATACATTTTTGCAGTTGATCCATCTTGTAGAGTTTTGCCATCAACTTTTAATCGAATATCAATCGCATAGGGATCTCTAACCTCATCAGGCGTAATCAGATAAGGCCCAAAAGGTGCCGATGAGGGCATATTCTTTCCACGAACAAAATTACCCTTATCCTCTTTGATCATGCCGCTACCACTGACATCATTATGAGCAGTAAAACCAGCAATCAACCTCATGATTGCATCTGGCTCAACATTTAGCGCTCGCTTTCCCATAACCACTGCCAACTCAGCTTCATAGCCAACATTTCCAACATCTGGTGGAATTAGTATGGGATCAAATGGGCCAATAGTTGTAGATCCAGAGCGAATAAAAATAACCGGCTCACTTGGATAAGGCATCGATCGCTCATCTAATGCATCTGTAAAGTTATATGCAGCCCCAACAATCTTTCCAGGATTTGGAATAGGCGCACAAAAAATGATGTCCTGTAGTGGAATAACAGCATCAATATGTGGCGGGTTATTTCTAAGAAATTCTTGAATTCGTTGGCCGATTTGCTCAAGTCCAACTTGGATCATATTAAGCAAATTTGGCTGAGCATCGCCTAACATTGGAAGGCAGCTAGGATGCGATAGATCAAGAACCTTACCCGAATCACCAAGCAATAGTCCGGCAGCAACTACCCGGCTATTCTTTTTAAAAGATAGATATTGCATAGTCAATTACTCAAGCTTGCTTATGCAACACGAAACTTGTCTAGGATATCTCGATTGATTTCAATACCCAAGCCTGGCCCTGTTGGAACTCCCACTTTGCCGTTTTTCTGAATAATTGGATCTACCGAGAGTAGATCTCTAAAAGGATTTTCACATTGTTCAAATTCAAATAATGGGGGGTTGCCTTTAAAACTGGGGGGCTGGTCTGGAAGTGCCGCTAAAAAATGCAGGGTTGCGGCTACGCCAATCACGGATCCCCAAGCATGAGGAACGCACTCCACTCCATGAGCGCTTGCAAGGGTCGCAATCTTACGGCATTCACTGATTCCACCAGCAGCACAAACATCCGGCTGAACAATATCCATAGCCTTCCGAGTAACAATATCCCTAAATCCCCATCGAGTGAATTCATTCTCACCACCGGCAACAGCCATATCTAATGCGCGGGTAACTTCAATATAACCATCCAAATCCTCAGGAGAAATAGGTTCTTCAAACCATTCAATTTTAAGTTTTTCAAGCTCTCTACCAATTTGAATAGCTTGAGGAACGGTAAAACAATGGTTCGCATCGACCATCAAGCGCATTTCTTCGCCTACGGCTTTTCTGACTGCCTCTACACGCTTTATATCCAGTTTTAAGTCACCTAAACCAATTTTCATTTTGATTGCAGTAAAACCAGATTCCTTAAACTCTAAGGCCTCTTCAACCGCTTCCTCGATTAGACGATTCATATCAATGAAATAAAGTCCAGTGGCATACGGCGTTACTTCAGGACGATAAGATCCACCAATCAATTTATGAATTGGCTTACCGCAAGACTTTCCGATAATGTCCCAAAGAGCGATATCAATTCCGCTGATAGCTGAAATGGCCATGCCGGTTGTTCCGTAATCCTTAATACGGTTATATAAGTCCTCCCATATAACCTCAACATCAAATGGATCACGCCCAATAATGCGTGGTCCAAACTGAGTATCAATAAATGCTTTTGCTACTGCGGATGGGCCATAACACTCTCCCCAACCAGTCACGCCATCGTTAGTTTCAATTTCGACAATACAAGAACCACGGGTTTTATAGAGCCAACCTCGCGATGACGTAAACGGCTTTTGAACAGGAGCTGCGACAACATGGCAAGTTACTTTTTTAATTTGATTCATTTTTTCTCTTCAGAAAATACTTTTTTGCCGACAACGGCCAAAGTATTAGTCACGTCCACAATTTCTTTTGCCAAAGCTTTACCAGTTAGGTTATCCACGCTAGCCCCACCTTCTTCCGAGGCAGATCTAAAACGTGGATCTTGAATAGCCTTACTAAATATTGCGATTAATTTTTCTTGTATTTGAGGTGGGGTTTTTGCGGGTGCAACCAAATACGCCATTTGTACTAATGGTCCATGCGGAAAAACGTTGTATCCCTTTTCCTTAAAGGTAGGAACATTTGGTAATGTTTTAATCCGCTCATTAGCAAAAACTCCCAAAGGTCTAATGAGATTTGAATCAATCTGAGCTTTACTCTCAGAAGGCTTCAGTACCGCAGCATCCAGTTGTTTCCCGGCAAGATCAACAACAACTTTTGATCCACCGGTATAGGGAACTACGTTAACTTCAGAATTAACAACATTACCAGTCATCACAGCAAATATATGATTTAAATTATTGCTGCCAGGGGTGCCAATCGACACCTTTCCTGGATTTTTCTTAACCATGGCCTCAAAGCTATCTAGATCCCTTGCAGGGCTGCCAGCTGGTACAAGCAATAAAAGTTGATCGGTTGTTACCCTAGCAATTGGGGCAAATTGATCATTTTTTAACGGTGTCAATCCTTGAGCAATCATTGATAACGTTGAGCTTGTGCCCATTCCTATCGTATAGCCATCAGGATTTGCATTTGCTACTCTCGTCATTCCAATAGTGCCTGTGGCACCCGGTACATTTTCAACAACAAGAGTAATTCCATCACTAGCTAATATTTTAGAAAGTTGTCTGGCTGAAATATCATTTGAGCCTCCTACATTCCACGGCACCACTAACCTAATTTCTCTTGCTGGAAATTCTGTACTTTGGGAATAAGCCCCCCCAATAGATCCATACAATAAAACCACTAGAAAAAGATTTAACAATGCTTTTAATTTTTTCATTGGCTTGTCTCCTGTGTTGATTTATTGAATGTTATAACAAATAACATTTAAAAGTAAAGCATTGATATCCCCAATGCTACCTATGGCTTTTATTTAAGTAACTTCCCTATATCAGCCCGTGCGCTCTGAATATCAGCAAGAATAGCTTGGGCAAGACTCTTGCCGTTACCCTGCTTCAATGCATTTAAGGCTGCTAAATGATGTTTGTGTCTCTTTTGTCCAGGACTGTATTCGGGCAGAGCTAAATTTAATGTTGGCCCGCAACGAAGCCAGGTTGCCTCAATCGCCTGAAAAAGTATTGCCTGATTAGCAAGTTTATAAATTCCAAAATGAAACTTGTAATGTGCGTCTAGATAGGCAGATAGATTATGTGATTTAGCTAACTCTTTCATCTGCTCAAAATATTTTATTATTTGTAGGATTTCAGACTTGGTTGCATTTTTTACTGCCGATTCTGCTGCAAGAGGTTCTAGACCAATTCGAATTAGCATTAATTGATCAAACTCCCCTGCATTAAGTAATGGAACCGAGGCTCCTCCGCCCTGACCAACGCCGCCTCTATCCAAAACATTTTCAGCGGCGAGTCTATTAATTGCATCACGAACAGGTGTGAGGCTAATTCCAAGATCTTGTGCCACCTTTCGCAATATGATTCTCTCCCCGGGGGCATACTTACCAGCTAATAGGGCACTTTTTAGAGAAAAGTAAGCTTTATCCCAAAGTGTATGTTTATTAATCTGCTTTAGTCGAGTATTTTTCACAAGCGCCATTTAGAAATAATGTTCACATCAATAGTGAATATAAATCAATTAAGTGAGTGGCCAGAATTTATGGTCCACTCAGCACTGGTCAAACCTGCAACCTACAGCATAGAGGGGCTAATATTTATTCTTAAAGTTGATTATCTTTCCAATTCTTTTCAGGTACTGGGGGCTCTGAAACTAAACCTGAAAGACGAATTGCCTCAATTGCACAAAACTCATCTTTATCTGAGGCGTCACCGCTAATACCAACAGCCCCAATCGCAATGCTTTGTTTATTCAATATAAGAACACCGCCTGGTGTCGGAATAAATCGCCCACCAGATGCAGACGAGAGAGCGGCCTGAAAAGTAGGTCGATCGGCCAATCGGTCTCTAATTTGTCGTGTAGACATTCCCATCCCAAGAGCAGCCCATGCCTTACCGATCGCAATATCGTGTCGCATGATTCCACAGCCATCTTCCCTCTTAAAAGCTACAAGATTTCCACCGGAGTCCAAAATAGCAATAGCCAAGGGAAGTAAATGGTTTTCAAATCGAATTTTTAAGGCCTCAAGAATAATGCGATCAGCCACAGTTAACTCTAAACTCGATTGAACTGAAACTAATTTTTCTGCCATAGCAACCATCCCGAAATACAGATTTATCAACTCATCATAATTCAGAATAGCTAGCTATTAAATTTACTTAGTGAATTCCCTAATTAATTACCTCAACTAGTAAAAATCCTATACAAACTTGAGCCGCTAAATTACTATTCAAGAGACATAAACGAGGCCACAAAATGCTTTCTGCACAAGAAAATTCAGTTATCGTCACCAGCGAAGCCAACACAATAATGGGTAACTATCTTCGATGCTATTGGCACCCCGTGGCACTTTCAGAAGAGGTTGCAAAACCAGACTGTCCCCCAATTCGGGTAAAGGTCTTGGGCGAAGATTTACTATTATTTCGAGATAGCAACGGCAAAACAGGTTTGATAGAACCATTCTGCGCTCATCGTGGTGCTGATTTATTCTTTGGTAGGAATGAAGAATGCGGAATACGTTGCGTCTATCACGGCTGGAAGTATGATGTTCACGGGAATTGCGTAGATATGCCCAATGTCCCCAAAGATGCAACTTATCACGACAAAATCAAGATAAAAGCTTACCCCACAAAAGAATTCGCTGATATGGTTTGGGCCTACCTAGGTCCAAAAGATGAAGAACCGCAGGATCTGCCACAACTTGAAGTTGGGTTGGTTCCGCAAAGCCAGCGCTATGTCACTAAACGCTTAATTGAATGCAATTGGGTTCACTCAATGGAAGGCGCCCTGGATACTGCTCACTTTTCTTTTCTGCATATGCCAGCACCCTCTTATGGTAAGGACGACAGTACGAATATTGCTGCGGATGAAAAAAGAATACGGTGGTTACGCAATGATCCAGCGCCACGTTTTAAGTTTATCGAACATAAAGTTGGCTTTCTGATTGGTGGCGCTCGAAATGCAGATCCTGGAGATCATTACTGGCGACTAACTCAGTACATGCTACCAACCCACTCCATCACTCCATCCGCAATGCCCAACGAAACTTATTATGGGTATACCTGGGTTCCGATTGATGATCAGCATTGCTGGATGTACGTTTACGCATGGCATCCGGAATTAGAGATTCCAGAAGAAGAGCGTAAAAAATATATAAAGGGTGGTTATGGACAATTCGCCGAGCTGGGACCCGGTTATGTTCCATTACGAAACCGCAGCAATAATTATTTAATGAGTCGAGAAGATCAAAAAACAGTTTCATTCACAGGGGTTAAGGGGATTGCGGAACAAGATCAAATGGCTCAAGAGAGCCAAGGTTATATTGTTGATAGAACTAAAGAAAATTTAACGCCTACCGATATTGGAATTATTAGATTTAGAAAATTACTATTACAAGAGGCTTACAACTACGCAAACGGTATCAAATCAAAAGCCCCGAATCTACCGGAGGAATATTGTGTTCGCGGAGGAGGCGCCCATACCAAGGCCAATCTTTCGCTAGAACAAGTTATGGAAGAACGTTTTGGATCAACAACAGGGAAGGTGGTTAATCATGCTGATTAGAAATATACATAAGCTTTTATTAGGTTTTTATTTTCTCGTATTCTCTGTTTATGCTTCAGCACAAGCATATCCTAATAAACCAATTACTGTGATTGTGCCCTTCTCTGCTGGAAGTGCAAGCGATGTAGTCACGCGAGTATTACTTGATAAAGTAGCTTCAAATAACAATATTCGTTTTGTGTTCGACAACAGACCAGCTGCAGGCGGAAACGTTGGTACTGCGGCAGTTGTAAAAGCCGACCCAGATGGATATACCATCGGCATGAGCACGTCTGGCCCCTTAGCAGTTAACAAAATACTTAATCCCGAATTGGGGTATGACCCCGAAAAAGATCTGCAGCCAATTGCCCTATTTGCCGTTCTTCCAAATGTAATTGTTGTCAGCTCTACATTGAATATTAATACGCTTGCTCAGTTAAATGACTATATTCGAAAGACT
>JACCEC012195134.1_pt1 | contig 12727 bp, 14 predicted proteins | sample 7450121 | NCBI WGS metagenome assembly JACCEC01 (sample SAMN15323455, study PRJNA562643) | freshwater metagenome | isolation source: river surface water | place: USA:Blue River Watershed | collected 2017-08-18 | reverse complement strand
AATTGCAGAATATTATTCAAGAGATGTAAGAGAAATAAATTATAGAGGTAATGAAAATAAATTATTTAAAAGAGATTTTTGTGGAGAAATAATGGATAAATATAAAGACTTAAAATTAATTGATTACGGATTTGTATATTATAGAGATAATAATTATCCATTAGATGATATAACTTGGTTTTTGTTAGAGAAATAATTATTCCAAATTAAGTCATAATTTAATAAAAAAATGTAAATAAAATTATTGTATTTTTAAATAATTTTATAAAAAAATATTTATTATATCAATAATTTTATTGATATATAATGTCAGAATAGAATAACAAAATGACGAATCTCTGTTTTGTTCTATTTTAATGTCAATAAATAAATAAATTGATTTAAATTTCCTAAAATCTCATCTCTAATATTCAATAAATCTGTATCTCTTACAATATTAATGTATTTATCCATTTTTTTAGCCAACAATATTTTATATGAAGAAACAATTTTCTTCAATTCACTTTTCTTTTTAGGGTCTTGAAAAACAATTTTTTTGTTTTTCATTTTCAAACGTGGTCCATCTTCTTTACCGAGCATAATTTCAACAAATTTGTCTATACTTTCATTTAGTTTATCAAATAATTCATCCGTTGCTTTATGTTCTGCGTAAGAATAGGTTCCCCAGTGATATATCTTAATTGTCATGAGCATTTCCAAAAAATGTTGAACAAGGTCAGATTTTGCTTCCATTGATGGATTTTTTCCTGAAGAATTATTATTAACTGTACTTCTTTTTTTAACAACTGTTTTTAATTTTTTACCTGGCATTACTTATAATCATGAGTAGTATTTATTTTACCAAAAAAAAGAGAATAATTTCTCAAAAATTGATTTTTTAGGTTCAATGTCAGTAACAGGAACATCAATTCTAACTTCTTCAATTACATGATTTATTGACAAATTATTTTCTTCAGGATCTTCAACAGGTTCTTTAACTTTTTCCTTTGTAGGTTCTTTATTTAACCCTAAAAAATCCTCTAATTCAGTTTTGTTATTGAACACTTTTATGTCTCTTTCATTTCCATAAGTTTTATAGAATGGCTGTCCCATATCTGTATTTAATTTTATGTCGCAATCATCTATACCATAAAATCTACCAATTTTTCTTTTATTTTTTGGAAATTTACAATTTAGATAACAATCATATTTATTATAATCAATTTTGCCTGAATCTTCTATATCAAAATGACAATAAAATCTGATTCGTAGTTTGTTTTCTTCTTTAACACATTGTAAAATAATCATTTTTTTACTAATAATATTTATACTTTGAAATATAAATATAACTTTAAATTAAAAAATCATTGATAAAAATTTTATTTAACAATCTTCTTCATCTCCTTCAACCTTAACAGATGAATCAACAATAACAACTTTCATAATATTTTTCCTACATAATGGACAAGTATTAGTTGTTCTTTTCAAACCTGCATAACAATCATTACAAACACATTTATGAGCACAAGGTATGAAAACAGGAGCACTCTCTTCAGAAAAACAGATAACACATTCACACGATTCGAAAATTTTCAAATCGGTTTTTGCAATAGTTTCAACACAGGTATTGACTCCTAGTTCTTTATTCAAATCATCTTGGGTTTCATACACTTTAATGCTATTTTTGTTTATCATGTAAAAAGGAGTTGCTGTATCGCAATGAAGTTTCAATGCGCTGTCATCAACAGTATAAAATCTACCTACTTTGCGAATATCTTTAGGAAATTTACAATTATAAGAGTTATCATAAACGTTTAGATAAACCTTTTTATCTTTTTCATTGTCAAAATAACTATGAAATTTGATTCTTAACTTACTTTTCTCTTTAACACAATGTAATATAATCATTTCTATTATAAATCATTTTATCGGACTTATCTTTAAATTTACAAAAAGTCAATAAAATAATATATAATAGAAATGATTATATTAATTTTCATGAATTTGTTGTAAAATTGTTAATTCTATTTATATCATCTTGATATTTATTGAATAAATTAATTAAATCTTCATCTAAAATGTTGTTAATGTCTGTTTTTGGTTTTACATATTTAACTGGAAAATGGTTTATATTTTTTTTCAAAAACTTATTTAATTTATCTACTATATTTTCATCAAACAGTTCAGAAGTTTTAATTATTAATAAATTATTTTTTTTAGTAGATGTCCAATTATTAAATTGATTAATCATACATTTTAATAAAGTTTCATCTGATAATTCTATTTCATTATTGTTACTCATCTTCCTTTGATTAAAATCCCATATTCCACATCCTCTATTTTTCATAGATAAAAATGATTTTATTGGATTATCATATATATAAATAATTGGTATATCACATTCTATGTATTTAGGTGCATGACAAAATATTATATCCCAAGTGTTAGTTCTACATTTATAAGAATTATTTTCTAACAAATCGACTAATTGATTTGAACAAGAACCTCCATAAGAAACAACCATCAGATCTAATCCTTCTTTTTTAATTATGTCTTGAATTTCTTTTGTATTTTCTAAATCACATATCATTATTTATATTTACACAATATAAAATATTTATTACTAAAGTCCATATTGGATTTAGTCTATTTTTTACATATTTGAAAAAATGAAAAATTTATTACTTAGTATTCAAATTATAAATCACATACCAAATAAAAAATAAATTTGATAACGGATATTGAAATAAAACCAGTTTATAGGATGAACCAAACATTAACAAATTTCACTTGTGAAAAACCAGCATTGATCAATAAAATATTTGACACGTCTTTCGCTGAAAAAGCCGAACCGTTTTACTATAACTACTCACCTCAAGCCTATTTAATTTTTTATCAAAATCGATTAAGGTCAATTGAAAAAATAACATTTCCTATTTCACGATACGGAAAGTATTCAACGACCTTTATATTTAATAACTATATGACATTAGAAAAAGCAATGCAAAAAGTTGAAGAATATTTATCTGTTCCATTAACAATTGAATATTTTGAAAAAATAAAAGATGATGTTTTTTTTGATGATTATGAAGATTATTTCTTGATAAATGAATGTCCTAATCGTGGAACTGTTCTATCAACCAATAATTTTTTATTAAACATAACAATACCTGATGACGATCCAAATGCTGTATATCTTTAATGTAAATTTACTCAATTGAAAGTGAATATTTACACTTTTTTTATAATAAACTTAAATCTTTTTTAATTTTATTGTACACTTCTGTGTTCAATCGATTTTTATATTCTATTTTTTCACATAATGATAATATAATTTCAACATCCTTTTCTAAATTTCTTTCAATTATTGGTATATTTTTTTCAGAATCTTCTGATTTTTCGATTATATCTTCGTTTTTTATTAATCTTTTTTTTTTGTAAGAATAATTTTTAACACAATAAAAAACATTGATGTAATTTCTTGGTATTAAATTTTGTTTCAAACCTAAAAATTTAATAATTCTAAAAATATTTTCTTTTTGGTTTAAAATAAAATTGTCATAATCAATTATTATTTTATTATCTGTTAAATTATTTTTAACCCATTTATTTACAAAACCATCGTAATAATTCATCTTACTTTTTATAAATGAAACCAATCCCGTATATAAATCAATATTGTTATAATGTACTTGTTTATGATAAACTTCTTTTCCAAAAAATTTTAATCTAAACCAACTTTCTAATTGATAAATAATATCTTTTCTATAGAGTATTATATACTTTTTTTCATTTTGTTGTATAAAATCTAAGTCAAAATCATGATTTTTTTGAAAAATACATTTATTTTTACAATCTATTGTTGAACATACATTATAAAACTCACAATAAGAAAAATCAATATTATAATAAGTAAAAATATTTAATAAAATTCTTTCTAATAAGTGTTGGCCACTTCTAGGAAAACTTACAATATGAATTTTATGATTCATGTAAAAATATATTTTGACAAAACATATTTTTATATAAAAAAAACCAAAATATTTTATACAACTTTTTGTTGAAAAGATAATGTGAATGCAACAGCACCCATTGGCTCAACAAGAGAACCTATTCTGGTTATAATTGAATATTCTTTTTCTAGTGTTTTATCATTCAAAATAGTTTCATAGTTTGTTATACTAGGTTCTGTAAGGGCTTTAATAAAACCAGGTCTATCGTTTTGATTTGGAGCAATCGTTCCGTCCTTGAACTTTTGATAAGTAGATTCACTTCTACTGTCATAAAATACTTTACCATTTGCAAGAGTAGCGATAATACTACACGCTTTCAAATCACCACTATTAACCGCATTAACATTTTCATTGAACATATTATAACATTCATTCCATGTTGCTTCAGTAAAAGAGTTTAAAAAAGTTGCCACGACCACAGGAGGAGGAGGGTAAGTTGGATTATAATATCCAGAAACAGACAATTCATAATATGAACGTAAAATGCCTTCTTCAGATGCCATAATTAAGATATATTATTACTCCAGAAAAAAAAAGGAACCTAGGGTAGAAAGGAACCTAGGGTTCCTTTCGAACCTCCTATTTAGATGTGGAAATGGTTTGTAACCAGTTTTGTGAAATCCTTTATAAACCAGTTTCATGGGTATAGAGGTTCGAAACGAACCTAGGTTCCTTTCGTTTTGTCTTGGAAAGATATTGTGAAAGCAACAATACCCAATGGTTCTACTTCAGAACCGATTCTTGTTATAATTGAATATTCTTTTTCTAATGTGTATTCATTCAAAATAGTTTCATAAGATGTTTCACTTGCTTGACTTAGAACTTGAATAAATCCAGGTCTCTTATTTTGATTCGGTGCAATTGTTCCGTCTTTGAATTTTTGATAAGTCGATTCACTTCTACTGTCATAAAAAACTTTCCCATTTGAAATAGTACAAATAATACTACACGCATTAAAATCACCAACATTTATTGAACCAACTATTTGTGTGAACATATTATAACACTCTGTCCACGCTGCTTCTGTAAATGAGTTTAAAAATGCTGCTACAACCAAAGGTGGTAGAGGATAAGTAGGACTATAATACCCCGATATAGCCAACTCACGATATGAATTCAAAATACCTTCTTCTGATGCCATAATTTATATATATTATAACCGCAGAAAAAAAAGGAACCCAGGTTCCTTTTGAACCTCCTGTTTCACAAAACTGATTTATATGAAGTTTCACAAAACTTCATAACCAATAATCCTACAAAAACCAAATAAACAAGTTATAAAACTCGTTACAAACCAGTTTCATGGGTATAGGAGGTTCGAAAGGAACCTAGGTTCCTTTCTACCCTAGGTTCCTTTCTACCATTGGTAAGCATATTTTGGGCTAGATGGTGGGTATGCCTTGCAAACTGCAACATTAAGTTCAGAATCATACTTACACGATTTTGTAACATGGTCTGGACAGTTTTCACAGTATCCTTTTACAATAATATCTTGCAATGGTTCTCTTTTAGTCCATGATGTGCAAGCCTTTGGATGATCAGGTGAATATGGAACACAAATAGATGTGTTATTTTGATCATTGTAAGTACATGAACTAGTACATTCTACAGGACATTTATCACACGTTCCTTCAAGAATTATGTTTGGTAAAACATCTCTTCTGTCAAAACCTTCTTTCGTTGGTTGATTAAAATAAACTCCTAATACAAGTGCTAATAAAAGGAATCCTAATAAATAGAAGATCATTGAGTTTTTGTTTGTTTTTGAGTGCTTCATTTCTCTCTACTATTTATAAATTTTATTTATTTCATTAAATTGTGAAAATAAATTTTGTTAGGATCTACATTCCATTTTTCATAAAGATATGTAATCATTTCCATACTAGCGTTTTGGAAATTATTAGATTCTATGAATTTTTTCATAAAACTATTGAATAATTTAGTGTATCCAATAGAATAAAGAATTTCTAATGCTTCAAATTGATTATTTGTAATGAGTAAAAAAAGTTCTGATTTATATACAATTCCGATTGTATTTTCATCATCTGGTTTAGTAAAATAATTAACAGCTTTTTTCATTTCTTCAATTTTAGGAGAAAGATACATAATCAATTTTAATGAAACTAAAAAACCGGTTGAATGTAAAAAATCTATCATCTCTCTATTTCCTTTTTTGTATGCAGAAACCAAAGGATATGGATTATTTTTAAAACTTAAGTTATTCGATTGAATAATTATTTGTTCGTCTTCCAATATTTGTTTCAAAAAATCTACATGACCGTAATGAATAAGTTCGCAGACAACTTCAAATGGAGAAAAAGCGACACCTCTTCGAATCGCATAAAAAAACATGTTTGAACATCCTTCTCTACAACAACTTGCAACAAAGTCAGTTGGAAATTTATTTTGTATGCTATAAATATATTCTAACATATTTTGATTGTTATGTTTTGTAATAATTACTGACCAATCATTGTTTATTGGGCATTGATTTTTTTCAACAAGGTATTTTAGTGTATCAAGTTGATTGCCAAAAATAGCATATTGTGTTATGTATTTTATCTCAAGTAAACTTATTTGTTTAGACTTAACATATTCTAGACAATCCATCCTTGCATATTGGGCAGCCAAATAATAAGTTTTTTTTATTATATTTGGATTTATATTATAGATATAATCAATAATATCAATAAATCCTAAAATAAATGCTCTTTTAGCAACATAAGTATATTGTAATTCTTTATCGAAGGTTTCAGAAGTACAACCCACACCAACTTTGTCTATAAATTTATATACACCTAAACTGTTCCATATATCATCTTCTTCGAATGATTCTGTAGAGAAACATTTTAAATGATTCCATAAAAACTTTGCGAGTATAGGATTTTCTTTTTCCAACTCCGTTATAGATTGTTTCGGGACATTATGGCTTATACAATATTCAAAAATTGAATCTGGTATTTTATCCAATACCCAATACTGCATTGTGTAAGCCATCCATCGTATATCTTCAAATGAATTTATTGAATCATCTGGCTTCATATTAATTATAGGAATATCAATTACCATATCTGATATGTTGTCTTGATCATCATTTTTATTCTTTATTATATTTTTATATAATTCTGACGAATGTAGCCAAACGGGTATGTTATTTATTTTAATCATTTGTTCATAATATTTTATTATCAAATATTTATTACTTTATGTTGAAAAAATAATCAATTTTTTAAAATCAATTATTCAAAAAAATTCAATATAAAATAAATTAAAGTTTATAATGTAATCATTAAGAAAAATGGATTTAGAACCAATCAAAGAGAACACTCCATTACCTGATACTTTTTCAGATGACTGTGAAATAAAAAACATGGATGGTCTTTTATATTTAAAAACTATACCCAATAAATCAATTGATTTGATTTTAACAGACCCTCCCTATATCATATCTAAAAAATCAGGTATGGATTCTCATTATCAATTCGTTAAAAATCTAGAGTCAAATAATGTTGAACTAGCCAAGACCGAAGATGAATGGAATGATTATATGGAAGAAAATGACATACAAGAAGACGACAAACAATTCCATTCTAAAAAAGAAAACTATATAAAATATGGTTCTATTTATGGTAAAAAATATTGTGTCCAAACTGATTATGGAGAGTGGGACATAGGCTTTAGTATGGATATTTTAGAAAAATTTATTGAACAATACTATGACAAACTGCGTAAAGGGGGGACCCTTATCATATTTTTCGACTTATGGAAAATAACTCCTCTGAAAGAATTACTTGAAAAATACAAGTTCAAGCAAATCCGATTTATAGAATGGATAAAAACCAACCCACAACCAAGAAATTCAAGAGTTAATTATCTAACCAATTCAAGAGAAATTGCACTTGTGGCTGTTAAAGATGGTTCCCCCACATTTAACAGTTCATATGATAATGGCATATATCAATATCCTTTTCAAAATGGTAAAAATAGGTTTCATCCAACTCAAAAAAGCATTAGCCTTTTTGAGGATTTAATCAAAAAACATTCCAATGAAGGCGATACTGTACTTGATACTTTCTTGGGTTCAGGAACTACAGCAATTGCTTGTAAGAACACAAATAGAAAGTTTAAAGGATGTGAAGTATTCAAAGAGTACTATGATAAGATGATGGATATCATCTTACCAAGATGATAATAAAAATTATATTCCAAAATTGCTTGCAGTTAAAACTTTACCTAACAACTCTTTTTTGAATGTGTTACATCTTTTTTCAGCATAGGATAAATCAATCTCAAATATAGATGGATTTTTCGATAAACTATACCAGCATACATTTTTTTTTATTTTTTTTTGTTCAATAATATAATAAATATTTGGATTTTCACATAACATTCTCCAATCATCAAAATCTTTTAAACGAATTAATTTTTCTATAACTACCAGTATTAAAGGATTTTCATTTTGAACAATATAATAAATAGAATTTTCATTTATAAGTTTAGGATAAGACATGATTAGATAAACAATATTATAATTATAAGCAAAAGCAGGATAATCAATTTTATCAATATTTTTTTCAATTAAATGAATAGCCGCTTCATTATAACTTAGGGTTGTCCAATTTATTTTCTCTGGTTCTTGTTCATATATTTTTTCAATAATATGTATTGCACTAGAATTTTTACATAAATCACTTATACTAATATTATGTGGATATTTCCGCAATAAGTTCATTGCACTTCTGTTTTGACAAATAAATGACCAAAATAATTTTATAACTGCATAATTTTCTTCATAAGTGTTCATATTTTCAGGATAAATCCATTTTTGAAATCTTTTCTCTAATAATTTACTAACAAGATTCATTGCTGATTCGTTTATTGCTAATAAAAGCATATGATTTTCATTTATGTCGTTAAAAAAATATTTTTCAATAAGACCTATACCAGACCTGTTTTGACATAAACTATTTAAATTTATCCAATAAAAGTTATTTTTTAATAATGGAACAAAACTAGGATTTTTAGAAAAAGAACAATAATTGTTAAACATATTCTCTCTTCTAAACATTACATCTTCTATGTCATAGTTTGATTCTAAATAATCTACACCATTCTCATTTAACATTAGCATGTTGATATTAATATTTTTATAATTAACACTCTTTTTCAAGACATACATCACAATATTGTTTTATCTGTTTTACACTGTTTTTTCAATCTATATTTATATAAATATTTATCTTTATAATATGTATGGTATCTATAAATTATATTAGAAACTATGATTTATATCTCTATTACAAAAGAAAGGAACCTAGGTTCCTTTCGAACCTCCTATTTTGGTGGAACTGTTTTTGGGCGTTTTTATAACTGGATATAAACCAGTTCAACAAAACCACTAAAAACCAGTTGAATGGGCTCAGGAGGTTCGAAAGGAACCTAGGTTCCTTTCTGGAAGAGGTGAAATCCTCTTCCTTTAGTATCATAGTAAGTAATGATTCCCAAGAACTTCAAATGTTTTGTTAGGAACTGCATAATACCATCAAACCAATCAATTCCATACAAATAAAGTATCATATATCCTCCCTCTTTTAAATGAATACAACATTTTTCTAGTGATGGTATCAAAAAATGTTTTATCCAAGCATCTTGTTCAGAATATTTTGTTACTGAATTATTTTCATAAGTTGAATAGAGTTCCATTTTAAAAAATGGTGGACTAGATAATACAATATCAAACATTTGGTTTTTTAAATCAAGTTGTTCAAATCCTCCATGGTAAATGTAAAAATTCTTTTTCTGGGTTGCCGTTCCAAATGTGTTAATCATTTCCTGATAACAAGGATATAAATCTCTATTTGGGTCTGCTGATACATAAGTATCAATACCATATAAAAGTGCTGATAGGAGTCTATCACCCCAACCACAGGAAATGTCTAACCAAGATTTTGGTTTAAATGATTTTAATAAAGCCAATAATATAGAAATTCGGAAATTATTACAGAATTTCATTGAAAAATACAATGTTTCTCTAAGTAATTTAAAATTAATTTTGTGATACTTCTTGAATGTCTTTAAAAGCCATTTTTTTTTATTTTTGTTCCATAAATCAATGGGTGCTTCTCCTTTGCCAAACTTACATTTCACTCTCACTTTTTCAGAAAAATAATCAGTTAATGAATTTAAATATTCATTATCTTGCCATTTATCAACAATAATAAAATATTTATTTTTACCATTACTTGATTCTGTGAGTTTTTCAAAATCTTTGTTCTTCAAATTATTCGGAATATAATCGTATATTTTTGGTTTAAAGTCTTTTGCTAATTTTTTTATTTTAGACTTATTAAATGGATAAGTATATTTAATATATGGAAAGTCTAATTTTTCAATTTTTTTATCAAGACTCATCTAACTTTGTTATTACTAAATTATAACAATGTTATTTTTTTATAAAATTTAGGTTTATTATTTATAAACTTATGTTTGTTATTTATAATTTTTAAGTAATCATAAAAATATTCTTTTAAGATTCAATATTATATAACATTTCATATCTACCATCTCCATTATATTTTATCTTCTTGTAAAGAGTACCATCATGCAGATATATTTCAATATTTTTTTCATGAAAAAATTGTTTTGTAATACCTTTCTCATGATAGTAAATAATAGGTTGTTTAGCATCAGTTAAATAATCAATTAAAGAATCAATTACATTCTTAACACCTCTTTCAACCCATACCTTTCCACGTTTTTGAATATTGTTATCATTCAAAAAACGAGCAACATCTGAGTATGTAAAGTATCCATATTGGATGTTTTCATACTCTTTTTCTTCATTATTTTCTTGATAAATCATCTTGAAATCATGATTATTTGTGATTGTTGCAAAAAGTTCATAAAATGGTTTCATTTCAGTTCCAAAATAGTACATAGATATTAGTTTAATGATTTTTTGCTCATCCTCTCTTGGTCTTTCCTTCATAATAGGAAACCCTTCTGTATTCACTCTGTATAATTCAAAACCATATTTAGCACATCCCATTTTGGAACCGTACCTCTGTTTTTGTCTGATAGCACTTCGAACACGTTTAGAGAATATCTTACTTTCCTCATTCGCGTCAATTAATAGGTTTAGAATCATTTTCTTACCAACCGTTGTATCAGATGAAATATTATCTCTCGCAAAGTGTAAAACTATTTTTTTAGCCTCACAATCTTCAATGAATTTTGTTCCTTCAGCATAACTTCTTGAAAGACGAGACGGATCGGCTAAAATGATATTTATTCCTTCGTAGCGTTTAGGTATTTCAAGAATATCCAATCCATTCATTGAAGTGGCTCTTCGAGTCTGTTTTATGGTATCGATTATCTCAAAACCATTTGCGTTTGCATATTGAATACAATCTTGCTCCTGAGTATCAAAACCGTGTTGTCCATTTTCTTGGTCATTCTGTTTTTTTGAACTGCATCTTAAATAGATGATACATTTTTTTGGAGACCCATCTTCTTTTTCAGAATCTTCATCTGATTGATTCAGATGTTTCTCAAGTAAATGGATTAAACCATCTACGACAGTTTGTTTTGATTTAGGAGGTAAATTGATTTGCAAAATATCATTTGAATTTGTTTTTTCAGCCCTAGAAACCTTAAAGGTGATAGGTTGTGATTTTGTTACTTTTTGATTACTTTTCATGTTTGTTTTTATTTAACACAAATCTTTTAAGTTGCTTATAAAATATTTTTCATTTTTTAGAAGAAAGGAACCTAGGTTCCTTTCGAACCTCCTATTTTGGGGTAGAACTTGTTTATAACCAGTTTTGTAAAATAGGAGGGTCAAAGGGAACCTAGGTTCCCTTTTTCGAACCTCCTATTTTGGGGTAGAACTTGTTTATAACCAGTTTTGTAAAATAGGAGGGTCAAAGGGAACCTAGGTTCCCTTTTTCTAAAATGATATCTTACCGCGGATTTTTTGTTTATTGGTTAGCATATTGAAGAAATTGGTAATGGGTTGTTTTTCTTGGGGCTCATCAGGCTGTTTTATAAGGGGTTCGTCACACTTGCATGTGGAGAATTTGGGTCCTTCAACTGTTCCATTGCACTTTAAACATATAATTGGGGAAGCGGTTGTTGAAATAGATTTTTCTTCAGAACAAGATGAGCCATCAGAATCAGACAAAGAGTCTGATGATGATACTTTTCTTTTGAAGTCATGAACTGTCTTATTCATTACTTGATTTGTTATATTTGTTTGAATGCGTATTTTTTCTTCCATCTCTTCAATTCTTTTTTGAAGGAGTGATATCTGCTTTTGATTATCATCAGATTGTTTTTTTAGCGACTCGTGTCTTTCCTCTTTTTCTTCAAGTTCTTTTCGAATGTTTTTAACTTCTTTGATGAGAACCTTTTTTTGAGAGAGAAGTTCTGTCATAACTTTTTGTTGCGATTTGTTATCTGCTTCTGTCAATGCAATTTGTTTTATTAATGAGTCAGTCTCAATCCTTTTTTGTTCAATAACCTGTTCCAAATTATTTTTGATTTCGGAAATTTCAAAATCAAACTTTTTCTTCAGTTGTTCTATTTGCTCATTGAAAATGTTTTCATAATTATTCTCTTCCATATTACATTCATTAGAAATATTTAAAATTTTTTGTTCAAGAACTTCAACAGCATCTTTTAATGTATCACATTTAAATGATTCAAATTGGATTTCTTCATTCGAACACATACTT
>JACCEC010139014.1_pt1 | contig 12730 bp, 4 predicted proteins | sample 7450121 | NCBI WGS metagenome assembly JACCEC01 (sample SAMN15323455, study PRJNA562643) | freshwater metagenome | isolation source: river surface water | place: USA:Blue River Watershed | collected 2017-08-18 | reverse complement strand
TTTTACATTGAAAGTGCCTTCTTGTCTTTTGTAGATTCAAGCAGATGGAAATAGGCTCCGAGCCGCCTGCAAACAAAAGGAAAGGACATTTGGTGATACTGTTGCATTTCTTTTGATTTGTAATAAAAGTATTCCTTTACATAATGATTAGTAGCAGATTGCTTTGTAATGAAAATATCTCTGTTCAAACATTAGCCCGAGGCATTTTGCTCACTTCCATAGTTGCAGTTGCTAACATTGCCACGCTGTGCGGGCTTCACTCTTCTAATAAACGAGTGGAACTGTATCTTTTGATTGTTTGAATGCTCATTGTAATCCTGGACAATACGCCTGGCTTGATTTGCAATACTAAAAATATCTGCATCTGGTCCAAGGCGATCTCTGTAGACTTTCAATAGACGCTCAAGACGAAAACGGTCATCGCTTTCAGTAAGACCACATATGTACCCAGCCAAAGCCCAAGGCATATTGCTCACATCCATAGTTGCAGTTGCTCCATGGCCTGTGTTATGCTGGCGGAAACGTATTGAAATGCACTCACATTCACCAATATAAGTATACCCTTTGTTACGTCTCGAGGCCAAAATATATACATATCCAGACTTGTCAGTTGGGAGAATCACAGAATTGATCGCATAAGGGTAAGCGTCAGAATAATCAAGCTCATAATTGCGTCGTGGGTCATCCTCATCAGGTTCAGAATTGATTGTGAGGAGCTTCAAAACTCGCCGAGTCATGACTGTCCATTGGGTGGCTTTAGTTATCAGTTCCCAAACCGTTTCTATAGCTTTCTTCTTGTTGCCAACGATGGCAGTGTGCATAGCAAGCTTTGTACGGCTGAACGCAACAACACACTGTGACTTCAGCCATGGAACGTTGTTTCCTGATATTTCTATGACCAGCTTTGTATGAATTGTATCACCTTGCGCCTTGTCAATTGTAGTAGCACCCGGATGCTTTAAACCATATTGTTGCCTCTTCGCACGAAACCCTCCTCGAACTATGCTATCATTTTCAATGGGACAGCCGACTCTGATCCATTTGTACCCTCTTTCAATCAAAACTTGAATCGACGGGTACGTGCTGAAATCGTCACTGTCAAGAAAGTCAATGTGATTCACCCAAGCTGGTACCAGGAGCATTTCCAATGTCTCAAATTTTGCAAATCGAGAGGCATCAGGCATTACAGGCAACAATGCTCGATTTGTGTGACAAAAATGCCCCTGTGGATGATTGTACGTAATTTCATAAAGGCCCCATTGATGAAACACAAGAGTCTCAGGTTCACGCATGGAGATATTGAGAGATGTGACAGTCGAAGGCTGAGCAGGACTGTATTCTCCATTAGAATTTGCTCGAACCTGACTGTCAACGGAGTTGCGTTTATAAAAGGGAACATTGTTCCTTTTGAGGTTGTCTTCCAAGCTAACAATAAGCTCTTGTGTAGCATTTTTGACTTGTTCTCTTCTTGAAAACATTAAAACAGCATTCCTTGGAATGCGTGGATCTTTCATTGAGTCATAAAAATCAAACAGACCTGCTTCTCCAGTAAGCTCATCACCTCCCATGAGCTTTTCAAACCTCTCTCGTGCATCGCCATCATTCTTTAAATCATTCGGATCTCTGCGAAGCAAGTCCTGAAACTCCTTAAATTTAGAGTCATCGCATGCTCTGACCGATTCCTTTAACTCTACCAAAGTGAAACTTGTCATGACAAGGCTCGACATCAGAAATGGAAGTCCATTGATTGGCTGAAGTTGAGCATGATCCATGGTCCCCAACACTAAACACCCTCCAAACCGACTGTAACTGTGGCGCAGAATGCGGAGTATGATATCAATTGTCGTGAGCAATTCAGCAGACAGCTGACCACATTCATCAATAAAGATGACATCTACAGTCAAAAGACAATGCAATGAACCTTCTGTGCGCATTATCTTCTCAATTGCCCGCTCTGCAAGACGAAGAGGAGGGGTGTTACTGCTGTTGCGGTTCACAGGTATGTGAAACAATTTGTGAATATGTCTACCACCAAGAAAAGATGCCCTAGCAGCCTGTATGGCTGTAACAATGACACGTAATCCCAAATAATGACCAAACAAAGTCGCGTAACATGCCATGTGGGTCTTTCCACTCCCGGGCGCTCCATGAACAACCACACTCTTCAGGGATCTTGCTGCTCTCGTAGTATCACAGTAATCGAGAAGAGCTTGCTTCACAACGCCCATGGCAAATTTTTGCTCTGTAAATGATTCATCACTCTGACCATTAACCTGCCGTAAGGATGATACAGGGTCCCAAGTAACATTATCTAACATAGAAGGAAGTTCAGCTTGGTTAGCTTCTTCATCTCCGTCCTCAATCATATACCGCGTCCTCTCCTCAATAGTCTCGCGACGTGGTATATAAGAGCGACTATCATGCAACTCCGCGTAAATTGCATCCAAAGACCTATCTCTATTTTCAATCCATAATTTCACAAATTTGTCTTCGGTTGAGGCTTTGAGCTGTGTCATCAAAAAGGGGATTTCAAGCGCCGGTAACGAATCATGTAGAATAACATCCTCCATTATATTCCAGGCCCTCATGATGAACTCTTGAGTCTTTAGAAGAGAGTTTGGATAGTAAATGACCTGCCTGAAAATGTATTTCAATACAACATCTGCAACATAATCTTCTAAGTCAGCCTGCTCAGTAGAGTCGCCGATGAGCCTAACTTTCCGAAGACAATCGCGAAGGCTGCCATTTTGGAGTGCATCAAGTTCAGTCTCATACTTACCCAGCGACAGAACCAGGTGAATAAAGAACTGGTGAACATTGATTGGATTTATCTGAGACAGAACTGGGATTGGTAAGAGAAGATTCTTGTCGTCAAATATAAAGTTTTCAATAAATGAGGCCCGGCGAACCAACTCATTTTCTGTCAAACTTGTTACGTCACTGAGGACAAGATTAATGTTGTCCAAGAGTGCTTGATTCATGGCAATACAGAAAAGCTTATGCTCTTCGCGCTCAGTCCTGGAACGTTGTAAAAATGGGTTCTTGTCAAAATCACTGAGATTGGCTTCAAGAATACATTTTACGTCACTGAGTCCATTCTTTCTGATCCTCACTTTACGACCAAAGCCATCAAACCATTGGCATGTTGAAAGGTCAGAAGTCAGCAAATCTTCAATTGTCTCATTTGAAGATGAGGTACCATCAATTTCACAATAGCGGAAGTAAGAAGATATGCTTTCAAAGACATAGAGCAGTTCAGGAGGTCTCAAGCTGTACTCTGTGATTGTGTCAGACCTACGTGAACTGACAAGATCATCTCTCATGAGAAGGCATTGATTGTATGTCATTAACTGAGATCGATGGATGCACCCACGACTATGAAGGTCATCCCTAAGTTTTCTCATCATCACATCCTGTTCATGTTCATCTCTAACATCAAGCCCAGCATCTCCCCGTCTGCGGTTACGCATCTTCAAGATTCTGCCTTTTTTATCAAGTCTAATCTTTGATCGCGAACGCGCTTCAAATGATTCAGTAGATATAATCTTCCATCTCAGATTAGTTGTCACTTCTGGAATGCCAAGTATCATGTGAATAATCTCAGGCATGCACACAGCTCTCCCGGCAGGACGGTCTCTGGTCCTGCTCTCTTCAACTGCCTTCTTTTCATTGTATGCAGAAGACTCAATCTTTGTATTATGGAGATGTTGCTCTCCAATTTTGATTTGTCCAGTGTTGACGTTTGCAGATGCTTCAATTCTGTTATTCTCATCGTGCTTGGCAACATACTTCAATAAGTACTTTGCCATCGAAAGTGTACTGCCAATATATTGACAGTTGACCATTGAAGCGAAGAAAAGAAACTCTTCAGTTCTACAAGGTGACATGTTATCCGTTGCATTTGGATTACACGGAGCCATATGCCGGTGAGGTCTGAAATAAGAATGATAGAATTGAGGTTCATCTGAGGACAAGTCATCCACAACCAAACCCATTTTCTTGGCAATTCCTACAAATTCTGGACTGAATTGAAAGTTTGTAGGAATGAACTGGTGTGTGAGTGGGTCTGGTGTATCACGAACTGAATGGAGTTTTCTGTCTTTCAACCCTGCTGCACCTTTCTTCGTGTTAACTTTTCTGAAATTCCGCGGATTACTGGTATCATGACTCATCACTGTCTTTGCTAGCTGCTGCCACTTTTGAATATCGTTTATGTTCAAAAGGCCTTGCTCCACATACTTTTGAATATCTTCAGTCTTGATAATCTCCATGTAGCTTGTCCTAATCAGGTCCATAATCTTTTGGTTCGCATCTTCACCTAAACCGGTTTTGTCAATTGCCATCACCAAATGCTCGTGAAACAAATTTCCTTTGTCCTTCTGATATTCATCGCGAGAAAAGATAGCAACCAGTGCGCCCGATGATTCAAATTGTTCAGTGATGTTTTGCAGATAAGCTTTACGAACAGCAGCCCAATTCCTCAGCATAAGACCACATGATGCTTCTTCGATGGCTTGGCGGACCTCACTTTGCTCATATACAGTGAGCTTGTCGTACCCTGGATACATCGCATTGTGGCCTTCGCCATGCTGTTTCCAATCATGTAAAAAGCACACACCAGGTGTGAGACTATGATTACTGGTAAAAGTCTCAAAAAGATCCCATTTGATGAACTCCTGTGACGCAGATAGACCTCGCACCAATGTTTGACTGTCTACACTCTCTGTTAATCTGGATTGAGTGTCATTCCGCGCCTTTAACAGACCAATTTTGCTATCAGGGTCAACCTGAAAACCTCTGCTGATGATCTGCCTAGAATCACCTTTACCCAATGACATATTCATTAAAATGTCGAATCCATGCTTAATATAAGTGTGATTGACACTCGTCAACGACCCAGAAGCTGTAGTACGCGATCGGATAAGATCAGGAGAAGATGCAAAGCCATGCTTGGCAGTGGGAGTGCCAATCGCCCATATTGGAATTGCACCAAGGATGGCAAGGTTGTCAACCGAAGCAGAAGACCAAAAGATGCTAGGGAAAAGCTGAGCATCCAACGTCAGAAGAGGACAGGCCTGGCCAGGAATTGTTGAACACAAATGCTGAGTGAAAAAACGCTCTCGTTGTCTGCCTCTAATCTTCCGATCAAAACGGCGTGTACAAACGGCTACTTGGTTCATCAGCACATGGCCTGATACTGTATCCATTGATTCATTTTGTACTACATCCACCAGTTCATCACCTGCGTGTGTCATCAAGAAGGCTTCATCTGGATCAATGTCTTGGCGATTGGGTTCATGTGTGAAGTCAATGTTGCCGTAGGTAAGATCTAATTCCACACCACCATATGGCTCACAATTGATGTTGTCAGTTCTGAGGTAATTCAAATAATCATCAAAAATGTGAACCTCTCCACCTTTAGCTCTACCCTCATCTGTGTTCTCCTCGAGGCTGTTGCTATCTTCATCTTCTACAACATCTGGATGGTGATCATAGTCAAGATCCTCATTTCTGAGATAGCAAGGCACTCCAACACTGGGTTCATCTCCAGAATCACTTTCAGAATCACTTTCAGAATCACTATCGTCGTCATGACGACGTGAGAGAGGCGGCACTGAACCGTCGCTGTCATACCCTAACATCAAGTACTGTTCATCTTGATCGCTATTTTGTTTTGCAATAGCAGATTCATCATCGGGATCATCGGTATCATTATTGTTTGCGTTTTCCTTGGTCTGAAGTATGGTCCTATCTGTGGCCTGAAGAGTAAAATCCACACCAGGCGTCTTGAACTGATCCACATCAAGAAAGGTAACCTCTTTATCTGAATAACTTTCATAACATGATTTACAGAGACGGATGGAACACTTCATTGAACAACACACTTTCCATTCTTTTCGATCATGACATTTAATGCACTTTCTCTTTGCACTTGGAGCAACGGGACTAGGAATGAGAGGAAAGTTGCTACATCTACACATAATATGAGCTTCACCTCCCATTGTCTGGAGAATCCGAAGCTTGTACTTGTCCACCTCAAATGTTTTATTCCTCGAATAAACGAACATGCATGGTGTGTAAAATTCTTCAGCATAACCGCTGACAAAAGACTCCAAAAATGGCTTTATATCAAATGAAGGCATATGAGTAGCAACTTTGTCAGAGCGCTCTTGTTTCCACCAATTCTGGTACCCTTGATGACGCATAAATCTAATGGCTTCAAACTTGTTTGGTCTGGTAGATCCAGTATATCTAAAGTCGCTGAACTCGGCCTTAAAAAGAGCAATGGAGCAAAGCTCAAACACGTTATGTTGACCATCATGACTAAGATTGAGCTCATGAGTGAAGGTTGGTCCAATTTGATCAAAAAAGCTGGAAATGTCCTGGTTGACAATGATGATAAAATCCTTCTCGTCATACACATCAGCACTTCCCCAAACATCTTCGATTGTTTCTCTCACAACAATAGAATTGTATTCCTTTGACCTTGCTGGATCAAACAATTTCTGCATAAAACTGGCAGAAAACTTGAAAACATTCATTGCCTCATCATGAACCATATCCTCAACTTCAGTATCTTGCATAGACTCGTCTGGAATATCATCGTAATCTGAACCATCATTGAACTCATCGTCAGAGCCCGGTTCAAACTGAGTATCGCCTCTTTTCTCTTTTACCCATGGCTTTTGCGATTGTGTATCTTGGTATAGTCGTTCAACGACTGAAATCAAATTACCTGGAGACTTTGAAAACTTCTTATCAGATGATGCCATTCTTTGATGGCTAAAGCAAAACTTCTGAAGAAGAGTAAGTAAGTGACCTTCCCAACAATCGAATGTCCAAAAGGCATTGTCTCTGCAATCAATGAGAGCCCAGATGTCTTTCATGCTAGACACTAATGAGCAAAGAGCCCATGGCATCATCCCAGTTTTTTTTGACTTTTTGTCAATCAGAGTAGGGATAGAATGAAAAGGAAAGCCATAGCCACTGCTATCCTCCATCTGAATTGTGTTGATCCTACGAGACCATTGTCGCTTAATCCAACCACTTTCTCCTTTATTATCAACATACATGATTTTGTCACCATAATAATCATCTGAAGACTGATTAAGATGAATTTTGTAAATATCTTCTGTCGGAACGTACGTAGCCCCGTCTCGATACTCAGCAAGAGATCTATGATCGTAATGATGAGCTGAGGTTTTCATAATATCAGTTGCAAGTTCCTGGCTTAGCTGTTTGTGCTCAACTTTCTGCTGAAGTAACTGAACAATATCATGTCTACCAGCCAATGACAACGATTCATGCATAGATCTAAGAAGAGACGTGTGCTTCCATTTGCTTTTGGTGCGAAGATACAACGAATCAATTCCAGTGTAATTCCCTTGCATTTTTGCCATATGAAATGACGTGCAATAGGCACTCGCCACCATAGGCTTTGCGAAACGAGGGTTTGGAGTGACATGGCTTAGCTCATCAGGTGTTGTGGCACACAATAAAAGATCAGGCTGTCGTGGAGGATACAGTCGTTGGTGTTCATCTAATCCTTCATGAGAAGGACAAACTAATGCCCTGGGACCTTCAGGCAGCATCACAATGGATGGAAGACATTGCCATTTTGGATTACCCCAATGACAGTCATAGTTACATCGATCCCGAAAGTAATGCTTCCATACATTCAAATACCTGCGATGCTGGGGATTCATAGTTTTCTGATCTTTTTTGTCCCTCATGGAAGAAGAATGGTCTGTAGCCAATGGAGTCTTGAGTAAATACCGCTGAATCAAGTAGGTCCAATCTGCATATGTGGCTTCAAAGCAATACGTTGTGCATCCAAAAGGACAAAGGACATTTGGCATGAAAATCTCCTGATTATTGCACATTCGCTTTACTTCGGCAAGTGTTCCAGTGTGTACCGTTGTCTCATAATACTGACAATGCTTGGTGCGATCTTCAAACATGGGAGGAGGTTGATCCATGGTGCAGTTTTTATACGGTACATCATTATCCAATCGAGAGACAATCAATTTAATAGAATCAACCCACCAACGTCTCATAGTAGAAGGAATGAGCTTCCATATTTCTTCTGGTTTGTAAATTTTGTGGAATATCATAATGCCGTGAAAGGGAGTAGTATGACCACGAGCCAAAATCTTCCATATAAAAGCGTTCCAAGGGAAAAACTTCTCTCTCTGTTGCCCTTTCGGGATCCGTTTGCAGTAACGATGACATTCAGCACACAAATTGTACTCAATAACGTTCTGTTCAGCCTTATGCATCCGTATGAAAAAATATGAGCCCTTCGCTCTAACTTCATTTGATCGTACAGTGGTAAAATCGAGCTGATACAACATATCGTCATCATCAATCTGTTGACGCTGACAATTACAACATCTCGACACACCTATTTATAAAGAGTGGTAAATCAGTTACCATAGTAGTACTGAGCAATACCAATGACACAATTGAAACTCACTGTATGGAGACTGCCTGTCATTGCTATTACGCCGCATAGCATTGCTACTGGAGGATATTTTATTCTTCAGAGGAAATAGTGTTCGTGTAGTTCCACTAGTTTGGGACCTGGTACGTGGTCTGTGCTTGGGTGATGCTGGCGCAGTGTAATGTTCGATATTGCAACGAACCTTCACTTTTGTAGGACAGGGTTGTGAATTTTGTGAGGGCTTTGCCCATGTTGCATCACCAGAGTTGTTGCTCATTTGCACTGCCTTGACAGGAATAGACATGGATCTTCCTTGAACACGAGTTTCATCCCACCTTCGACAACAGTTATAACAATTGCTATTTTTGCGCATATATTGCAACTGAGTAGCACATGCCTTCTCATTACTCTGTGTATCTCCTCCAAAACCTTCAAAAATCACCTGCTGTTCATGCACCTCAGTGACAGCCGTATCATTGAAACAGTACCACTTCTCATTGAAATAATTTTTGATGTAAACATAGTAGTGGCCACCACTACTGTGATCTCCAGTATGAATGATTACAGACCGCAGCTCGTATAATTCTTGATGGATTCGAAGAGTGGATGGGAATGCAAAATGAGCTGAATTCTTTTGTAACCCACCTTCATAAACAATGCGACTGAGGTCAACAGTTAGAATAGCAGGTAGAGAGTTTGCTTCCAAAGATTCATGAATGATGCAATCACGGCGAAAGTCATCATTGTCGAATTTGAATTCCCCCATGCTAGTTTTGCCTTCTACATCTCCGGCAATGAAAGTAAGCAGGTTGGTATGCACTTCCACGTTGTCTTCATTTCCCTCACTAGATCTTAACGGTACAATCAAAGAAGCTCCCGTTATTTTGCTCATCAAGGGTGATGGATCTGGCAAATCATCAAGAGGTACAGCTGTTCTCGTAGTAGCATGCTTAATCATGAAGTGATTTGTCAAATCGAAATACTCTATATAGAACCATAGAATTGTCGCCCAAAATTCATTTGCACATTTAGTTTGATGATGTGGAATGCTCAAGGAGTCAATGAAGCCCTTCGGTGAAACATATCCAGTAGGAGTAGTAGCTTTACTCATCTCACGAAATAAGTTTCTCAGTTCTAGTAACCCGTGTGCAAAATCCAAAGCCTGAAGAGTAGGAGGAAGCGGCTGTCTCGATTCGTCTGGGAGCATTGTTGGATAACTCAAATGCTGCACCTCTCGTCCTTGGAATGTACGCCGCACTTCAAAATCTTCTATGATTTGATCAGCAGTCTTGAACTCATCTCGCATAAAGTACTCCATGAGGATGGGATTGTGATACATCTGCTGTAAAACCGTACTGATGTAACAGGTATTTGTCATGTTTTGCAAACCCAAACCGAAAGGAGGTCTAGAAACAGGTCTTTTGAGGGCATCAATTTCTAAAAATGAAAGATTTCTCGTGCCGCCACTGTTCTTTAAATGATAGCTTTCCCGGATGAGGTCTGAGCCTTGCTCTTTTGCTGCAAAAAAGTCATCTCCAAGTGTAACCTTTTCAAGGGGCGTCTCAAGACTGTCTGCCACTTGGCTAAATGAACAGAAACCATCCATGGTGACCCCTACATCGACATCAGTAGCTTTCTCATTAACTTGCTCATTAACTTGCACACTCTGCACTTCTATCACACCACTGTCTGAGTCCGATTCGTCAGGAAGTGTCTCTACAGTTTCTATAAACTCAGGCTCTGTGATCACCTGAAAATGTATGAAACGTTTGTCTTTCAGGTGTGGACTTTTATTCAAGTTGTCTATCATTCGATTCTTTAAGCTACGAGCATGTTCAATTCCTATCAACAGAGCAATTAAAACTTGTCAGATCAAGATCATAAAGTAAATTAAAAGAAACTTTCAATAAACAAACCTTGATTGTTCAATCGAGTGGAAAGAATAGATTGATTAGCTGAGTATTGAATAATAGTCAATGCTAAATAATTCCTATAGCTCAGCATGTGATTCTGCTTATAGATCAATGGGAAGCGTCTCCAAATAGACTCAATGCCACAAATAGAAAAGACGCCGCAGTCCACAGCTAAAAAACAAATGGAGCAGTACATTAATTCCGATCAAATCAAGAAAAATTAAAAGACAAGCAAAACGTACTGTTATGTTGCCGTGGAGTTTCTGTTGAAAAGATATTCCATTCACTAAGATCCATAGAAGTATTGTGCATTGATCTCCATTCGTCACAAAGATAACGGAGAGTGCCCTCCAAGAACTTTTCACCCTTTTTACCAAATGAATCCCAGAATCCAATACGCTTCTGTTGCACAAAGACTACCACAAAGACCCAATGATTGCCACCTTGATTGATTGGAATGAAGAGCTTATCCAAACTAAATACATCTTTTCCAGGGACTCTGTTTCTCCATGTTCTTACTCCTTTGTATGCATACTTTCCCTGTATGTTTGAATCAGAATGATCCTGATTATACAGAATCTTCCAGAATTGAGAAGTTAGAAAATGACACCTCCTCCTCTCTGGGTCAGTCTTACATGCTTCCTCATCGAGTGATGCCAAGTAATTTTTCAAATAGTATACCATCATACCGTCATTTATCCAAATACCAGGTTGGGTTCTACGAAGATCATTTCGGAAGAGTATTCCTTTTGTTACCACAGTTACTGCGTTGCCAGTGCTGCCAGGGCCAAATTGCCATTGCAATATCATCCTCTCCTGTTCTGACGTTAGAGGAGCCAACACTGTATCAAGATGCTCCCGCGCTTCAAGCAAAGAATCAACACTGTCTGGAAAGGGCTGCCACTTTCTGCTTAAAACAGCTGCTATTTGCTCTCTGTCAGTGTCTCCAATAGGGTGAGCTTGGGTTGAATTAGCAGGACGTGATGTAGGCGGCTTAGACATAGCATTATTGGAAGACTTGGTTGGCTGCTGTTGTGCTTTGGGTTGCTGCTGCTGCTGCTGCTGTGTAGTGGACTTGAGAGATGCATTCTTGGAATCTGGGAATGGAGGCTGCTTTTCATCAGCAGGTGTCATTTCATTCTGCTTGCGCTTCCGTGGTGATTTGAGCTCACCATCCTGGTTCTTAGTAGCTGCCTTGTTGGCCTTCTCTTCCTTCTTCTTGGCTGCAGCAATCTGTTTTCGAAGGTGCTTCACCTTGCGCATCGTTTTGTAACCATCATGTCGTTTATTCATCTCTTGCTGATCTTCAGCACTAAGTGTTCCATCTTGCATCTGTATGAATCGAAGGCGTTCATACTCTTTGCTATCATCCTCGGCCCTCTTCAACTCATCTACTCCCAGTGCATTAATTGCAACAAGGAGCTCTTCTCGAAGGTTGGTTGATGTCTTTGGTTTGCGACCAACCATGGTGCAGTTGTTTGCTACACAAAAGACAATGAACAATGAGACATTTTGTTGCGCAACTAAAACACAATCAATGCAAAAGAAGTACACACCAGATGAATGAAACTACTAAACTACTCTAGGCTATACTGCTAATCGTAGGCTTGCGAAAGCAGAGAGAAGAAGCGACTTGGGAGCAACACAGGCGTGACGTCGAAAGAAGAACGGCTCGAAAGCGGTAGCGGCGGTGGCGACGGCAGCGGCACCGGCGGCAGAAGTGTTGTTTTGCAATGGAGACGAAGATGCGGCTGATCGATGGCTTGCGCAAGGCAAACAGGCAAGCGATGTGTGGTGAAGAGGAAGGATGCGGGTGCGTAGAAAGATTAGAGAGAAGAATTAGCGGAAAGCAACCACCAATCGGTGGAAAAGTGCGGAGCAAAAAATATTGAACAGATGGTTGGAAAGCCCAATGACCGGAAATGACATTGTCTTTCTCTAATTGAACGCTACAATGTGACAGTTCAGTGGAACAGAGTGGCACAGAAGTCGATCAGCTGTCGGTTCGATGGTCGATCAGCTGTCGGTTCGATGGGCATGGGCAGCGCGAGCGTGGGCTGTGGAGTGTCACACGGAAGAATTCTGCGTGAAAGTTCTGAAATTTGAAATTGAGAATTCTCGGAAATCATTCAATTATTTTAGTGGGGTAGTTCCGTGAACCATTGAAACTGCTCACCCAGTAATGCTTTTTCCTGGGCGGTATAAAAATGGCCAGTTTAAAAATCGAGAAGTGAGTACCCGATCTCTGAGTCAAAATTAGGGATTGCTGGGTGCTGGTGGGTCCCTACCCACCGTGCACACAGACTTCCGCCGCCGCTACCGGGATATTTGAAGGGGGTGTGGGCAATCCGACTAGCAGCCGCTGACGCGGCCC
>JACCEC010937885.1_pt1 | contig 12732 bp, 13 predicted proteins | sample 7450121 | NCBI WGS metagenome assembly JACCEC01 (sample SAMN15323455, study PRJNA562643) | freshwater metagenome | isolation source: river surface water | place: USA:Blue River Watershed | collected 2017-08-18 | reverse complement strand
GGCGAAAGAAAAATAGCCGCCATTGGTATACGCGTAGCAACCGGCGTATCCATGCATGGCTTCGCTCTGAACGTGAATCCAGACCTGACTGAATTCAATAGAATCATCCCCTGCGGGATTGAAGATGCTTCGGTGACTTCGATGCAGCAAGAACTTGGTCGCGACATTTCTATAGATGAAGTGACTCCGGTCGTTGAGAAGTATCTCTACGAGACATTGGTAAAGGTGAGCGCATGACTATTGCACCCGAAGGTCGCAAACTTCTGCGCATCGAAGCTCGAAATACTGAGACTCCCATTGAACGTAAACCCGAATGGATCAAGACCCGCGCAAATATGGGTCCCGAATACACACGTCTTCGTTCTCTCGTAAAGAGCGAAGGACTGCATACTGTCTGCCAAGAAGCAGCGTGTCCAAATATCTTTGAATGTTGGGAGGATAAGGAAGCCACTTTCCTTATCGGAGGCGAGCGTTGTACTCGTCGTTGCGATTTCTGCAATATTGATACTGGAAAACCTGACCCCCTTGATCGCGATGAACCACGCCGCGTAGCTGAATCCGTTCAAGCTATGGGGCTGAAGTACGCAACTATTACTGGTGTTACTCGCGATGATCTTGAGGATGAAGGTGCGTGGTTATACGCAGAAACTATTCGCAAGGTACATGAACTCAATCCTGGAACTGGCGTTGAAATGCTTGCACCGGATTTCAGTGGCAACCCTGTCTATCTCAATGAAGTCTTCGAAACTCGTCCAGAAGTATTTGCACATAACTTGGAGACCGTTCCACGTATCTTCAAACGCATTCGCCCTGCATTTACCTACGAACGTTCACTTAACGTCATTACACAAGCCCGTGAATTTGGCTTGATTACTAAGTCCAATCTCATCCTTGGCCTCGGAGAAACTCGCGAGGAAATTTCACAGGCGCTCGTTGATCTTCATGCAGCTGGCTGTGACCTCATCACCATTACTCAATATCTACGCCCTACAAATAAGCACCATCCAGTCGAACGTTGGGTAAAGCCTGATGAGTTCGTCGAGCTTGCGAAGGAAGCGGAAGATATTGGCTTTAGCGGTGTCATGAGTGGCCCACTTGTGCGCAGCTCTTACCGCGCTGGTCGCCTTTACAAGCAAGCGCAAGAAAAGCGAAGCTTGCGTGGCTGATCTCGTCTATCCACCAGTAATCGTTGCCATCAAAGCATTCTGGCGTTACTTGGGATTGCAATTTGATTTTCAAGGCGAAGAGAACATTCCACGTGATGGTGGAGCAATTCTGGCAATTAATCACATTGGCTATCTAGATTTCGCACTCACTGGGACCGCTGCACTTCCAGCTGGTCGTTATGTTCGCTTTATGGCAAAGAAGGAAATTTTTGATAACAAATTAGCTGGACCACTCATGCGCGGAATGCACCACATCTGTGTTGATCGCTCAAATGGTTCCGCCTCCTTCGTTACAGCGCTTCGCGCTCTTCGCGCAGGTGAAATAATTGGAATCTTTCCTGAAGGAACTATCTCCGTAAGTTTTGAAATTAAGGAACTTAAATCTGGCGCGGTTCGTTTAGCTATGGGTGCCGGCGTTCCAGTAATTCCCACAATTGTCTGGGGATCACAGCGAATCTGGACTAAGAAGGTCAAGCGAGATCTACGTCGTAAAAATGTGCCCATAACTGTGGCTTTTGGAGAACCCCTCTTCTTTGATAAGAAATCTGATGTCGAGGCGGGCGAGAAGCTTCTTCGCGAAACAATGCTCGCGATGCTCCATGAAGTACAGGAAAAGTATCCAGATTCACATGAAGGACAGCGCTGGGCGCCTGCGCGCCTTGGTGGTACAGCCCCTGCTCCCCTAAACTAACGCGCATGTTTAAGAAGAAAAATAAAGAAGCAAAGATCAAGACTCCTCGTTTTCAGACATTTCGTGATGCCTATAACGTCACCAAATCTGTAAAGCCATGGATTGGAATCGCCCTCATCGCAATCTTTTTACTAGTACTCGTGGTGGGCATTTCACTTGGCTTTATCTTTGATCATCCTATTTACGGTGGATTCGTAACGATCCCACTTGCAGCCCTCGCTGCCATGTTCTTCTTTACTCGCATTGCAGGTTCTGCCGCTTACTCTTCAATTGAAGGACAAATCGGAGCAGGTGCAAGCGTCCTTATGGCTATCCGTAAGGGATGGACTACTACTCCGGCCGTTGCAGTAAATCGCCAACAAGATATGGTCCACCGCAGCGTTGGACGTGCTGGAATCGTTCTTACAGGTGAAGGCGGATTTGCAGTTCGCCAGATGCTTCAAGATGAGAAGCGAAAGTCTGAGCGATTCGCACCAGGTGTTCCAATCATTGAGGTTTACGTGGGCGATGGAGATGGACAGGTTCCTATCCGCAAATTACAGAAGCACCTCGCCAAGCTTCCCAAGAAATTGTCGGCTCATCAGATGCGTGAGGTACGTGCGCGATTAAAGGCCGTTGGCGGAATGTCGCTTCCTATTCCAAAAGGACCAATGCCTAAGGGAACAAAGATTCGCTAATTACCTTCTTGTTGCCTTCTTAAAACCAAGACGGTATTTGAAAAACGTTCATTAATTCCTCGGCCGTTTTCATCAAATGTAATTGCGGTTATGAGCGGGAGAAGTAGCGCAGTTCGAATCAAGGACTGAATCGGCGTCACAGCACCACCATCTGAAAAACGGACCACCTTGAGACCTACGAGGCGGTGGCCAAATGAAGATCCCCCAAGAGCGACGAATATCGAGTATTCGGCGAAGAGCAGTATGAGGACGGGAATTCGGGCCTGCGGAACACGATCAGTGAAGGAGCCACCACCGGCAAAGAAGCCGAGAGCGATGGCGTAGCAAGCCAGCCAATCCAGAGAAATTCCAAGTAGGCGTCGACCTTGGCTCACGCGTGGATACATGGCCGAAGCCTATCCCCAGGCGCCCGCAGGTGCGATGTGAGCCATTCGACGATGATGTAACACAGTTGTAACACCAAAATTATGACATTTTTACTCGGGCAAACTAGCCTTCACTCCATCAGCGGTACTCAATGATGAGGCAGCTGGGCGATTCAGCCTCAATTGGAGTACTAATATGTTTAAGAATTCTTCAGAGATTTTTGCATACATTAAGAAGGAAGATGTAAAGCTCGTTGACGTTCGCTTTACAGATCTTCCAGGAATTCAGCACCACTTCAACGTTCCTGTTGAATCATTCGATGAAGCTGTCTTCACAGATGGTCTTATGTTCGATGGTTCATCAATTCGCGGATTCCAGTCAATCCACGAATCAGATATGAAGTTGCTTCCAGTTCCAGAGTCAGCATTCATTGATCCTTTCCGTCTTGAAAAGACTTTGGTCATCATCTTCTCTGTCCACAACCCTTCAGATAACACTCCTTACTCACGCGACCCACGTGGCGTAGTAAAGAAGGCTGTCGATTTCTTGAAGTCAACAGGTATTGCAGATCAGGCATTCTTTGCTCCTGAAGCGGAATTCTACGTCTTCGATGCAATTCGCTTTAAGACCGGAATCAATGAGGCATACCACCACATCGATTCATATGAAGGTTCATGGAATACAGGAATCGTTGCAGATCCAGATGGAACACCAAACCGTGGTTATCGCACACGCGTTAAGGGTGGCTACTTCCCTGTCTCTCCAACAGATCAGTTCGCCGATCTTCGTGACGAAATGGTTATGGAACTTGGTCGCGCAGGTCTTCAAGTTGAGCGTTCACACCACGAGGTTGGAACTGCTGGACAGATGGAGATTAATTATCGCTTCACTGACATTCTTACAGCAGGCGACGAATTGATGAAGTTTAAGTACATCATCCGCAACGTTGCATGGGAAGGCGGAAAGACCGCGACATTTATGCCAAAGCCACTCTTCGGAGATAACGGTTCAGGTATGCACGTTCACCAATCACTCTGGAAAGATGGCAAGCCACTCTTCTTCGAAGCTGGCACATATGGCGATCTCTCAGATATGGCACGTTGGTACATCGGTGGTCTCTTGAAGCACGCTCCATCACTTCTTGCATTCACCAACCCAACAGTGAACTCATACCGCCGCTTGGTTCCAGGGTATGAAGCGCCAGTAAACCTTGTTTACTCAGCTCGTAACCGTTCTGCATGTATCCGTATTCCAATTACTGGTTCATCACCAAAGGCAAAGCGTGTTGAATTCCGTTGTCCAGATCCATCATCAAACCCATACCTCGCATTTGCAGCGATGCTCATGGCTGGTATCGATGGAATCGTCAATAAGATCGAACCACCTGCTCCAGTCGATAAAGATCTCTACGAACTCGAGGGTGCAGAAGCTGCAGCGATTCCACAGGTTCCAGGGTCCCTTGATGCAGTTCTCGATTCGCTCGAGAAGGATCACGAATTCCTTACAAAGGGTGGCGTCTTCACTGAAGACCTCATCGCTACTTGGATCGAGTGGAAGCGTAAGAACGAAGTTGATTACGTACGTCTACGTCCGCATCCAGCTGAATTCGAGCTTTACTACGACATCTAAAGATACTTACCTAGAGAACCCCGTCAGAAATGGCGGGGTTCTTTCTTTTCCAGTGGCAACAAATCTTTATTCATAGGAGGATTGACCTATGAGTCCAAAAATCGCTGAAGCAACAATCGGCGAACAGCGGGCTATGCGTCAGAAACAGATTATCGAAGCGGCGATGTCGCTAGCCCTTGAAGATGGCGCTCCTTCGGTCACCGTTGCAGCGGTTGCAAAGCGTGCAGGAATATCTCGTTCACTTGTATATGAATACTTCTCATCTTCAGCTGATCTAATAGCCGATCTTGTTCTTGAGGAGCTCGGCTACTACCAGAAACGTCTCCTAACTGCCGTTCATGGCATCGAAGATCCCTTTCAATATATAGAACTCTGGATTGCAGAAGCGCTCCAATATGTCGCAGATGGAAGACACCTACTTGTAAAAAGCCTTAACTCTGTTGCAGCACCTGATTTTCGCAAAGACGAAATTAGCCAAGGCCACCGCAATATGATGGCGACGATCATCAAACCCCTGCAAACGATCTTCATTTCAGATCTTGGTCTTGCTATCTCGTATCTTCAGAGCACGATTGACGCTGCGGCAAAACGAATAGATGCCGGAAATGAAGCAGCGCTCGAAATCCAACGTGCGCAAATATTCGCTATCGCTGGACTCCGAGCGCTATCTCACAGTTAGAAAGGCAAAATCCCATCGAACTTAAACGGGATGAATTGGTCTTCGCTGCGATCATCTGAAGCATTGTGATCTGCTGTCACATAGATAACGCATTTAGTGTGGACGCAATCCCCATCTTTAAAGTATTTATCCAACTTCATTGTGAGCTTCACCTTCGGAGACTTAGCCCCCATTTGCTGGTCTGCAGCAACACCTGAAATCCATAGTTTGCTTGCCTTTGATGGGTTACAAGCTGTTGGAGCATCGCCCTTTACCTTTGGCGCCATGCACTGGGAAAGATAGATTCCATTGCTAGCAGGTAGTCCACTCACCTTTACCGTGATAACTGGATTCTTCTTGGAAACCTTATTCTGAGGTGAAATTGTCACCTTTGTTGAAGCCTGCGCACCTACTGAACTAATTGCTAGAAATGCAATCGATAGAACGGCAATCGCTTTTTTCATATGTACTCCTCCACTAAAAACTATTGACGATTGTGGAAGATTACGGTTGAAGGCGTAAACTTTTATTCGACAGTCACCTTCGAGTTGTCCATTCGAAAGGATTTGTGAGATGACTTACAGCAAAGAGTTTGTTGCAACGCTGAAACCCCAGCTCACAGCTCTGCGAAATCGCACCGCAGCAATTGGTGCCCAGAGTTATATGAAAGATATCGCCCCTTTTCTCGGCGTTAAGACCCCAGAACGGAGAACTCTGGTCAAGAAGATTGCTCGAGAACTCGATCTTCCTACGAGCGATGAATTGGCACAGACGGCCCGTGCGCTCTGGAAGCAAGAAGAGCGCGAATTTCACTACGCCGCTTTCGATCTGATCCAAATCCACATTGATATTGCTAACAAGAAATTTCTGGAAGAGCACGTTGAGTATTTGATCACACATAAATCATGGTGGGATACCGTCGATGGCCTCGGCTCAGCCGCTGTCTCTCCACTGACCGATAAGTACGGGTGCGAGAAGTTAATTGAGAAGTGGAATAAATCAGAGAATATCTGGCTTATTAGGTCTGCCATCCAGCATCAACGCGGTAGAAAGTATGAAGCAGACAATAAGTTGATTCTTCGATACTGCCACGAACATGCTGATTCACAGGAATTCTTCATTGTTAAAGCTATTGGTTGGGCGCTTCGCGATATGGCGAAAGTTTCTCCTCGCGATGTACGAAATTTCTTAAGAGAACATCCAAATTTGGGTCGAGTTGCAGTCCGCGAGGCAGAACGTGGTTTAGGCCGGAGTTGAGACCCACGAACGAGTAACAAGTTTGTGCATCAAAATTCCGTTGATAAGAAACATTCCAGCCATGATGAACCATCCTTCTTGACCCAAGGTAATTGCCATCAGCGTTACGAAAGCAGGCCCAAGAGTTCCTCCAAGTCCCCAACTCAGCGACCAGACTCCTTGATATTGCCCTTGATGTTTTTCATCAGCTAAACCAAAACCGATGCTCCAAGATCCCGCCGACCCAATCAGTTCGCCATAAACGTGAACTGCTGATGCCAGCACAAGCAGTGCGCTTGCAGTAATCGCACTGACTCCGTGTGATGTCGAATAGAGAATGCAGGCGATCGCTATCGCCAGGCTTGCCCGCCTATATAGCTTCGCGCCCGCAAATATCGGCCCACTACCTTTACTTGCAGCCACCTGAAAGAGCATCACTGCGATGGTGTTGACCATCATGATCACAGATACCCACCAACGAGGCGCAGTCGTCTCTCGCACTACCCACAACGGAATAGCAACGGATTGCAATACAAAATGCAATGAGTTGATGGCATTTAGAGCGGTGGCTGCGACAAATCGCTTATCACGAAGCGCCTGGAAAGATATTGGCTCGCCTCGTTCAACCGTCGGCTCCATGTAGGGCATGTTGTGAAAGACAATCCCCGCAAGAATGAAGGTCACTGCATCTCCTGCGAGCATTAACTGATAACCCAGCGGAGTATTTACCGCAAGAGCAATTCCTGCAAAAACAGTACCGAGTGAAATTCCGAAGTTAGTGATAGCCCGTTGATAGGCACGGATGGCTACACGTTCCTCGCCTTCTCCTAATTTTGCGATTGTGGCCATACGCATCGTTTGGGAGATATTTCCAAGAATTCCCATACCGATATTGACCAATAGGAACGGTATGTATGTGTGGACAGAAAGGAGTGCAAACATCAGCAAACCTTCGAGAATCATCGCAAGAGCTGCAATATCACGAGGCCCAAAACGATCGGAGATATGACCAGCAGGAACGCTTACAGAGAGCGCAACGCCACCAGCGATAGAGAGCGCGAGAGCAACTTTTGCAGGTGAGAGTCCAACAATTAGCGTGAAGTAGATGACTTCAATAGTCATAAATAGACCGTTACCAAAGGTGTTAATGAGCGTGGATAAACTCATAGTTCTCTTGGCATGATCAGCCGGAATGATGCGAGCAGTCCACTGCCCAATGCGTTTAGTGGTATTCATCAGTTAGTTAACTCTTCAGATGAGCTTTACGCGCAAATAACTTAAAGAGAATGACGCTCAAGAGACCACTTACGACGGATGCGAAAATCACCGCAATAATTGCTAGGTCCTGATCCGCCTTTTCGCGGAATGCCAAATTTGCTATGAATATCGCGACAGTAAATCCGATACCTGCAGCGCTTCCAGTGGCAAGGATTGCAGGTTTTGATGCACCTTCTGGGTAATCCCCCACATTCAATTTTTTCGCCGTGACTACTGTGATGATGATTCCAAGTGGCTTACCGACAACTAGTCCTACAAAAATACCCCACGCAATAGGTGAGTTAGCTGCACTTTCGAGTGCTTTCGTAGAAATCTCGACACCGGTATTAGCGAAGGCAAAGATCGGAACGATGACAAAACTGCTCCATGGGTGAAGTTTTGCTTCCAGCCATTCGATAATCGTCAGTGTGCCATCTTCTACATCTTCAATTGAAGAATTAGCCTTAACGATATTAGGAGTAAGAAGTCCCAGGATTACCCCCGCCAAAGTTGCATGAATTCCGCTGCGATACAAGAAGTACCAGAGCGAAGTTCCCAAAATAAGATAGAGGATGGGATGCATAACGCCAAGTCTTGCAATTGCAACGATAGTCAAAATTGAGACACAGGCTGCAATCACCCACCCAAATCCAACACCAGTCGAGTAGATAAAGGCGATGATCAGAATTGCACCAATATCGTCAATGACGGCTAGCCCCAAAAGAAAGGTACGTAGCGAAGGCGCAACAGATGTGCCAATCAAGGCGAGTAACCCAACGGCAAGTGCGATATCGGTAGCTACAGGAACTCCCCAACCTCGAGAATCAGTCTTTCCGGCAATCACCAAATAAATTGCTGCGGGAAGTGCCATTCCACCAATCGCAGCGATGAAAGGCATGATCGCATTTCTAAAGGTTGCCAAATGGCCAGATGTAACCTCGCGCTTTATCTCAAGACCAACAACAAAGAAGAAGACTGTCATCAAGATGTAGTTGATGACTTTTAGAGTTGTTAATTTCAGATAGAAAAGGCCACCGCCGATTTCAAAACCAGAATCGAGAGTAGAGAAATACTGTGAGCTCAATGGGCTATTGGCTACTAATAGACCTAGCGCCGCCGCCGCGAGAAGAAAAATACCGCTGGAGGATTCGCGGTGAAGAAAATCCTTAAGTGGAGCTATTCTCGCGCGCATTAGCGCACGTTATCACGAAGCGTTGTTGTGAAGTCTGATTCCTTTTCGTGCAACGAAGAAATAACCTACAAAACCGATAATCAGGGCAAAGAGGATTCCAAGATTCGCATAGGCCCAAGACCCTTCTTTGCCGCCGAGGACTCCAAGGAAATATCCCTGCCACGAAAGCCAGCTTGCAAAACTGTTTGTGACAAAGCCCCATCCAACGATAGTTCCAACAATCATCACACCAATGGAACCGAAATTCCATGATCCGTAACGTCCATCTGTTCTATACAAATCTGCTTCGTCATAACTCTTTCGCATCAAAACATCTGTCACAAATATTGCAGACCACGTGGCTACGGGTACTCCGAGAGTGATGAGTAGGCCTTGGAAAGGGAAGAAGAAGTCATCTGCGACCCAGACAAAGTAGATGGTACCGAACAGCATAAGTGCCGAATCAATAGCTGCTGCGATGTGTCTCTTCACGGGAAGTCCAATTGAAATCAGAGTCATCCCTGAAGAATAGAGATCAAGAATCGCTCCCCCGACTAAACCGAGAATCGCGACCAATGCAAAAATAATCAGATACCAGGTAGGCAAAATTGTTGTCAGCGCGCCGATTGGGTCTGTCGCAATAGCGCCAGAAAGCGCTTCGCTACTGCCAGAAAGCGCGGCACCATAAGTTACGAGAATGATTGGAACTATGGAAGCTCCGAAAACTGTCCAGAAAACCACAGAGCGGTTTGAAACAGTTCGTGGCAAATAGCGCGAATAATCTGCCGCTGAATTTACCCAGCCAAGGCCGATTCCTGTTGCTCCAAATATGAGAGCGCCGATGAATGCCTGACTATTTCCATTCTTCATTGATGAGATTACGTTCCAGTCAACCTTAGATATTGTCAGTGCGATGTAAATAAGGGTTGCGACAACGGTGATTGAGGTTATATATCTTTGCAATTTCATAATCGCTTCAAAGCCGAGCACTCCAGCTGAAACAGTCAGCGAAACGGCGATAACAAACCCAATAACCATCGCGATGTTATGTTCAATGCCGCCGAGACGCATAAATACTGTTCCTGTAGCAAGCGTTGCTAGGGAGACTAAAACTGTCTCCCACCCGACGAAGATGAGATAGGAAAGTGCACCTGGGATGAGATTTCCCTTTACGCCGAATGTCGCGCGGGAAATTACCATCGTAGGGGCGTTTGATTTCTTACCAGCGAGTGAGCTAACCCCAACAAGCAAAAAGGAAAGTACTGTTCCAAGGAAGGCTGCAACTGTTGCCTGCCAAAAGGAGATATCGAATCCCAAAAAGAATGAACCATAAGAGAGCGCTAGAAGCGAAACGTTTGCACCACACCATGGCCAGAAGAGCGAGGAGGCCTCGCCCTGTCTTTCGCTCTCGCTAATGACATTTGTTCCGTTCAATTCTAGGTTCATAGCGAGGAAGGTTACGCGGTTTCAATCTAGGTAGCACTCTTGATAGTCTTCGCGTCGGTCACGAGTATCAAAGAATGCACCGGCACTTTGATCGGCAACCCTCCACGGCGGCGGGGTGCCTTCCCGGATGAGGACCAGGTCTTGAGTACATCACCAAGACAAGCGCGTTAGAAAGGCGTGGAACATTGAATACAAAAATCAAAATCTCTCTCGTAGCACTCGTCGCAATTGTTGCGATTGCTATTCCAGTTGTAAACGCTCAAAAAGATTCTGGCTGCGGTCAGATTAAAGAAGGCGTCCTAACTATCGGAACTGACGATCCTGCATACGGCCCATGGTTTGAAGACAACACACCTTCAAACGGCAAGGGTTATGAAGCTGCTGTTGCTTATGCAGTTGCAGAAGAACTCGGCTACTCAGCTGACAAAGTCGAATGGGTCAAAGTTCCATTTAATAAAGTGATTCAGCCAGGTTGCAAGAATTTCGACTTCGACATCAACCAGGTCTCCATCACTGATGAACGAAAGAATGCTGTTGATTTCTCATCTGGCTACTACGATGTTTCTCAGACAGTAATTACTGTTAAAGGATCAAAGATTGCTGGAGCAAAGTCCATTGCTGACCTAAAGGGCGCAAAGCTCGGAGCGCAGGTAGGAACTACTTCTTACGCAACAATCACTGATGTCATCAAGCCAACTCAGTCTCCGGCAGTATTTGATACCAACGATGTTGCGAAGCAGGCTCTTGCTAATGGACAGATTGATGGCCTTGTCGTTGATCTACCTACAGCTTTCTACATCACAGCAGTTGACCTAGAGGACGGTCTCATTGTTGGCCAGTTCCCAGCTCAGGCTGGTGGCGAGCAGTTTGGTCTCGTGCTTTCTAAGGGAAGCAAGCTCACCAAAGATGTAACAGCTGCAGTTGATGCACTTCGTGCAAATGGAACTCTTGCAAAGATTGCTGATGCTTGGCTTGCAAGCACAGTCGGAGCACCAGTTCTTAAGTAATACTTCAATTTGCGTATTACAGATTTAAGAAAGCGAGAGGTCCGATGACTTATCAGCCATCTGCGTTGCAACTGCAACGCGAGGCTGCCAAGCGTCGGGCCTCTCGCCGTTCCACCTTCATTGCACTTTCAAGCACATTGGCGGTTGGCTTCCTTCTCGTCATATTGATTACCGGTGCTCAGGGTTATGAGATGGTCAAAAACTCCTTCTTCAACTGGAGCTACGCCAAGGAAGCAATGCCCTCAGTATTTCGTGGGCTACTGCTCAACCTGCGCGTCTTAATAGTCGCCGAATTCTTCGTCCTTTTATTGGGCCTTCTTATTGCTATTGCAAGAACAACTACTTCCCCGGTTCTTTATCCACTGCGTCTAGTCGCAACGATTTACACAGATCTCTTCCGTGGGCTTCCATTACTTCTCGTCCTCTTACTTGTTGGTCTTGGTATTCCAGGCCTTCGAATAAGCTGGATTCCAAATTCTGCAGTTGTTCTTGGCACGGTCGCACTAGTTCTGACCTATTCAGCCTATGTTGCAGAAGTAATTCGCGCGGGTATTGAGGGCGTGAATCCAACCCAACGTCAGGCAGCACGCGCGCTAGGACTTTCTCAGTCACAAACGCTTGAACATGTGGTTCTGCCTCAAGCATTTAGAAATGTGACTCCCCCGCTTCTTAACGACCTTGTCTCGCTACAGAAAGATTCAGGACTCATCTCTGTCCTTGGCGCAGTCGACGCAATTCGTGCAGCTGGAATTCAAACCGCGCAATCCTTTAACTTCACCCCTTATCTCGTTGCTGGTGCGCTCTTTGTGCTCCTAACGATTCCTCTTACTCGTTTCACGGACTGGCTCACCCGCAGACAAGATGCGCGTCAACGCGCACAAGGACAGTGGTAGCCATGAGCGCGCTCTTTGAAGTTAAGAACATTCGTAAATCCTTTGGCGATAACTTGGTTCTCGATGATGTCTCTATTGATTTTCCAGCACAGTCTGCAACGGTGATCATCGGAGCAAGCGGTTCTGGCAAAAGTACTTTGATGAGATGCATGAACCTCCTGGAAGAACTTAACGATGGTCAGATCAACCTCGATGGCACGGATATTTCTGCCTATGGAACAGATATAGATACCGTGCGCGGCCAAATTGGTTCGGTCTTCCAAGCATTTAACCTATTCCCTCATCTATCTGTAGTAGATAACATCACGCTCGCGCCACGTTTAGTTCATGGAGTTAAGAAAGATGTCGCAGATAAGAGCGCTCGCGAACTCCTGAAGCGCTTTGGTCTTCTGGAGAAGGCCGATGAATACCCGAATCTACTCAGTGGTGGCCAGCAACAACGTGTTGCGATTATTCGAGCAGTTGCGACAAATCCCAAGATTCTCCTTCTGGATGAAGTGACGAGCGCCCTGGATCCTGTGCTCATCGCAGAAGT
>JACCEC012882277.1_pt1 | contig 12733 bp, 10 predicted proteins | sample 7450121 | NCBI WGS metagenome assembly JACCEC01 (sample SAMN15323455, study PRJNA562643) | freshwater metagenome | isolation source: river surface water | place: USA:Blue River Watershed | collected 2017-08-18 | reverse complement strand
TAACACCACTGATCGGCGCCCTGACCGGCCAGCTGCACATACATGAACTGCTGCTGTGTCAGCGCCTCGGCGCGTGCCAGATTCAGGCTGGCTGCCAGGCTTTCCGCGGCCGCCTTCAAACGCTGCCGTTCCAGATACTCGGTAAACGATGGCAGCGCGATCAGGCCGACAATGACCAACAACACCAGGCCAATCATCACCTCAATCAGCGTGACGCCTGCCTGGTCTGCGGCGTGCCGGATCAACGCGGTGCGTTCTGTCCGGGCGTCACGTTCACCGGCGCAGTGCCACCTTTAGGCGCAGCCGTCAGGTTGACAACCGAACCCCCGCTGGCAAACGTACCGCTCTCGTTAATCTCTACCGTAACGGTGCGGTCGCCTTTGGCAAATACCAAAATACTGGTCTTTGCCTTAATCGAGGAGATACCGGTCCAGCCTGCCCTGGGGAACTGATCCCGGAAGAAGGTAAACGTATCCGTGGGCCCATGCGGCGTGCTAATCACAATACGGCCAGTCCACTGCGGCCCACCGCCCAGAATAATTGACTGCTCATTACTGATCTTGGAACCCTGCGGTAAAGGCATATCACCGAGCAACTGCTGCTGGATGTTATCGAGACTTTCCGCACTACCAAAACCGCCCGAGGCACAACCTGGCAACACGGCTATCGATGAACAAACTATCCAGAACCCCAAAAGCCACTTGCTCGTTCTCATCACCCGGTGCTCATTAAAATATCAATAGGTTTGAGTATAGCAATGTCGGCAAATAACCTAAAATTGTAGGCATGACCTATGACGCTCCGCTCGACATTGCTGCACATCTCATCAAAACGCATCAATATGCGCAGGCTGAGTCGGCAATTATTTCTTTGATCCAGAACAACCATGGCGCATCAAACGCCTGGCAACTACTGGCCCACGTATCGGTCAATCTTAATAAACACAGCCAAGGACTTTTCGCCGCGTGGCAAGCCAACAGCCTCACTGAATCTGTTGAGATGCAAGGCATTTTTGCGCACTGTTTAAGCCGTGTCGCCATTACCGCACACGACGCCCAACTACAGTCAGCCGTAGCGCGAGCTGTGGCCGAAACCTGGGGGCCGCCGGCCGAGCTTGCTGAACAGGCTAGCAAACTGCTCAAACACGATCCCCTGATCCAACCCTATCTCAACGTCGCAACAGACAAGCCGCTGACTGAAACTGAGATACAGGCACTGAACGACCATGCCCTCCTCAACCCGCTATTACAAAGCGCCCCAATTTGCGATCTGGATCTTGAGCGCTTCCTGACTCGGGTTCGTAAAACGCTCCTACTCAATCCGGCGTTGGCTGAACGAGCGGCGCAGCTTACCGCCAGCCTAGCGCAGCAATGTTTCATCAATCAATACATCTACCCGGTGAGTGCTGAAGAAAACACAGCACGCCATGCGCTCAACCCTGCCGAGCCCCTACTGATTGCCGCCTGTTACCAGCCGCTTCACCAAAGCGCAGCGGCGGCGTCATGGTTAAACACAGCAAAGCCAGACAACGATCCGCTCCAGGCCGTAGTCACCCAGCAAATCACCGAGCCCCGGGAAGAAGCAAAACTGGCTGCGGCAATGCCCGCCTTAACGCCAATCAACGACCAGGTGTCTCAGGCTGTACAAGCCATGTATGAAGAGAGCCCGTATCCACGATGGGTGCGCATCCCCAAACACAGCAGCCCACAACCCCTGAATGACTTCCTCTCCCACACGTTCCCTCTGAGCGGATTCACGCCGCTAGATACGCCTGCCCCACTAAACGTACTTATTGCGGGCGGGGGCACCGGTCAGCACCCTATACACACGGCACGTCGTTTTACGGATACCCAGATTCAGGTGATTGATCTAAGTCGCCACAGCCTCGCCTACGCGCAGCGTAAAACTCGGGCGCTTGGTCTGAACCATCTGCAATTTGCGCAGGCAGACATCCTGCAAATCGGGCAATTGAATCAGCGCTTTGATCTAATCGAATCGGTGGGCGTGCTGCACCACATGGCGGACCCTTGGGCGGGTTGGGAAGCCTTACTCAGCAGACTTAAACCCAATGGCCTCATGAAACTCGGCTTTTATAGCCAGATCGCCCGCCAGGACATCAATCAACTACGCGACTTCATTAAGGCACAAGGTTTTGCTAACGATCCCGATGCCATCCGCGCTTGTCGGCAGCACTTAATCGAGCACAGCCAAGCGCAGCACGTGGAGGATATCTTCCTGATGCGTGACTTTTACAGCACCAGCGCATGCCGTGACTTGCTCTTTCACGTGCAGGAGCACCAGATGACGCTGCCTGAAATCAATGCGTTCCTACAATCGCACGGGCTACGTTTTATTGGCTTCGAGACAGATGCCGAAACCCTCAATACCTATCACAACGCCTTTCCCGATGACCCGGCTGCAACCAACCTCTGCAACTGGCACCTGTACGAACAGCAACACCCCAAAACGTTTATATCGATGTATCAGTTCTGGGTGCAGAAAACCGCTTAAGTTCGTTCGCCACACGCGACACCACACCCGACCAATCGCCGCGCTCAGACTGTCGGAACAATCGCGCCGTCGGATACCAGGGCGAATCTTCTCGCTCGAGCAACCATCGGTAATCCGGGCCGGTCGGCAATAGTATCCAGACGGGTTTAGCCATCGCCCCCGCCAAGTGCGCCACCGAGGTATCCACAGTAATCACGCAATCCAACTGCGCGATCACCCGTGCGGTTTCCGCAAAATCGGTAAGTACCGGGCGCTCAAGCACCACCTGTGGGTGCTGCGCCAACCAGGCCGTATCTGTATCACGCAACTCGGGGTTCAAACACACCCAATCAACCGGCAACTCAAACAACGGGGCTAACGTCGCTAACGACATACTGCGGTTTTTATCGTTCTTGTGGCCGCTACTGCCCGACCACACCAGGCCAACCCGAGGTCGATCATTCGTCACGGCATGGCCCAACTCAGGGATACGGATATAAGGCACATCTGCAGGAACCGTTGCCAGCGTTGTGCCCAAGGCCAACGGCAAGCTCATCAACGGCGTCGCCCAATCAAACTGCGACACGTCGGCAAACGACGCTGCTACTGCAACCCCAGGCCATTGGCCCGCTAACAACGGCACTAACGGGGCCTGCACCGCTAAAGAGACCTGCGCACCCATGGCCTGCAACATCGGCACATAACGACAGAACTGTAGCGTATCGCCCAAGCCCTGCTCGGCATACAACAGCAGATGTTTACCAGCAAGCGATGCTTGCCCTAACCACTGCGGCAGCTGCGGGTAGCGCCGCTGGTTGCCCAAGGCTGGCACCGTCCAACGCGATTCGAACAACGGCCAACCCGCTGCAAAATCGCCCAGCACTAACTGAACCCATGAAAGATGCCACTTGGCCTCTTCGTAGTTAGGATTAATTTTTAAGGCGGCTGTATAAGCTTGCACCGCTTCGGTATAGCGCTCCAGCGCCCCGAGCGCCTTGCCCTTGTTAAAAAATGCCTGCGCAAAAACCGGCCGAATATTCAAGGCCTTGTCATAAGCCTCAATGGCTTCTGGCTCACGCGCCAGTTCAAGCAGTACGTTGCCGTAGTTATTCCAGGCATCGGCGTTGTTCGGCACTTGCTTAACGGCTTTGGCAAAATCGGCGGCAGCTTCCGTGTAGCGTTGCTGCGTTGCTAGCACATGCCCACGGCTCATGAGCGCATCGGCATCATTGGGCAATAAGGCAATGGCCTGCCCATAAGCCTGAATCGCAGAGTCCAACAGACCAAGCTGTTGCAAAGCAAAGCCGAAGTTGTAGTACACCTCTGGCTGATGCGAATTGTGCGCCAAAGACTGCGCGAGCAAATCGGCACCCGCTTGAAACTGCCCTTGTTGCAACAACAGCAAGCCCTGATGATTGAGCCCTTCAACTACGGCTGATCGGTTCGGGCGCTTCTGCACCACATCAAAAGGTGATTTTTTCTTAGCCATTTCTGCCGCTATTTCGTATTGTCTTATGCTTCACGTCACACGGTAAATCACACCGATTTTACTCAATGACAGGTGCATAAATGTGATCTGGCTGCAGACCTTGTCGATGTCGTGCCACCATCTGCTCATAGGAATTTTCAAGATGCCTTGTAAATCTGGGGGTATCAAACAAAGGCGCTGTTAAGCGATTACTAGCCAATTTCTTTTTAAGCGCATTAAGTTTAGCTGGGTTCTCAACAACCTCAACGGCTAATTCTTCATATTCATCCACAGAATGCGTGATTAGTTCAGCCAGGTCGATAGCATTCAGCAAGCTTGCCGCCACCCGACTGGCAAAAGTATTGCCCTGCATCGTGAGCACCGGCAACCCTGCCCACAAGGCATCGCTCGCCGTTGTATGCGCATTGTAATAAAACGTATCCAGGAAAAGGTTCGCATGCCTATGCCGAGCCAAGTGCTGATCGAGGGGTAGCTTCTCAGCAAACACCAAACGACTTGAGGCGACACCTCTGAGCTCGGCCTCTTTGGTCAAATTATCTGCAGCAATTTGATTCTCTTTAAACAGCCAGAGAACACTCCCTTCAACTCTCTTCAGGAGACGCATCCAGACATCAAACAGGTCCGGCGTTATTTTCCAGTTATTGTTAAAACAGCAAAACACAAAACCTTGTTCAGGCAAACTGTGGTCCGCTCTTGTATCCTCAATAGTGGCGATTGCTCGCGAACGGTCATTCACTTGATAAGAGTCTGGTAAATAGGCAATTTTTTCTGTGTAGTAATCTTGGTGCTCTATAGAAATCAGTACCGGATCAGCCACCAGATAATCTATAAAGCTTGCCCCTAGCGTACCCGGATAGCCCAAGTAATGCACTTGTATGGGCGCGGGACGGTACGAAAAAATACCTAAGCGGCTGTCTTGTGTGTGTCCCTTCAGATCAATTGCAATATCAATCCGCAGAGCCTGAATCATGTGGGCAATTTCTTGATCAGACCGATCTCCAGCTTCAATGAATTGATCGAACGATTTTGAAATACGTTTCCGCATCTCGTCATCGGTCGACCGGCCATAACAGATACCAATAACTTCGAACTTTGAACGATCATGCAGCTCGAAAAGCTCTGCCATCAAATAAGCGGTTGCGTGGTTATGATAGTCTGCAGATAGATAGGCTATTTTTAACTTCTGAGATTGGACGCAGGGCCCATCGGGAGTACTTGGCCGCGCCGGATACGTTACCCGTGCATAGTTTTGTGCAGATTTCTTTAATTGGCTCAGATTGCATGGCAACCCAAGTAATGTAAATGGCGCAGCTACTGCTTTCCTTGCATCTACTAATGTGCACAACTCGTTAACTGAACGTTCATATAATTTCCATGCACAAACTTTCATGCGTGTATGAAGAATCGTTCCTGGCAGCCATTGCAATGTTGGGTTGATGGTAGTTGCTTGTATATAACTATCAACAGCATCTACGTATTGCTTGAGTTCATAGTAAAGGTTGCCCAGATTGTTGTGAGCGTTTGCGTTCTTGGGATTCAGCTTAAGCGCTTGCCTATAGGCCGTTAAAGCCTCTTTGGCTTGCCCACATCGGTTATGCAGACTACCCAGGTTATTGTAAGCCTCCGAATTATCTGGGTTTATTCGCAGGGCTTTGCCGTATGCACTAAACGCTTCATCGTATCGATGTAACTCTGCATATGTCAGGCCCAAGCTGTTATGGGCATCTGCATACGTTGGCTGGATCTCAATCGCCTTCAACGTAAACTTCAGAGATTCTTCAAATCGACCGAGTTTCGCCAACACATCGCCACCATTATTCCAAGCCTCCGCATAGCTCGGATTCAAGGTTAATGCCTTTTCATAGCTGGCAAGTGCATCTGTGTACTGCTCTAGTGATTTCTGCGCGTTTCCCAGATTTAACCAAGCCATTGGGCTCTTAGGATCGCACTTCAATGCTTCTTTAGAGCTGCTCGCAGAGCGCTCATATGCACCAATCGAATATAAATCTGCCGCCCGGTTTATTAATGCTTCTACAAAGCTTGGGCTGATCAAAATAGCTCTGTCATAGCATTCGATTGCAGCGATCTTATTATCGAGCATTGAATAAGCGATACCCATCAAAAAATATGCATGTGGGTTATTGGACAAATCCTTTATCCGCTTTGACAAAAGCTGAACCGTTTGCAGTGGGGCACCATGATGCAAATAAGTTAGTGCCTCGTTCAGCGTGCTTTGGAGTTGCTGCTCACTCATCGTTGTTTGCTACCTTTCATGTGCAAATTTTAACAACAATAAGCCCAATAAAAACGGGAGCCCGAAGGCTCCCGTTTCATTCTAAATCAGGAAACTAACTGATTAGAAGTTGGTGCGCAGACCTGCACCATAGGTTAGAACCGACTGACCACCAGTAGCATTCAGATTCGTACCGCCTGAAGCCATGTTGTACACGCCGTTGGCATTGTTCTTGATACCCGAAACCAAGCCATAAACTTGTGTACGCTTGCTCAGGTAGTAACCCCAGTTGGCAGTCCACTGCGAGGCACCGTCTTGAGCCGTATAACCTGTCGAGCTCAGGCCCGAGGTATTGCTAACGTTCTGGTACGACAGACGCGGCTCGTTATTGCCGAAGCGGTAGCTAGCGCCAACAAAAACTGCGTTGTTCGAACCCTTGGCTGCGCCACCATCCAGCACGCTGGAGGTAGACGTCGCTTGGTTTGTACCGACGGTGTTACGGTTGTAAACAGCCGAAACCTTCAGGCCAGGAACGCCAGTGTATGCAGCACCGATCAAGTAACTAGTGTAGCCTTGAACATTCAACTCAGCCGTAGTAGCAGCAGCCCCGCCAGCAGAATTTGAGTACGTACCGTTAACCTTAGCTTGTTGGTAGGCACCCTTCACGGCAACGCCGTAACCTTCCCAACCCAAGTTCATAGATAGCGCACCTTGACCCAACACATTGGTTTGCGAAGTCAGAGCAGTACCAGCAGCGTTGGCAGTAGTCGACTGAGTCGTTTGGTTGGTGCTACCGTTGTTAGCAGAACCGGTGTAAGCGATCGAACCATTGAAACCGTACATGGTCGGCAGTGCATAGGCCAGAGCCGTTGCACGGATCGAAGCATCGGCTTGAATGAAGCCCGTGCTAGCAGCGTTGTAACCCAGCGACTGGCCACCCATGCGAACCTTACCCAGCATGTTTTCGATACGGCCATCACCCGTTGCGCCAGGCATGACGTCAAACGAAGTCAGAGTCGAACGGAACGGGGTCGACAGATAGCCACCCAGTACAGTACCGTACTTATTGTTCAAGCCAACGTAGGTGTCACGAGCAGAACCAAACAGAGTGCCGTTATTTTGAGCAACCGTGCCACCTTGAGCGTTAACGTTGGTTTCGAATTGGAACAAACCCTTCAGGCCGTTGCCCAGATCTTCTGTACCCTTGAAACCGATCAGCGAGCTGTTGTTCTTCAGGTCGAACGCGCCGCCAGTGGTGGCCTTGCCTGAGGTCGACGAGTAGTTACGAGCCGAACCCGAAGTCAAATTCGTACCTTGACCCGAAACGTCAGCAACACCGTAAATGGTAACGTTGGTTTGTGCGAAAGCAGCGGTCGACAGACCGGCAACTGCTAGTGCGATTAGTTTCTTTTACATGTTTCGGCCAAGCCGAAAAATTATCTTAATATCAATTAGATATCAGTCTACTCGTGCTTCTCAAGGGCCTCTTAGGTGGATTCATCACCCCGCAGCGGGTAAATCTCATGCAAAAGCACCGAAATATCCATGCAAAAGCGGTAGATCCCCATGGAAATCAAGTTAAGCGCATGTAAACAAGCCTAGAGCGCGCGCAAAGTCGGCATCGTCATGCTGCGCTGCTTGGGCACTCGATCCAACAACCAGTGCGTTTTGGCCCAGGCCCACAACTCAGTTTGGCTCGCTCGCAACAACGCCTCAGGCGGAGTCTGCCCCAGAAAACTCAGCACGGACCACAACGCACCAACGCGTTCAGGCTCCGTGACGACCGATAGCGTCGGCGCCAAAGTCTGCTTGGATAGCTTCTCTCCCGCTGCATTAACCGCCACGGGAACATGCGCGTAGTCTGGCACTTGCCCGCCCAACGCGGTGATCAGGGCCATCTGTCGCAGCGTTGAATCCAGCAAATCGGCGCCACGCACCACCTGCGTCACACCTTGCGCCAGATCATCAACGACTACCGCCAATTGGTAGGTGGTACAGCCATCTGCGCGACGCAACACAAAGTCGCCCACGTCGCGCGCCAACTGCTGGCTAAAGGTGCCCTGAACCTGGTCGACGAAAACCCAATCGGGCGCATTGACGCCACCGACGCGGAACCGCCACGCAGCCCCCTCTGGTATCGGGTCTCCATGCTGCCAATGCTGACAGATGCCGGGATAAACCCGCGCCCCATCCACACCGATTCGAGAATCTGGATAAGCCGCCAAAGCACTGCGACTGCAGGTGCAGGGGTAAGCCAGATTGGCCGCAATAAGCTTTGTTAATGCTGCGTCGTAGAGTGCCGCCCGGTCGGACTGCTGAATGACTGCCCCTTCCCACTCAAAGCCATAAGCCTGCAGCACCTCTTGTTGCAGGGCTGCCATACCGGCCACAGCGCGCGGCCGATCGACGTCTTCAATGCGTAACAACCACTGCCCACCTCTGGCCTCTAGGTAGCTGGCGACTGCCGCCACTAAAGACCCAAAGTGCAGCGGCCCGGTCGGCGATGGCGCAAAACGCCCGATTCTCGGTTGAGACGTCAGAGAGGCACGCATGCGCCCGCCGCGCAAGGGATAAGGCCGGGGTTATTTATTCAGGTCCGTGTCCTGATAATACTTGGTGCCCTTGGCCGTAATTTCAGCAGCGAGCCCGGAGTCGGTGAGTTGATACATCCAAACACCGTCAGACACGTTCGTCGCGCCTTGGTAGGAGCCGCCATTGTTTTCATACTTGGCAGCGGCAGTTGCCTGCCCACCGAATTCCCAGCCAGAGTTAATGAAACTGTTGAGCGCTTTTTCATTCTCAAACACAAAGATGACGTTGAAGGATTTGATGCCAATACCCAGGCCGGCCTGCACTTCTACCATCTTCATGAAAACAGGTTTCGCTTCACCCTTACGGAACACCACACCTGAACCCGAACCGCCGCCGGCGATAAAAATCTTCATGCCGAAGTTGCTAAACGTGGCATATCCCGCCGATTTATCCACCAGCTCACGTGCGTGCGGCTCCAGTCGATAAAGACGTTGCAGCGTTTGATCGTTGGTTTTGAGAATGTCGGCACGCTGTTGTGCCACGGTTTTGCTGTCATAAAACGCCGCTTGCGCAGGTTGGGTCAGACAAAGCAAAACGGCTAACGCGGTAAGTAGTTTGGTCATAGCGGCTATCACACGTTGAAGAGGAAATTAAGGACATCGCCATCCTGCACGACGTACTCTTTGCCTTCTGCGCGCATCTTGCCGGCTTCTTTAGCGCCTTGCTCACCCTTGTAGGCAATGAAGTCAGCAAACGCAATGGTCTGGGCGCGAATGAAGCCTTTTTCGAAGTCGGTGTGAATCACCCCGGCCGCTTGCGGACCGGTGTCGCCCTTGTGAATCGTCCAGGCCCGGACTTCCTTCACCCCCGCCGTAAAGTAGGTTTGCAGACCCAGCAGGTCATAACCGGCACGAATCACGCGGTTAAGACCCGGCTCTTCCAGCCCCAGATCCGCCATGAAGGCTTGCTTGTCTTCGTCATCCAGATCCGCCAACTCGGCTTCAAGCTTGGCACACACAGCAACAACCGGCGCACCTTCCTGCGCCGCAAACTCACGCAGGCGATCAAGGAACGGGTTGTTTTCAAAGCCATCTTCAAGCACATTACCCACATACATGGCCGGCTTAATCGTCAGCAGACACAGCGGCTTCAGCGCCAGCTTCTCTTCGTCAGACAACCCCATGGTTCTTGCCGGTTTGCCTTCGTTCAGGTGCGGCAGCAGTTTTTCAAGAATAGCGACCAGCTTTTGCGCATCTTTATCGCCAGACTTGGCTTTCTTGCCATCGCGATTCATCGTCCGCTCAACGACGGCCAGATCGGCCAGCGCCAGTTCGGTCACAATCGTTTCAATATCCGCGATCGGATCAACCCGACCCGATACGTGCACGACGTTTTCATCATCAAAACAACGCACGACATTAACGACTGCATCGGTTTCCCGAATATTGGCCAAAAACTGATTGCCCAGACCTTCGCCTTTGGAGGCACCCGCCACAAGTCCGGCGATATCCACGAATTCAACAATGGCTGGCTGCACACGTTGCGGCTTGACGATTTCCGATAGGGCATCCAGACGGGGATCCGGCACTTCAACAATGCCCACATTGGGTTCAATGGTGCAGAACGGATAATTTTCGGCGGCGATGCCTGCCTTGGTCAGCGCGTTAAACAGGGTAGATTTGCCGACGTTAGGCAGGCCGACGATGCCGCATTTGAGACTCATGAAATTCCTTGTGTTGCCGAATGTTAGATATCAAACGTATTTTAATGCATCTGCACTTAAATAACGTGGGCGACGATATGGTGTTCGTGCCAGTACAGATCATGGAGGCGTGAAACAATCTCCTGGAGCTCGCCATCCAGCAAGCCATTGAAGCTGAGCACATAGACGGGATGCTCGCTGACTTCGTCAACACGCTTGAAGTCCACCGGCTCCTGGCGAGTGTATTTGAAGACCAGGGCGCGGATTTCCGCTTCTGTAACCTCTGGGGGAATATTGGTCAGATACAACCGGTGTGCAAATTCATTCATCACTTTAGATATACCGCGTCAATTGTAATATGTCGCTATTAAGCTCAATCGCGAACAAACATCATTATCCGGATAAACATGACCATCATGCATTTAAAACCGTTTCCGGGACGATATATTCCCTGGCTCCTGTGCATTGCGCTGTCGCTATTTTTTCTGCAAGACATTCTGGTGGTGCAGCTGCCCAGACTGTCCGTGGACTCATTAGAAGCCTTGTTTGAGTCCTTTATGCCCGGGGCGCTCGACTGGTCCATGCTTCTGCTCTTTTCCGGGCTAGCGTTACTCGGCCTGCATGATGTGCGCCAGACCCGGCATGCCATTCTGAGAAATTACCCAGTTTCGGGACACATCCGCTTTGTTTTTGAGAAATTCCGCCCGGAAATACGACAGTACCTGATTGAATCTGATCGCGACAAAGTACCCTTTTCGTATCAGCAACGGGTACTGGTTTACCGTCGCGCCAAAAATCTACCGGCTACGCAGGCCTTCGGCTCAATTATCGACCCGTACCAAACCGGTTATGAGTGGCTGATGCAGTCGCTGGCCCCGATTCCACACCCGGACCCGGCCACGCTGCGCGTCATGGTCGGCGGGGCTGACTGCACGCAACCCTACAGCCTGTCTATTTTTAACATTTCTGCCATGAGCTACGGCTCGCTTTCCGCCAATGCCATCATGGCACTGAACAAGGGCGCACACATGGGTGGTTTTGCCCATGACACCGGGGAGGGTTCCGTGTCGGCATTCCACGAGCGGCACGGTGGCGATCTGATCTGGGAGATTGGGTCTGGCTATTTCGGATGTCGCACCAAAGAGGGCCACTTTGACCCAGAGCGCTTCGCTGAAGTGGCGGCGCGGCCGCAGATAAAAATGATTGAAATCAAGTTGTCACAAGGTGCCAAACCCGCGCATGGCGGCGTACTACCGGCCGCCAAAATCACACCGGAAATTGCCCAGACGCGCGGCATACCGATGGATCAGGACTGCATCTCCCCTGCGGATCACAGTGCTTTCAAGACACCGCTGGAACTGCTGCAGTTTATCCAGAAGCTCCACCGTCTCTCCAACGGTAAGCCGGTGGGGTTTAAGCTATGCATTGGCCGCATGACGGAATGGTTTGCCTTGGTCAAAGCAATGCTGGCCTCGGGGATCCGACCAGACTTTATTGTTATCGATGGTAGCGAAGGCGGCACCGGCGCCGCTCCCGTGGAGTTTGCCGATCACATCGGCATGCCGCTGCGGGATGCCTTGCGGCTGGTTCACGCCAGTCTGGTGGGTGCCGGGCTCCGTGATGAAATTCGGATCGGTGCTTCCGGCAAAATCATCTCCGCCTTTGACATCATGCGGGTCTGTGCTCTTGGCGCAGACTGGGCCAATTCCGCCCGCGGCTTCATGTTCGCTCTGGGCTGTATTCAATCAAGGACTTGCGACACCAATCGCTGCCCCACGGGCGTTGCCACACAGGATCCAAGTCGACAACAAGCGCTGGATCCGGCCGACAAAGGGGTGCGCGTTGCTAACTTTCACCGCAATACCATCATGGGTGTTTGTGAACTCCTTGGCGCAACGGGTCTGACCCATACCCGCCAGGTAACACCCAGCCGAATTCTGGTCCGCGGCATCTCTGGGCGACCGGAAAATCTGGCGCATGCACTCCTTAATCTGCGTAAAGGTGATTTGCTTGGCGAAGAGGCTGCCGCAAAACTCGACCAGTATGTTCCAGGGCTCGGCATTGCCTGGCAGCACGCTGATCCAACTGTCTGGCACGAAACAAAAACCTTCAACAACTAAGGTATAGTTAATTCATTTTTCAGCGGCAACCATTGCGTTGCCGCTTATTTTGTTTATATGGTGCATCTATGCTGTCTCGCCTGAAATCAATGGTTGCTTCTTGCACAAACCAGGTTCAAGTTTGGATCAATAACATTCGCCAGTTTGACTGGTCGAAACTACAGCAT
>JACCEC011585043.1_pt1 | contig 12733 bp, 15 predicted proteins | sample 7450121 | NCBI WGS metagenome assembly JACCEC01 (sample SAMN15323455, study PRJNA562643) | freshwater metagenome | isolation source: river surface water | place: USA:Blue River Watershed | collected 2017-08-18 | reverse complement strand
TGTTACAATCTCATCAACTGTCACTGGTATTACTAGTGTTGTAGCAGGTACTGGCGCTATAAACGTAACAACCAATGCAGGTGTAGTCACTGTTAATAATACACTAACAAGATTAAACTTTTTAACCGATGCATCAAATGCAGTATGGAACGGATCAAACTTAACAATAGATAAAATTGCATTACCAGCTGCAACCATGTATGCAGTACTATTCCGTAGTACTCTTGCTTATACGTTCTTAAGCCATATTCCAGGAGATAACCCTACACTATATGCGCTCAGTGGAACTACTATTGCATTTAACTTACAAGTTCCAGGACATCCGTTTGCTTTACAAACAACAGGCGGCACTGATTTAAATCCAGCAACTAACACTTCTTTAGGTTCGTTCTATTGGGTAGGAACTGACGGAAGTTTTGCAGAAGGTATTGATGCGCAAGGTAAAGTTACAGGAACACTTTATTGGGTGATTGGTGCAGGCGCCGCAGGAACTTATCGATATCAATGTACTCTGCATCCAGCAATGCGCGGCAACATTGTTATTAAGAATATTGCATCACTAGCATAAATGGACCAACTAAATAAAAAGACGAGATAAACATGGCACTTAATTTTCCTATAAACCCTACAGTTGGACAAATTTATAGTCCTGGTGAACTAAAATTACATAATACAGTCGTAAACGTAGACAAAGATTATGTAACCTTTACCACAGGATCTGATCCAATTACAGCGTTGTATTTGACAAAATATGTTAGTGTAGACCCTAAAGCATTTTTTGCAATACAAGTAGGGTCAGCTTGGACAGTAGGTAACGATGTAAGTCAAATGATTACCTACGGTCATCTTGGTCCAGGAACTCCGGGACTCACTGTTGGCAGTAACATTCTAGCTGGAAATGCACTTGCACCAGCAACTGTAACTCTAGCTGCAAATACAACATATACAATTTGGATACAACAGACTGGTGTTAGCCTTACAGAATACGTTCTATCTACCGATGCATCATACACAGGTGAATCAAGTGTTCCAGCAGATTATTCATCAAATCCTGCGTCTCCAACTGATCTTGGAACGCTAACTGGAACAAAATCGTGGGTGTGGACTGGAACAACATGGACTGTCGTTCCTAAAGTAAGCCCAGTCTTTACATCAGTAGTAGTAACCGGATCAATTACTGCTCCTACAATATTAGGAAACTTAACAGGTAATGTAACAGGCAACACTAACGGAACTCATACTGGAAGTGTTGTTGGTAACGTTGTTGGTAACGTTGTTGGTAACGTTACTGGTAATACCACAGGAGTGCATACAGGTAACGTAGTAGGAAATGCAAGTACAGCTACAGCTTTACAAACTACTAGAACAATTAACGGTGTTGGTTTTAACGGTGTTGACGATATTACCGTAACAGCAAACGCAGGAACATTAACTGGAACAACATTACACTCAACAGTTGTAAATTCTAGTTTGACTAGTGTAGGAACACTATCAAACTTAACAGTGGACGGCAATGTAACGGTAAATAGTGGAATTACTGCAAGCGGTAATATAACAGCAAATTCTAATGTTGTTATAGCAACTGCCCCAACACAAGCAACACATGCTGCAAACAAACAATATGTCGATACACGTTCTATAGCTTTTGCTGTAGGAATGAGTTAAACAAGGAAATATTTAGATGGCAAAGAAACAGATAACAAATTATAAATTTACACCAGGTGCAACTCCCGCTGTTGACTCATACCCAAACGCAGTTGCTTTGTTAAACGCAAATAAAAAGTTTATTCAAGAAGAAGTTATTGCGTATATTCAATATAACATTGACAATGAGATTGCACCGTATGTTTATTATACATATAACGCAGAAAAATGTCGACGTGATGTGAGTTATGTATTAGAGGGTTATATCAGCGATTTAAGACATAACAGTAATAGACAAACAGTACACAACGCCAGCAAATATTTTGAAAATGGTATACCTCAAGTAGACGGCGACAGATTACCAGAAGTAGCAGCACATACATTTATTAAGAATTTAATTGAAAACTTTGTATTTCAAAATGTTGCTTATACCAGTTTACAAGCAATTCAGACACAAGTAATCAATAATGCATTGGTTCCTGAAGCTGGTGGAATTACAAGAATTGATACACTAACAGACATTATCATTAATGTCATCACCAACGGTTTATCTAGTTTACCTGCTGTAGCTGGTCTGCGAGGCTACGTTAAATTTCCAGGATTTTACAAACTTAAAGATATTCTTCTAGTAACAAACACTACTAGAAATATCATCATGTACAACTTTGCAGATCCTTCGCTAAAAGCAGAGATTACATACAGTGAAAATGTTGATAGCGATTTTCCTGCAGCACTATATGGCGTAGAAAAAATTACCACACTTGTTTTTGATATTGACACAAGTGATATGATGGTAACCGACAATATTCAAATATTTGTCGAAGCCAAAGAACAAGCAGTAAGACTAAACCCAATCAATACAGATGCCATGGAGCGTACCAAAGTTGGTATTCCGCAGTCAATGTTGGACGCTGACTTTGAATATGGACTACAACCAACTAAATGGCAAACAATTTCGTTTATGCGTGGTTATCCTAGTGTGTATGAAATTCCAAGTAGTGATATCGCTGTTTCAAACGTTACCACTGATGCATCTGCCAGTACTGCTGATATTGGTGCAAGTTTAATCACAGTTACCACTCAAAACCCACATGGATTTAGTGTAAACTCTGTATTCACTATTAAAGCTCTTGCTAACAGCGTTACTGGTTTTAGTCGTGCAGAAGGAACATTTTTAGTAAACACTATACCAAGTTCAACAACATTCACCTACTATGCTAAATCAAAAGTAGGTACAAGTAACGGACAACAACTGGCCAGTACTTATACACAGTTAAGAAAAGCCGCATACTACACAGGTGCAGGCGCTGGTAACCCAACATTTTCAGTTTATTCTGCAGGATCAAGCGGAAGTGTAACAACTAGTCTAGTTACAGCAACGGGCAAAGATATTATTGGTTTCACTGGTGTGGCTCCTCCAATTGGAGCTCCTATTACTGGAACAGGCATCCCATCAGGTGCGCAAGTTACTGCCGTAGTGGGCGCCGCAGGAGCAACAACTACACTTACAAGTACAGCAAATATAGGTGCTACCAGTATTGTTGTTGATGATACTACTGGTATTAATGCTGGTATGATTATTGACAGAGGCGACGGTGTAAGTATTCAAGTAACAGCCATTGAAGGAAATACAGTAAGTTTAAATGGTGCTCTTACAAGTCAAATTTTAGGAAGTACACAATCGTATACTGGTTTGTCAGGAACTACTGGGAGTTCAGGTACAGGTGCGCAATTCACTGTTAGTAGAAGTGCCGGATCCTATACTACTCTTGTAACCAATCCAGGAAGTGGATATACTGCCGGTGATCAGTTTACCGTATTAGGAACAAGTCTAGGCGGAACTGCACCAACTAATAATGCAACTATTAACGTAACTGCCGCAAGTGCCAAGAATACTGTTTCTACATTTGATCAAGGTTCATTAACCACTGGTTCTATCTATAATCTAGCATCTTATACTAATCTATCAACAACTGGTGGTAGTGGAACTGGATTAACAGTTGACGCTACATTGGATCAATATGGATTTGTTACAGCGGTAGCGGTTAACAATGCAGGCAGTAACTATACAGTTGGTAATACAATTACAGTACTGAGTGGTTATACACGAGGTGCTGCAACAAATATATCAACAGCAACACAGGGAACAGGTTATACTACAACCACAGCAGTTCCTGTAACAGGCGGAACTGGAACCGGATTAACTATTGATATTACTGCTGATGTTGCTGGCGGGGTAACAGGAACTTCTATAGCATCTGGTGGTACAGGTTATACCAGTGCAAATAATGTTTCAACAACTGGTGGTAGCGGAACTGGACTAACATTCTATGCAATTACAGCTAGCGGTGGTGCAGTTACAGGTGTAAACATTGGTAACAAAGGCACTGGATATGCAGTTAACGATGTTGTTACCATTGTTGGTGGTGGCAATAATGCTACAGTTACAATTACAGCAGTTTCAAATCGAGAAGTGATTTCAGCAATCGTTAACTCAGGTGGTAGCGGTTATACTACAGGTGATACTGTTACTCTAAATGGTGGCGGCGGTGCTGGTGCAACATTTACTGTGGTCAATGCTACTAAAGATGTACAAATTAATATTGCATCAGTAAATGCTGGCGGAATTATTCAGTCAGTAAGTACAACAGGAACACCAATCAGTACACCAAGCAAAACATTTATTGGTGCGTTGACAATCAGCGATGTAACTACAGCAGAAATTGCCAGTGGATCTACTTTGACATATAGTGCTATTGCTACTATTCAAATTACATTCGCAAGTCCACACGGATTTATTCCTGGCGACACAATTACTACACAAATTACAAGTACTGATACTGGAGCGCAATTGGCCGCAGGTGCATACTTTGTTGAACAAGTTCCAAGTACCACTACTATTCGTTATACAGCACGTACAGCAGGAACAATTGCCAACACCTTAACTGGTTTTGTTTATGCTCGTCCAGACAGCTTCTTTATTCACAGACCGTTTGACGGCGGTGTACAGCTAGGTACTGCATCAGCAAGCCACGGCGCTGGAGCGGTACGTCAAAGTAAAAAATACATTCGTTATCAATCAGGTAAAGGTGTTATGTACAACACTGGTGCGCTATTTGCACCAAGTTACGATATTCAAAGCATGACAGCAACTGGAACTGCCATTGGCAGCGTAATCACTTTGACTACTGACGATGTGGATCACGGATGTCAAGTAGGCGCTCAAATTACTGTTAGCGGTGCAGTAACTAGCGGTTATAACGGCATTTATGTTGTGTCGGATATTATTACAGAACGTAGACTAGCTATGGTAGCTTATCAAACACTAGGTGCTACAACAGCAGTATTAGGCAACCCTTGCCAAATGTCAGTGCGTACATGGCACGGATCAACCGTACGTGCAGGTATCTTTGACGAACAAAACGGAATGTTTTATCAATATGACGGAATGAAAATGGCAGTTGGGCGTCGTAGTTCAACATTCCAAGTTGCTGGAGTTATTAATATTGCCAGTAACTCAAACGTTGTAACAGGAACTAACACACGTTTCCGTAGTCAACTAACAGCAGGTGATCGTGTTGTTATACGCGGCATGACACACGTAGTTTCACAAATTCTTGATGACACAACAATGTATGTTACACCAGACTATCGAGGTGTAAGTAATGGTGTAAATGTCAAGATTTGTAAAGTACAAGATATTATTATTCCACAAGAACAATGGAACATTGATCCATGTAACGGATCTGGACCAAGCGGTTATACTTTAGATGTAACAAAAATGCAGATGATTGGTATTCAACACACTTGGTACGGAGCAGGATTTATTGACTTTATGCTAAGAGGTAGCGATGGTAACTACATTTTTGTACATCGTTTCCGTAACAGCAACGTAAACACAGAAGCCTACATGCGTACCGGTAACCAGCCTGTGCGCTATGAAGTTATTAATGAAGGTGCTAGAGGACGACTAAGTGCTGACGTAACCAGTTATGACACAACATTGCCTATGGACGATACCTATTGGTTCCCTAACAGCGGAACAGTTATTGTTGACGGCGAAATGATTCGTTATACTGGCCGCACAACAACAAGTTTAACAGGTTGTACTCGTGCAGCTCAAACAGTTGTATTCCAATCAGGTAGTCAGCGTACATTTACTGGAACTGATGCAGCAACACACTCAAGCGGTTCTGGTGTTATATTAATCAGTAATACTATTACTCCAAACATTAGTCACTGGGGTTCAGCATTTATGATTGACGGGCAGTTTGATAGTGACCGTGGATACATTTTTAACTATGCGTCTACTGCTATTCCTGTTAGTGTTGATAAACAAACAGCGTTCTTAATGCGCCTAGCACCTAGTGTTTCAAACGCACAAACAGGTGACTTGGGTGAAAAAGAACTGTTAAACAGAGCGCAATTATTATTATCAAGTATTGCCTGTGTAAGTGACACTGTGTCAGGCGGTGGCGGTATTGTTGTTGAAGGTATTATTAACCCAAGCAACTATCCAGAAGATCCTACTAAGATTACTTGGACTGGACTTTCAACGCAAGCGGCAGGTGGACAACCAAGTTTTGCGCAGATTGCTGCTGGTGGTTCTGTTTCATGGGGCGGCAACGCAACAACCAGCACAGCCACAATACAAGGTGCGTTTACAACAACCATTACTGCTAAATCATTTGCACCAATTACCAACAGCTTGACTGCACAGGCATTTACAGCTGGTGCAGTAACAGCAACAGTAACAGCACTGGGCAACGCTACTCTTAGCAGCTTGTTTGGTGCAACTTATGACTATGCCTATGTAAACGGACGCAATAACTTTTTTATCACTAATGCTGACTACGACAGTTACATAGTAAACAATACCATGAACGTGGGAGATGCCATTGCCAACGGAGGATTTGCTGTAGGAAGAGTTATTAGCTCAATTACTCGTGCCTACAACGGAACTGCTTATACACGTATTGTTATGAGTGGTACTGCGGGAACAACCAGCGGATTTAGAACCAACGTCACAACTACATTAACCAACGTGTTGGCCAGTACGTATGCCAGTGCTATCAGCACAGGTCGTACAGACTTCCTAGTGCCTAACGCAGAGTATACAACAGCTATCAAAGTCAATGACGTGCTAAGTGCTACAACTTACATTACAGGTGGACAAACTGTGTCCAGCTTTACACAAAGCTATTGTAGAATTGGTGGAGCAATTTACGCTCGCGTTATCATGTCAGGCCTGGGTACTGTGTCTAGTACAGCTGGATCAGGCAATACTGTAGCAGTTACAGTAACATCAGCAGACACAGCCAACTATGCTAGAGCAATCAGTACAGGACGTACAGATTTCTTAATTACCAATACAGAATATGACGCTAGTGGTATACTAACAGGTGACGGACTCAGTGTTGCAACCTATATTACAGGCAGTCAAACAATCAGCAGTATTACTCGCAACTATACCACAATTAACAGTGTAGGCTATACACGTATTGTTATGAGCAGTGCAGGTAATGCCAACTCAACCAGTGGCGGTGGCAACGACATCACTGTGACTGTTACTGCTGCAGGTAGTGCGGCCAGCTATGCTAAGACCAACTACTTGTTCTTTACCAGTGCAAGTTGGATATCAAGTGGAGCAAACGTAAGCACACGAGTCAGCACAGGCTTTACCAGCTTCCCAGCGGGCACATCAGTTTCAGCAGTATCAACACGTACATTTGGTGCTACAACTGTTTATCGTGTGGTATTCACACAAACGTCAACAGCCACACTGAATGCTGCAGGAACTGTAACATTTGCCTTTGGTGCGAACTATGCCTTACCAGGCGAACAGGTGTTTTCATTCGTAAGTAATCCAGGTAACAGTGATAGCTTGGCCTTGGATGCACTTAAAGAACTTACCTCAACTGCTATTGGTGGACGCGGTACTTTCCCTAACGGTCCAGACGTGCTGGCCATTAACATATACAAGGTTGCAGGAACAGCTACAACTGCTAACTTGATTATACGTTGGGGTGAAGCACAGGCCTAACAGGCAATGCAGTGGAGCCAACAAGGCAATTATCTATGGGCCTGTGAACCTGCAGGCCCAGATCCTTCTAGTCAAGTACCAAGCGGCCTATGGCGTGTGGTAATTCAAGGTGCCAAAGGCACTGTCAGTGCTGACAACATAGTCTGCGTCTACGACAGATTTGACTATATTGATGACCTCTATTGGTTGATCTGCAGCGTACTAGACGGCCACTATCACTGCTGTTTGTCTGGGCGAGTTAGCCTAGTGTAGCGACGTCGTTCCCAAAATATCAGCCAGTTGCCAGTGTGTGCTAGAGCCATGACAAACCACATGACAGCCATTTCATAGGGCCATGCAGTACAAATGCTGGCAGGCATGATGACATTGACAACTGCTCCTATGTAGAACAAGGGTGCTGGAGCAAGGCTTAACAGTTGATTAATTAATCGCATAGTGTATTTAACAAGCGAAGCTGAAGCGCAAAAATAACAGCGAAGCTGCGCAAAAAAATCGCACTCGCGAAGCGCCGGCAAATTCTCTAGCCGCGAAGCGGTAACGGCGCAACGCTAGATTCTGCGTTCAGTTAGCCCTGGCTCAATAAATATGTGTATGCCAAGAAGTTATTATCTTCCAGAGTTGCATGACTTTGAATACATAGCTACTGCACCCTGGCCTGTTGTACATAATCCCTATCAACAGTTGGATTGGATTGCCGCTGTTGATCTAATGGAATCTTGGCTTAATCGCTATTGTGGAAGTCACTATAGTGAATGGGCTTATCATGCAGGTACAACTGTTGACTATTGGCAGGCCTGCATAGCATTCCGCCGTGAACGCAATCGCACACTATTCTTACTAAAATGGACTTGAGCAAGTATAAGTTTATCATAGAAGATCACACGTACTATGTACTGACACTAACAGCCATACTAGTAGCAGCTTTTGACTTGGGTTTAGTTATGGGTTGGATTTGGGCAAGCCTGTTGTAAGATCTAAAAGACTATCTACTCTAGGACATGACTCGCTAAATCTCAGTAAGAACTCGGTAAGTTCTAGGCCATCAGGTACCCAAAAACGTGTACGATTCAAGTGTACTTCATAGTGAAATTGACGCTGTTCTATATAGTGAAAAACTTCAGGTAATCTAGGATTCAGCGTGAGTATGTAGAATTCTATCATGGCTAAATATTTAACTGGAGATACTATAATGGATGAAAAAACACAAGAACTTGTAGCAATCATACGTGAAGCTATTGAACTACACGATACTGATAGACTAAACCCACGCTTACTAGACTTAATTGAAGCTGCTAGAGCATGGATTCTAGCCAACGCAACTGACCCTGTTTAACAGCTGAATTGACACTACAAGAGTAAATACGAGTGACAGGAAACTGTCCATAACAGTGGGAGGCAAGTCATATGTACAAGCGCACCAAACAAATGTGTCATTTGGAGAATCCACCAAACACATGACTGTTAGTAAAATTTGAAACTCTATAACGGGACATGCCCGTAAAACCCAGCCCTGATACGTTAGGGCTTTTTTATGATTTGACTAGTGTTATAGCTAGACACACACAAGTAAGAACAAGTATAGTCCATAGCCAACCGTACCGATCCCAGTAGCTGAGTTCTTCCCAAGCATACACGGGGTAAAAACAGTCCCAGTCGGGATCATAGTAGTATTGTCTTCCATTATACTGGATAGTCTGTGTATACTGATCATTTAACTGCAAGGTGCGTATACGCTTTCGTTCCTGGCGGCATAACTGCTCAAATTCATGTGTATCAAATTCTTTCATAGAGTATCCTTGTAGACCAAACGGTGTACACGCGGCGCCCAAAAATATACATAAGTGCAGACAATGGCCCAGCTGATGAGCCAATTGGGTAACCAATGATCTAGCGTTAGTGTACTGTTTATATAGGTCATTGCTAGACTGGTAAAGACAGTAACTGAACCACTGTTAACGATACTGGTTATTAGGTGGGGATTCTTCATAGTAATATATAGTCCGAGAGGTACCTGTAGGGTAAAAAAATTGGCGCACGAAAAATTTAAAAGAAGTACTTATAGATTCATGGTGGTGATTTTGCACCTATGGGTGGTGGAAAAAAAAGGCATGCGCTGTTGTAAAAATGCAACAGTTTATAAAATATATACCCCGACCCCCCTCGCACACTCTCTCGACCATTTGGAAATTCAAATCAAAAAAAACCCCCAGGAGGGTTAGTCCTGGGGTGTCCAAAAGGTCTTGCCGGGAGCGAATCGGACTTACAGGACCTTTTCAGAGACCAGTTACCGGGAGCGAATCGTTGGCTGGTCCTTACCGTTGCTGCGCTCTTAGTGGCGCATACAGGTAACTGCTACTACGCTTTGCCAGTTAGCGGGCATACTCTTACGCAGGTCCGCAACCTTAAGCACCATACGCAAGCTCAGCTCACGCATCTTATTCTTATTACTCTCAATGAAGTCTACTACTTCTGCCTTCTCTGCATCTGTGAAGCCATATTCATCCAACATGCCACAGTCACGTACAACCTGCTTGATGCGCAGGATCTTCTCACGTGTAGTATCAATAGTCAAGTCCAAGTAGTGGCAACGGCTCTCTAGTGCTTCCAAGTGGTCACGCAGCTTCTTGCTCTTAACGTGATCAAACTTGATATTACTAATAAAGATAGCACCACCCTTGAACTCAAAGCTGTTGGGCACACCTTCTTGGCGTAGCAGTCTACTGTCCGTGTTCCAGTGAATGGTACGCTTCTTACCCGAATCCAAAGCTGCCTTGAGAATGTTCAAGCTCAAATCATCTAGCAAGACACTGTCACAGTCATCAAATACTAGGATGCATTTCTTATCCGAGAACTCATACAGCTTCTTGTACAAGCCAATGGCACTCATCGCGCCCTTGACTACTTCGTACTTCTTCAGCTTTGAATCGTTGGCTACATCAGCAAACACATCATGCTTGCCCAGAACCTTTTCAACACCAAAACTCTTACCAACACCGGGCGGGCCTGTTACGATCATAGCACGTACATCACCCTTCTTAACAGCGCGGGTCATTTCTTCTAGGATACCAAAACGCTCACCCAAACGAGTCATGATCTGCTCGTCAGTCTCAGTAAGTACTTTCTCAATGGGTTCTTGCTCAAGGCTCATACTAGTGCCCTTGTCAGTCTTGGGCTTCTTTGCCATTGCGCTCAGTGTCATTACTCGTGCCATTCAATCGCTCCTTAATTAATTACAAGTCGTTAGTATACTGTCTGCAGCTGTTAACGTCAATCAATTTGGTAACAGCTGACAATTTGGCAACCTCTGCCATACTGTCCACGCACCATGGCCTCTGCCTTAAAGCTGTCAAAAGCCTGGATGCGAGTGGTTAGCCACATGTTCTGACTTTCCATCACACCCTCTGGCGTGGCAATGTGAAAGGTTACTTCGTAGGTATGCATGGTTAGTCCAATCTTGAGCCGGCGTAGGCTTCAAAGCCATACTGTTTGAACACAGCCGCAGCAGCTTCTGCACCCGCTTCTAAGGTGTCCACATTCTGCACACCCATACCCGACGGGTTCCACAGTTGCAGGCCACCGGTGTAGCTCTTGCGCACATCGTTCTCTAGAAGTGCCCGACCAACCTTGGTACTACCTTTGACGCCGTGGATCGTAACCCAAGCAAAGCCACAGGCATACTGGTCCTTGCCACCCAGCTTATCGTAGAAGAACTTCATGGCAGCTTGGTAAGCTGCAGCCTTGGCTTCTTTAACAATCTCAGCTACCTGCTCTTTAGTGTAGTCTTGCATAGTTTCGCTCCTATGTTTCGTTGTTGAAGTATGTATTATACAGCCAAATCAAGCCGCTGTCAACATGCTCAAAGGCACATTGTAGGTCACGTTCTTGCTGGGGATGAATACATCTGCCTTCTTGATTTTGATCTTGCGGACCGTACCAATAACAGTGCCGCCCAACTTGGCATGAGTAATCTTAACTTGGCTACCAATCTTAAGGGCAAAGCCCACGTTACGAGCAGTTTTGGCTGCTGCGAACTTGACTGCATCGCGGATTGATTCCAGCTGTTCAGCGGTAAAGTCGCCTGCGATGATTGCTGAGTTGATTTGTTTAATGTCCATTGTGTCGCTCCTTTGTTACAGTTTCAATAGTATAGCGTCTTTGGGCTATCGTGTCAACCGTTATTTGATTTCGCGGATAGCACCAGTGTTCAAGCACTCGCCAAATGCCTTGCCTGCTTCCATTTCGTCGTAGGGCTCACCGCCACGCTTAAGATACCCTGGACGACCACGAACTAAGGTGCGTTTGATAGCCAAGAACTCATCGCGTTTGAATACGCGGCCACCTAGTGCCGCACGAACGATTGCTTCTTCGCCTTTGAGCTTGATACCCTCGGGCATCACAAATTCACGAGTTTCATATCCTTTTGCCATATTTGCTCCTGTGTGTTTAAGTGTCTATAGTATAGCGTCTTTGGGTTATCGTGTCAAGTCAGGCATAAAGCACAAGAGCACGATGAAGGCCACAAAGGCCACGCAGGTTATGATCTCATTGATCTTCTGCTCTGGGGGCAAGTCTTTAAAGTTCATGTTAGGCTCCGTAGTAGGCTGCGTCAAGGTCTGCTGAACGGTCTGCGTATTCAGCTTCTCGAGCTGCTTCCAGCAGGCAAAGATCCGTGTAGCTGATTGTGGGCTCTGCGAACACAATCTCACCATCGTACTCCATCTGGCTACGCTCGAACCAAGAAAGGTAGTCATCACTCTCAAAGTGGGTGCCAATAACGGTGCTGCTGCTACCGTTGTCACTCCAGGAGACTTCCTGACCCAACATGAACAACACACGGTTCACGTCGACGTTGCGGGGGATGCCGGTAACCTTGTACTCACTGCCACCCTTGGCCTTCCAGTACTGTGGGCACTCACCCTTACCGTCCCAATCGTGGGCACCGTAGTTTTCCATGTACTGCGTGTCGATTACTAGCATCATAGTGTTCGCTCCTTTGTTTAACTTAGCCTATAGTATAGCAAATTGGGCTCAGGCTGTCAACCAATT
>JACCEC011581498.1_pt1 | contig 12740 bp, 16 predicted proteins | sample 7450121 | NCBI WGS metagenome assembly JACCEC01 (sample SAMN15323455, study PRJNA562643) | freshwater metagenome | isolation source: river surface water | place: USA:Blue River Watershed | collected 2017-08-18 | reverse complement strand
TGTTGAACCTAGCCAAACGCTTGAACCCTGAAATCACTGTTCACGGGTTTCGGAGTACCTTCCGGGATTGGGCTTCCGAAGAAGGCGACTACAGTCCAGAGCTAGCAGAAATGCAACTCGCCCACTCCATCAAGGACAAGTCTGAGAGGGCCTATCGGAGGGGCAATTTGATTGAAAAAAGGCGACTCATGATGGAGGATTGGGCAGACTACTGCCAGGGGATAGTTGTCAAACGAGTCCTGAGCCTCGTACGGGCCCATGCACCGGAGACTGCGTTAATGGCGGCCTAACATGCCGAGAAAACGCAATGGCTATTCACCGACATGAAAGCTGATCAACTGCTGGACACGGGGACGCCTAAGTCCAGGCGACTGGCGGCTCTTGAGGGCTTGCAGGACCACTTGCGACTCTTGGTCGCCCTGCAACGAAACTGCCACGAGAGAGCGTCGCTCTCTGACGATCCCTTATCAATCGCTAACGAGCGGCTAGCTTTGTACGACCGCTTTTTGCCACTTTTGGTCACATGCCTTGAGGATCTTCAGACTCAGTTTTTAGCCAAGCAACCCGGAGGTGCTCCTCAGAACCCGCACCGGGCACTGGCCTTCAAAATTTTAACTACCCATTACATTGCCGATGGCGAGGTGCTCCAGGCCAAGGTCTTGGTTAAAAAAGTTATGGCTGAACTCCAGAACCCCCATCCGGATGAGGACGGGAGAGACCCCTTCATGCTGCGCGTTGCTCGAAAGGAGATCAAGTTCTTCAAGTGGTGCTTGTCCAACCCTCTTATTGACCAAAACTAGTTCAGGTCTATCGGGTCGGCTCCGAGTCAGCCATATTCAGTCCATGTTGTCTTCAAGGAAGGGCTCATGGACGCGATCAAGATCAACAGACTTCTCCGGTTAGCTGAAGTAAGCGAGTTGACGTCGCTGGGGAAGTCAACAATCAACCTATGGGTTGCGAAGGGTAAATTTCCCACGCCGACGGCGTTGTCATCGACCATAAAGGTCTGGCGACAATCAGATGTCGATGCCTGGATCGAGGCAGTAACTGGGGGCGAAGGGAAGACGCAGGAACGGCGGCCGAGCGAGGATGAGACGGCTCAGAACGTCTATCCACTGACTAGCCGTGCAACCAAGTAATTTCGGTCGAGGCTGGCCAGCACAGCCTCAAGCCGCTTCTAGCGACCCTCGGGACCGCCTAACGCGCCTTGCTACTCACCTCAATTTGGCGAAGTACAGGGTCGTCCCGGATGAACCTGTAAGGCAATCCTCGGGGCGCGGTTACAGCGGACGCTTCAGCAGCAAACTCGACCGTGCTTGGACTGAGTGGATTCACTCTACCGCCAAGTGGTCGATCATGGTGACGCTCACCTTTAAGCGACACACCATCAAAGGCTTCCGAGTCACGCCAGTAGGAGCTGAAAAGGCTCTCCGTCACCTGCTCAGGTTGATCAACTGCGATCTCTACGGAAAACGGCGAGTTAACAGAGGCTGGACCATCGGTTGTGCCGCAGTCATTGACTTTGGAATGCTTGGGGATCATCCCCATGCACATCTGTTGTTGGCCGCACCTGATGCCTTAACCGATAGAGAGTTGTGCGCGGTCGTAGAGCGCGCTGTACAGAGAACGGCTCTTATTGATAGACAGCGACGCTACCGCCAGTACTTTAGCGCTGGAGGCGCGGATTATCTGATTGGTCACGGCACTGATCGTATGGTCATGTCGTTGCTGGCCCCAGCCTACCCAGGCTACTAGGCCGCCTTCAGGCGACGTGGGGGTGCTCACTGGCCTGGAGATAGAAGAAAAGGGAATCCCAAGAGGAGGCCTTGATGGATGAGCCCTGCCCGCAAGAAACTTTCCAGATCGGAGCTGACATGAAGTTAAAGGTCATCTGCGGAGCTCGTGCGCGAAGCACGGGGCAGCCGTGCCGAGCGCAGGCTCTTGCTAACGGTAGGTGCAAGAATCACGGCGGCCTGAGTACAGGCCCCCGGACCCCGGAGGGGCGGCGTGCTGTGGGGGAGGCAACTCGTAAGCGCCATGAGTCTCGGAGGCGAGCTCTACTAACTCTTCATCTAAAGCTAAGTTAATGCAGTGGGCTCGTTGAGATGTGCGCTAAACCTATCTAGGTTCGATCAGCTAGAACACAGCACATACACACTCCACATCGTGCCTGAAGCCGAAATTGACCCGCACACCGCCAGACGAATTCACACTTTCCTTGGGCCATGCCTTCGCTCAAGGCTTCGCATGTGCTCGATGTCTGTCTGACGAGATATCTGGAGCCGTGCTGTCTCCAGACGGCCAACCGAGAACTGCATCCGATTCCGCGACATGACCTCAGGCCCCGGGCTTCTCAACTGTTCGATTAATCCAGGGATTGAGTAGATCCCAGAGGGCTTCGCAGTCTTGAATTCAGCATCTCCCGAAAAAATTACTGCTGGTCTGATCGACTCAGGCGGAAGGAAGTCCAGTAGCTGCTGTACTGCTCGGACATGGCGCCGGTTCTGGAAGATTGGATTTTGAAATTTACTTTTCCTGCCGTAGAGAACCTGAGTCCACGTTGGCTGATCCGGGTTAGCAAATATCCAACCACTGAAATGCTTGGTCTCGATTACCAATATGCCAAACCGTGAGATGAGGATGTGATCGATCTGCGTCGTCCCATCTTCAAGCTGCAGCGTCACGTGGTTCAGAAGGTGATAGTCTGCAGTGCCAAAGTTTTCTTGTAGTGCGCGTGAGACGATTGCTTCGCCTTGATTCTGGCCTTGGCTCTGAACTGCCTGCGCACGAAAGCGGCCCAGCCCGTATCCAAGTGCTAGTGCAACAAAGGCGATTAAAACGACGCTCACACTTTACCTTTCTAGTCTTAAGGAGGGGTGCTGTTAACGCCACTTTAAGGACTGGGGGCTCAAGTTCCCAAAGTCATCGCGCAGGTGCGTGCGCGTCTTGGGGTTTTATGGCCAGCGTTGCGCGGTCACCCGGAAGGTTTGGGTCAGAAGTGGTTGAGCGGCTGCGGGGACAACGGTTCCAAAGCTGGATCGCAACCCCAACTTCCAACGACTTAAAACCCTTATGGCGTGATCAGCTTCGAAAAAAGGGCGCTCACGCACGCCTTTACCGACTCCATACCAATGGCACCCGCATGGGTCTTGACCATCCTCCTCCATCCCTCTCCTTGCACCAAGACTTGAGGGCCTCCTAGATAGTCTTGGATGAACCCATAAATTTGCGAATGCCATAAGCAGACGCAGCGCTGGTTTAATGACAAGACGTTGGCATTCTCAAACACGCCGCCGCGATAGGCCATCAGCAGAAGTGCTGGCGGTCTGACTTCAAAACGGACACTCTCTGCTTCCGTCAGCTTTTGACCGAAGTCCCTAACTGCCTCCGAATACTCGGAGCCCTCATACTTGCGTGGGTCTGGATAGAAAAGAGTAGCCCTCTGTCCCAGTAATTCTTCCAGAGGCATAACAGCCTCCGAATGCAGGATCAAGCCTGACCTTTTCAGATCGCCTAGCCGAGAATCGATCAGAAATCCGATCACATGCCCATCAGACAGCACTTTTCGTAGGTCTGATTCAAAGTCTGAAAAACTCGTTAACTGATTTCCAAGCGGCTTCATACCTTTTCCACATCGTCACGCGTAAAGAAGTGTAAGCCCTTCAGTCAGAGTCGTGGCGGTACGGACGCATGGTTACTCCTTGCTACCTGTGGTTAGCGATCTGCGCGGCAGTTCAACATCAGCGCGTTACCTCAACGCCCACCTTCAACGATAGGTTCACCTCCAAGGGGATGCCCTTGTCTGGCGTAACTGGCAATGCCCAGAAGCCGCGAAGTTCGCTACCGAAAGCCGGGTCAGCCAGCACCCGCTGCAGGGCCTGACTCAAGTGCCGAACGATTGCCGGGTCGGTACCAGCGGGCGCAAACAGCGCAGTCCAATTAGGCACGACGGCGGCGTATCCCTGGGCCTGGGCGGTCGGGACACTCCCCTCGCCCACCGCGTCTTCCTGCAAGTTAGCCAAGGGCACAACCCGGTTCTGATTGACATAAAGGCCAAAAAGGATCGCCTGATCGCAGTTTAGGTCCACGTTCCCGCCGAGCAGGTCGGCAAGGGCGGGGGCCCCGCCGCGATAGGCCACCGTACGGATCGCGGTATCACCCCAGACCCGGCGCAACTCGTTCGCGCATGCCTCACTTGGGCTACCGGGGCCCGATACGCCCACCGTCAGGGGCTGTCCGCTGGAACGCAGCCGCTGAACCATCTGCTGAAGGTTGCGAATGCCGGAATTGGGATGCGTAACTAGCAAGACGGGGGTCTCGGTGACCTGCCCAACGGGGATCAGCCGTTGATCACCACGCCGTACTCGCGCCAGTGACGATTGGTAGGAGCTGAAAAGCAAAGTCTGGCCATCGGGCGTAGCGTTCCCCACTAAATCAGCCACTCGCAAGCCTGGGATGTCGATGATGTTCTCGACCGTGATCGACTGCCCCACCAGTCCCTGAAGGCGCCGCACCATAGCCCGTGCCACCATGTCTGTGGGGCCGCCTGCCGCCGTAGGCACAATCAGACGGATCGGCCCCGATGGCGCGCGCCCGGGAGGCTGCAAGCCGGGTGCCGAATTCACGAGCGTGTGGAATCGGCTATCGCGAGGCAGCGCGTCATATACAGAGGGCAATTGCTGATTACCCATCTGGCGGGCCATGTCGTTGACCTCCACCCGGGTGCGCCGGATCACTTGACGCAGACTCAGGGAGGGATCGGTGAACCAATGCGTGAACCGTGCGGTAAATAGCCCGTTGCCACCCGCCCCGGCCGTCGGGCCCGCAGAGTCAAGGGCGGTCTGGCCGACGCTAGCACCGTAAATAACCATAAATCCCGGGGGGAGTTCCACGCCTGCCTCCCCCAGACCCTTCTTCTGCACCTGGGTTGCCAGCAAGGGGTTGTCGCGGCAGGCGTCCAGGATGATGGCTAACGCCTCAGGCCGTGTAGGCGCTAAAGTTTTCACAAGTTCCTGTAACGTGAGGCTCTGGCGCACCAGCGAGTTGAGCGAAATATCTGACAGGTCGACTGGCACAAGAAGGTTGTTTTCTCCAATCTGCGCACCATGCCCTGCGAAATAAACAATGCCGCGCCGGCTAGCGGTCAGCTTGTCACGGTAATTCATCACGGCTTGTCGCATCTGCACTGAGCTTGCATTCAGAACTAGCGTTACCTCAAAGCCACGAGACTGCAGATTACTAGCGATCAGGCGCGCATCGTTGACCGCGTTATCAAGCCGGCCCATGTTGCGGTAATCGTTCTGTCCAATGACTAAGGCCACGGGAGGCGCCTGCGACCATGCAGGCGCCGACGCGAGAAGTGCTAGACCGACCCAGACACGACGCACCATCGAGGCGAAAGGGGCAAGGTGAACGGCGCGAAGTTTCATTGCCTACCTTATTTCATTAAGTGACTATGCATGCTACCTATATTTTGGAACCGTCGAAATCGCGGAGACTCGGCTTTCCCCTTCCTCAAAGCCTTCGCGCATGTGCGTGCGCGTCTTGGGGTTTGAGTGGCATAGGATGCCCTACCAAAGGCGGTACGACTGGCTAAGAGAGGGCGCGCCGCTTGCCTCGACGGTGCTTGACGACGATGTGATGTGCAAGTAGAGTGGGATCTCGCTATTGAAGAGAAAATCATGAGAGCGACTTTGGCTTTTTTTACCGCGGCGCTTTTGATGGCCTCATCTGTGCACGCACAGGCATGGCGAGACTGTGTAAGGGGTTCGATAGGTCCAGGCGGATGTGAATCCATTGGGCCGGGTGGCGGGATGTCTATCGGACCGGGAGGAGGTCAGTCCATCGGCCCAGGCGGCGGGCAATCCATTGGCCCCGGAGGCGGGATGTCGATAGGACCTGGCGGGGGGCAGTCTATTGGCCCGGGGGGCGGTCAATCCATTGGCCCGGGCGGCGGGCAATCCATCGGCCCTGGAGGTGGACGATCCCTTGACAACCCAAGAGGTCTTAACCCGAGCACCATGAAACCGTACGGCCAATAGTCCAAGTGCCGGGCAAGGTGCTGTCACGATCAGGCCCCTTGTGGCAATCAATCGGACGCAGTGTCGACCCGCCCTCTTGGCGGGTTTTTTCATGTTGGGCCCACATTACGGGCTGGGGGGACCCGCCGGAAATTGGCAGGAGTAATCGAGGGCGTCAATGCACGACGCTCAGGGGAAAGCGGCACCGTAAGAGTTCCGCGCTCCACTCTTCAAATAGGGCTTCCTCCTCGAGCTTGTCGCAGATCCAGTCCTCGACTTCCTCGAAGATCGCATCGGCGATAGCAGGCGGTAAATCAACCATCAAGACACTGCTGCGCTCGCGTGCTTGCTTATCGCCCAGGAATGCCGCCATCAGATAGCACTTGCAGGCGAACATGGTCGTGAGGCCCCATCGATTGGGCGAAGCTGCACGCTCACCCAGTTCCCGGAGGGCGGGGATTGACCCCTTGTCCGCTGCCAGCATCAATTCCTTGTTCGTGTCCTGCTTCATCGGGTGCTCCCTCAGGACGGCACGCCACTAAGCCATGACTCGAGCCGCGCAACCTCCAGGGCTGTCAATCCCACGGCCCCTTCGCACCGGATCAGCTCTTGGCAGTCTGGGGGGAACTCAAAAGCGCTGTCGTCGAGTGCGCGCCAGTCGGCTGCGTGGTGTCGTGAGCTGTAGTCCAGGATTTCATTCCAGCGAGCGTGTTTGCCAATGTGCGCTTGACCAGTCTTGCCGTGCACTTGAATCGCTATCGACTCAGGAAGGCGCGAGAGGATCTCCTCAAGACTGAAATGAAATCGCCAACTCGAGGAAATCACTACCCAGGGCTTCCAGCGCTCGATGACTTCCACAAGCATGGGCGCTTTGGCAAAAAGCTGCTTGGGAGTTGCGACCGTCGGGTGCAACACACCATCAAAGTCCAAGAAAAGAGTCTTTTGGCTAGAGAGTTTCTGACTTCTCATGTGAGTCTTAGACTGGGGCTTGCGGCCAAACATCTCGTGTGTTCAGCACTTGGTAAAGCACGGATCGCCTTTTTTCATGGCTGATTGCCACTCTGTAGATGAGTGCAACCTCCGCAGCAGGTCTGGTGGCAGTTGTTCTTGCGCTCCTTCCCAGCACGTTTCCTGGGTTAGTAGCCATGTCTTAGGGTTGGTGACACCAAGCAAGTTGCCTAGATTCTTGATGCCCTCAAGATTGACTCTCTGCGGGAAGTCATTCGGTTGTTCATCGAGAGCGCACCAATGACCTAGAAGACTCTTCGGATTGAGTCGAGCAGTATTTAAGCCCATGGCTGTGGCTAGAAGCTCTAGCGGAGAGCCCTGCTTGATTGTCAAACCTAAAACAGCATACGCCTCGGTTGGTGGGGTTTCCTGGCTGATATGACCGTCTTCAGACTGATCATAGATGGTCCAGCGGATAGCCAACTCGCGTACCCAGCCAGGATCAACTTGGTTGGACCCGAGATCTGCAATCAGGTCGGTGTAGCCTAGCCGGTTCTTCATCGTGGAAGAGTTCGTTGTAGACCTAATTGCGCCGCGCTTGTGCAGCCAACTTTCAGCCTTACTAGTTTGGTAAAAAGCTGAGGTCCTTGCAACGCGCAGTTCTTTGCATAACTGGACTCTTTTTGACACACGCCTCGTGGCAAGATTCCCAGTTCTTCGCGCCGGGGATGCACCCTTCGCGCCCTAAACATTTACCTACTTCGTCGCGAGCTAACTGATGGTCTTCTTTTCCGCTGATCGCAGCCAGGGCTAGTCCATCCATATCCAAGTAATGGGTCCGGGGCATCAAGTAGCGATCCAGGCGAAGCGCACTGCGCTTTAGCCCATCAAGGATCACGTTGTATCTCTCCATTGCGGGGGGACCCACAGGCGGATTCCTATAGAGGTCTTCAAACGACTGGAAAAACCGAATTTCTTCGGCGAGATGGCCCCTACAGTAAGCCGCTCGTAGATCTAATTGGTTGGGCAACGCGGTTTGTGCACTGCATACCGCGCCGATGGTCATTAACAAGTGACCAAGTACGGTGCAGCGGTAACGATATCTAAAACTTTCTGCCACTGACCATCGACGGATTGGGCTCGAAGCGTTAAGCACGACACTGAGTCTTAAGTGACTGAGCCAAAGCCGCCTTGGGAGACCGTTCATATCTGTGCGATTACTGAGGTGTAACGCAGTGTTTTGGATCTGCGGGGGTACAGCCGCCGACGCAAAGTGTTTGAGCCAGCGGAGTGAAAATTGCGCCCCCCCCGGGCACCAAAGAGCAAGAGATGCTTCCGAACGCCGGATTTTTCACGCACTGTCCCGGGCCACATACTGGACGCCCTAAGAAGTCATTCATTAGAGTTCCGCCGGGAGGGGGGCAATAGATTTGCCCCGAGTAGTTGACGCAGTTGATGCCCGGTGGTTCGCTCGCCTTTGATATACGCGCTAACGGCGGAGCCGCTACCAACACTGATATCCAAAGTAATCCCAGCGCCAATCTAGCCATATTTTTTGCGTAGTACTGGTTTGGTCTATTCATCAAAGGCACTGACAAATTTGAGTTAAATTTAACGTGGTTAAAAGTCTCTCAGCTTGCAATCCTGCTGTCAATGCAGGATCGGGCCAGCCCCAGACTTGGAAGACCAAAGGGAGCGAAGACATTCGAGCCGGGGCCTGCTCGGGCATTTGGGGTCGCTGTGCGGGAGCGAAGGCTCGAAATGGGGCTGTCCCAGGAGTCTTTAGCGCTACTAGCGCAAGTAGAGCGCTCTCACCTGGGCAAGATTGAGAGGGGAGAACACATCCCGAACTTGGTGCTGATCTTTCGGCTCGCCAGCAATCTCCAGATGCCGCCGGGTGAGTTGGTGGACCGTGCCGCAAGCCTATTGATGAACGATAGGGGGTAGTGCCCGGTACCCCATATGCTCGTGGAGTTCGCCTTGCCGAAGCTCTTTGAGGGCGTGAGGAAAACCAGATTAGGAAGCCCACCTCGTGGACCACGCCACTCTCGCGTACTACGCTCAAAACGCCAACGCTGTCGCGGCTAGGTACGAATCCGTTGTCAGTAGGCTATCCGAGAGCTTCGGTGTGGCCTTTAACCCAAACTCAAAGATTCTCGATGTCGGCTGCGGATCGGGGCGCGACCTCGTCGCGTTGTCAGCTCTTGGGCATGACTGTTACGGGATAGACGGTACCGCTGAGTTCGTTACGCTTGCGCAAGAGCTACACCCCGCGCTCGTAGGTCGCATTGAACACGCTGTCTTGCCAGATGGCGAACCGCCTTTCGGTGGGGAGTTCGACGCGGTATTGTGTTCGGCTGTGCTGATGCATCTCCCCGTCGACCAGTTGGTTCCATCTGCGATCTTCGTCAAGCGATGCCTAAAACGAGGCGGCCGCCTGCTCTACTCAGTACCAAGTAAGCGGCTGGATGTGGATCAAAGAGAGCGGGACGAACATGGACGTCTCTTCGTCATGGATTCAGAGGAGCGACTGCTGGGAATTTTTGAGGAACTCGGATTTGTACTGGTAGACAAGTGGAGTGACTCGGACAGCCTAGGCCGCGGTTCCGTTGAGTGGCTGTCAGTCTTGATGGAACTCAGAGAAGTCTGATGGCGCCACCTGCGTTCATTCCTCAGAATCCGTCGGTAGAAGACTGCTGGCGTGGCATTGTTTTGTACGGCGACAACTCTGCTACTTACAAGTTCGCGCTCGCAGAGTCGCTACTGAAGCTTTGCCCCCAGTCAGGATCGCTGATCAAGCTGGAAGATTTGGCGCCTGTTTTTGGACAAGCCATTGCGGCGCATATGAGGCACTCGCCGAAGCAAGGGACGAACCCGGGTAAGTTTCTGAAGGCTATCCAGAAGTTCAATGGCGATGGAAACGTTGAAGCGCTGACGAAGGCCACTCTTATTGATGGCTTCAATGATGTGCTTGACGCATTCCATAACGTCAGAGGCAGCCCAGTGCTCTACAAGTTTTATCTTGACGAGCGAAGAGCGAACAAGGGCATGCGGGTTACGGATGAACTCGCGAAGCTCCTATCTGGCATGCAGGTTGGAAATATCGCCGCAGAAGTAGATTCCCGCTGGCGGCTAGTTGAGACGGCATGGAACCTTGGCATTTCCGCGAACCATCTTGTGGTGCGGCACGACGCACTGCTGGAGACCATGTGTGCGACGGACTCCGCGGGTCGCCGTAAGTCCGTCACGAGTACCCGTAGTGCTTTAAACGGCTACCAAAAAGGCAAGTGCTTCTACTGCTTCGCTGATCTGCGCTTGATTGGGGAGGATTTCAATACGGACGTCGATCACTTCTTCCCGCACAGCTTGAGTTCAGGGCATGCCACGATGAACCTCGACGGGGTGTGGAACTTGGTCCTTGCGTGCAAGTCGTGTAACCGGGGGGCAGGCGGGAAATCAGACCGGATACCCTCGCTCACTTTTCTCGAGCGGCTAAACACAAGAAACGAGTACCTGATCGGCAGCCATCACCCTTTGCGTGAGACGCTCATCAATCAAACAGGCAAGACAAGCGATAGTCGCCGGGATTTTCTCAACACGCTGTACCGTCGGGTGCAGCTAAATCCAGCCGCGGCATGGGAGCCGGAGACGACATTCTCCGACGACCCCTTCCTCTTGTAAGGCGCTAACTGACAGGTGTGCCAGGGGCAGGGAGAACAAGCCGCGAGCTGCACGCTGCCGAGAACTGTGTATCGGCGAGGGCGATCAAACGAGTTCTGTGGTAACCGGCGTGGTAATTTTTAACCACACCCTGTCAAAACCCGCATCAGACCTATTGACATGGCGGAGCAGGAGGGATTCGAACCCTCGATACGGGAGACCCGTATACCGGATTTCGAGTCCGGCGCATTCGACCACTCTGCCACCGCTCCTGAATTTGATGGTTTCGCTGTGGTGCGAAGCCCAAGATTCTAACCCAAGGCCCCAGAAAGCCCGGCCAGGGCGCTCACCCGTAGTCAATATGATGAGCCCCCATGAATTCCCCTTGGCTCATCCATGGCCTCATGGCCCTCATTCTGGTTCAGATCTGGCTGAACTTTCGTCTGAATGGCCTGGTCATGGGCCTGGTTTACGCGGCGATGGCCGGCGCCTTCTGGTCGCTGGGGTGGATGGTGGTGTGCTTCGCGCACAACCTCTTCACCTCCGACCTCAACGACTGGCGCTACCTGAACCTCTGGACCTACGCCACCCAACTGGCCGAGGCCGCCAAGCACAACACCGAGCTGCTCCTGACCCTCAACCCTGCAGCCTGGTCGCAAATGAGCCTCTGGCCGGGCACGCAGGCGTTTCCGGTGGCCGACCGGATTCACATGAACCTGTTCATGTTCTTTGCTTACGCGCACGCGCTGGGCGAATCGTCCTCGTCGTCGAACGCGGCGCCCCAAGCCGTGACACCCGCGCCCACTCCCCAGCCCGCGCCGCGCCCGACCACCCCAGTGCCAGGCAGTAGCGCCAGCCTGATGCGTCACGACACCGGCCACATCGACTACCGCGCCTACGTGGATGCCAACTCGGTGCGCAACATCGCCGTGCAGGTGGTCAGCCCCTACGCCGGCGCCCACGGCGGCGAGCAAGAAAAGATGCTGCAGGCAGCGGCCCTGTTCGAATACGTGAAGTCGCGGGTCAACTACGTGTACGACCCGATCACCATGCAAGGCGGCCAGAAAAAGGACGTGGACTTCCTGGCCGCACCGGCCGATACCCTGCAGATCGGCGGCGGCGATTGCGACGACCAGGCCCTGCTCATGGCGTCGCTGCTGTCCGCGGTGGGGCTGGAGAACCGCATCCTGTTCGTCGACAGTCCCGAGAACGGCGCCCACCTGCTGACGCAGTTTGCAGTCGACGCCAGCCTGTCCGACGACGTGGCGTCTATCCTGGACAGCTTCTACGAAGGCAATGAGCGCGTGCCCGATAGCCGCTCCTACCTGCCCTTCGTGCAGGACGGCCGGGTGTGGCTGATTGCGGACACCACGCGCGATTACGTGGGCGACTTTGGCAGCCTGGTGGCGCAGGGCTTCATCCAGGAATTGCCCGATGGCCGCTTCCAGTGGCACACGGACCCTTTTGTGTTCTGAAGTTGGGGGGCGGGGCCGCCCCTCAAGAAATTTCGTCTCGATCCGATTCTTCAGGACTAGGCGGAAGGCCCCGATGTACACCCTGGAAAAATCAAACGGCGAAGTGGCGTGCCCCGACCGGGTGCGCTATCCCTTTTCGGCCATGGGTGTAGGCGACAACCTGTTCATCCACGACTTCAAGAAGGCCGAGAGCGCGCGGGTGGCGGCGATCCAGTTCGTGAAGCGCAATCACCTGGGCTGGAAGTTTTCCCTGCGCAAGATGGACGGCGGCTGGCGCATCTTTCGCACCGGCTGATCGAGCGCTGTCCGACACGGCCCAGGCCGACCGGATGGTGCCGACCAGGGCGATCAATTCCTCCAGGATTTCTTCGCCGTTCCTGCGATTGATGCGGTTGATGCGCGCCAGCAGGTAGCGGTAGATGCCGGCCAGACGGTTCGCGGTGGCAGGAGCCTGCCGGGCGTCCAGCATCCGGTGCAAGCTCGCGATGATCAGGCTGGCCTTGGTCAACGGCCCGCTGCGTTGACCACCACGGGCCAGCGCGCGCCGGGCCGCACAGAGGTTGTTGTTCAAGGCGTCGAGCAAGGCTTCCATCAAGGCCGCCGGCGTGTGACGCCGGGCGTAGACCCCACCCCCCAG